>WNFV01000087.1_pt1 | contig 97205 bp, 85 predicted proteins | sample 5400101 | NCBI WGS metagenome assembly WNFV01 (sample SAMN13153361, study PRJNA577476) | soil metagenome | isolation source: 115 cm soil or saprolite under grassland replicate 1 | place: USA:California | collected 2016-06-15
GCACCTTCCATCTGGAGCTCGATCAACCGGTTCAGTTCGACGGCGTACTCCATGGGCAGCTCGCGGGTGATGGGCTCGATGAAGCCGTTGACCACCATGGCGGTGGATTCGGCCTCGGACAGGCCGCGGCTCATCAGGTAGAAGAGTTGGTCCTCGCCCACCCGGCTCACCGTGGCCTCGTGCCCGAGCTGAGCCGTCTCCTCCTCCACCTCCACGTAGGGGTAGGTGTCGGAGCGGGACTCCTGGTCCAGGATGAGCGCGTCGCATCGAACGATCGATTTCGCGTGGTGCGCGCCCGGCTCCACCCGGACCAACCCGCGGTAGCCGGTCCGGCCGCCGCCCTTGGATACGGACTTCGACGTGATGATCGAGCTGGTGTACGGAGCGGCGTGGATGGCCTTGCCACCCGCGTCGGTGTGCATGCCGGGACCGGCGTAGGCCACCGAGAGCACCTCACCGCGGGCGCCCTTGCCGAGCAGGTAGATCGACGGGTACTTCATGGTCACCTTCGAGCCGATGTTGCCATCGATCCATTCCATGACGGCATCCTCGTAGGCGGCGGCCCGCTTGGTGACAAGGTTATAGACGTTGGTCGACCAGTTCTGGATCGTCGTGTACCGGACCCTGGCCCCTCTCTTCACGATGATCTCCACCACCGCGGAATGCAGCGAGTCCGTCGTGTAGATCGGCGCCGAGCAGCCTTCCACGTAGTGGACGTACGCACCCTCGTCGGCGATGATCAGCGTCCGCTCGAACTGTCCCATGTTCTCGGCGTTGATCCGGAAGTATGCCTGGAGTGGGATGTCCACGTGCACGCCGGGAGGCACGTAGATGAACGAGCCGCCCGACCACACGGCGGAGTTCAGCGCGGCGAACTTGTTGTCGTTGGGCGGGATGATCGTCCCGAAGTACTCCTTGACGATGTCGGGGTGGTCGCGAAGCGCGGTGTCCATGTCGCAGAACAGCACACCCATCGAGTCGAGTTCGTCCTTGATCTTGTGATAGACGACTTCGCTCTCGTACTGCGCAGACACGCCACCGAGGTACTTCTTCTCGGCCTCGGGAATGCCTAACCGGTCCCACGTGCTCTTGATGTCCTCGGGCAGGTCTTCCCAGGACTTGGCCTGCTTCTCGGTGGACCGGATGAAGTAGTAGATGTTCTGGAAGTCGATGTCCGACAGGTCGGCGCCCCACCAGGGCATGGGCCGCGCCTGGAAGTGCTTCAGGGCCTTCAGCCGGAACTTTCTCATCCAATCCGGCTCGGACTTCATGTAGGAGATCTCTTCGACGACTTCCTCGGAGAGCCCCCTCTTCGGCGTGAAGACGTAGTGCGCGGGGTCCTTCCAGCCGAAGCGGTACCCTTTGGTCAGCTCCTTGAGATGTTCTTCCTGCGATACGGCCATGCGACTTCCCCTTCTGGCCGGCTGATTGTCGCCACTCGCCAGTCTACACCGGAAGTCTACCTCCCAGATTGGATTCGAAACCCCAGGTCACAGGCCTTCAAATCACCCGACGCCCGCCACGTGGAGGAGCCGACCGATGCCATAGGCCACTCCGACCCCGACCGCCGCCATGGCCACCAGTTCCAGGCCGGCCCGGCCCGGGTGCTCCCCAGTGAACCGGGTGCGGACGGCCCCAGCGACGACGAGGGCGGTCGCGGTCAGGACGAAGCTCACGCCGAGGGCCGCCACACCCGAGCCGAACACGAACGGGATGACCGGGACCGCCCCGCCGATCAGGAAAGCCACGAACACCGTGAGCGCGGCGCCCAGGGGCTGACCGAACCCCTGGGAGAGCCCCAGCTCCTCCTGCATCATGACCCTGAGCCAGACCTTGGGGTCTGAGGTGATGGTCTGCACCACCATCTCCAGAGCCTCTCCTCGAAAGCCCCGTCCCCGGTACACCTCCCGGATCTCCTCCCGTTCGACGTCGGGGAGCTCTCGCATCTCCCGGAGCTCGCGCTGGAGCTCCTTGAGGAAGTACGCCCGGTAGGCCCGGGCCGACACGAAGGCCCCCACACCCATGCTGATGGCTCCCGCCACGAGCGCCGAGACGCCTGCCAGCAGGACCACGTTTCCCTTGGCCGCACCCGCCACTCCCGCGATCAGCGTCAGGACGGACACCAGGCCGTCGTTCGCCCCGAGTGTGGCGTCCCGAATCCAGCTCCCCTCCACCTTGTGGGCTGTCGGGTCCAGCTCGATGGCGTAGTCGGGGCCGAACTCCTCGAGGGTCTCGGGGACCTCCTGGACGCGGCGTTCCAGGCCCTGGAGGTCGCCCGGGGTCGTCCTTCCTGCGTCCGCGGTCACGGCTCAGAGCCTACCGCGAGGCCTCGGCCGCCTTCGCCTCCGGCCCTTCCGGCTTCACCCTCCCGCTTGTCTACCCGATACAAGGGAAAGAAGCAGCTGCGGAGCATGGACATGCACAACCTGACCGAGCGCGGGCATCCCCCCGCGTTCTCGAACCCTGCCTCTGACCACCCGTCGTTGGTGGAGAGCGCCACCGACGCCATCTTCACGATCCAGACAGACGGCACTCTCGGGTCGCTCAACCCCGCGTTCCAGGCCATCACCGGTTGGCCGTGCGACGAATGGGTGGGCAAACCCTTCCACCCGCTCGTCCACCCGGAGGACCTCCCGCTGGCCATGGATCTCCTGGCGCGCGCGCTGGACGGGGAGGCCCTCCCGGCCTTCGAGCTCCGCATCCTGGCCAGCTCGGGCGAGTATCTGACCGGCGAGTTCACGGCGAGCCCACTGCGCGAAGGTGGACGAGTGGTGAGCGTCATGGGCATCGGTCGAGACGTGACGGACCGGAAACGCGCCCAACGAGACCTGCACCGACGGGCCGGGATCCTCGAGGCCGTGACGTTCGCCGCGGAGCGGTTCGTGGCCGGAGGGTCGTGGCGGGACGCCATCGACGTGGTGTTGCAGCACCTGGGCGAGGCAGCCGAGGCCGACTGGGTTGCCCTCTCCCAGAAACACCTGGCCGAGGACGGGGACTTCCAATTGAGGATCTGCTACGAGTGGGCCCGGCCCGAGATCCCTTCGAAGATGGCGGTTCGCTTCCTTCTCAACGCCCCGTTCGCGGGCTCCGGCCTTGGCCGGTGGCCCGAAGTCTTCATGCAAGGCGGCATCATCCACGGACACGTGCGCGACTTGCCCGAGCAGGAGCGCCCCTTGATGGAATCGAACGACGTGCGATCGTTCGCCGTCGTTCCAGTGTTCGCCGGCGAGGAATGGTGGGGCAACCTGGGGCTCGCTGCCTGTAACGAGGAGCGATCGTGGTCGGCGGCGGAGGTCGATGCCGTGCGGGCTGCGGCGGGGCTGGTCGGCGCGGCCATCAGACAGGAGCGTGGGGAAGTCGCGCTGCGGGAGACCGAGGAGCGCTACCGGCGGCTCGTGGAGCTCTCGCCTGACGCCATCGTGGTGCACAGCGAGGGACGGTTCGTGTTCGCCAATTCCGCAGCAGCTCGTCTCTTCGGCGCTGAGACCCCCGATGTGCTGATCGGCCGTCCCGTCCTGGAGGTCGTCCATCCCGACTACTGGGACGCCGTGAACCAGCGGATCCAGCAGGAGACGGTGGAGGGCCAGCCCGTGCCGCTCATCGAGGAGAAGTTCGTCCGGCTGGACGGCGCCGTGATCGACGTGGAAGTCGCCGGGATCCCCTTCACCTACGCGGGGAGGCCGGCAGGCCAGATCGTCGTGCGGGACATCACCGACCGCAAGCGAGTGGAAGCCGACCTTCGCCAGCGCAACGAGTACCTTTCGGCGTTGCACGACACCGCCCTGGGCCTCATGAACCGGCTCGAGCTGCGCGACGTCCTGGAGGCCATCGTGAGCCGGGCGGCGGGCCTGGTGGGAACCGGAGAGGGTTGCATCTACCTGGTCCATCCGCTCAAGGGTGAGCTCGAGTTGCACGTCGGGCTCGGCGCGTTCCGCGATCGCATCGGGGAATGCGTGCGTCTCGGTGAAGGGCTGGCCGGCAGGGTGTGGGAGCTCGGCGAGCCGCTCCTGGTCGAGGACTATGCGCAGTGGGAGGGACGCCGGCAGGATGACGGCGACCTGCACGCGGGGCTGGCCGCTCCTCTGAAGTCGGGCGGCCAGGTCCTCGGAGTGATCGGGGTGGCCCACACGCAGGAAGGGCGCATGTTCACCGAAGAAGACGTCGCCTTGATCGACCGTTTCGCCAAGCTCGCCTCAATCGCCCTTGATAACGCGAGGCTGTACTCGCAGGCGCAGGAACAGCTCGCCCAACGGGAGCAGGCGGAGCACCAGCTGCGTCGGGCCGAGGATCAGTTCCGGAGCCTCGTCGAACGGATCCCGGCCATCACCTACACCGCGGAATTCGGCGAGACCGCTCCCTGGCTCTACGTGAGCCCCCAGATCGAAGACATCCTGGGGTTCACGCCGGATGAATGGATGACCCGCTCCAACCTGTGGTCCCGCCAACTGCACCCCGAGGACCGGGATCGGGTAATGGCCGAAGAGGAGCGGAGTCAGGAGACGGGTGAGCCCAACCTCTGCGAGTACCGGCTCTTCCACAAGGATGGCCGGGTGGTGTGGGTCCGGGACGAGTCGGTCGTCGTGCGGGGAACGGCCGGCGGCGAGCTTCTGCAGGGCGTGATCTTCGACGTCACACAGCGCAAGCAGGCCGAGGAGCAACTGCGCGAGGCCGAGGAACGGTACCGCACGCTGGTCGAGCAGATCCCCGCGGTCACGTACATCGATTCGTACGACGGCATCGAGCGGGGCCAGTACCGCACGATGTACGTGAGCCCGCAGATCGAAGAGATGCTCGGATACTCACCCGACGAGTTCATGGCCCGGCCCGACCTGTGGCCCACGCTGATCCACCCGGAGGATCGAGACACCGTCCTGGCCACGGACGCCCACCATTACGAGACCGGGGAGCCGCTCACCCAGGAGTACCGACTGATCGACCGGGAAGAACGGATCCACTGGGTGCTGGACAAAGCCGTGGCCATCCGAGACGAGAGTGGCCGCCTCCGCTTCTCGCAGGGGATGCTCTACGACATCACCGACCGCAAGCGGATGGAAGACGACCTGGGGCGGGCCCTGGCCGTGGAGCGGGAGGCGGGCGAGCGCCTCCGGGCCCTCGATGAGCTCAAGAACACGTTCCTGCACGCGGTGTCCCACGAGCTTCGAACGCCGCTGGCCGCGGTCCTCGGCTTCGCTCTCACGCTGCAACGAGAGGAGGTCGAACTCGACGCCAAGGAGCGTCTGGAGATCGTCCACCGGCTCGCCGCCAACGCGCGGAAGCTCGACCAGTTGCTCTCGGACCTGCTCGACCTGGACCGGCTGGACCGGGGGATCATGGAGCCTCGCCGGCGTCCCACCGACGTGGCGGCCCTCGTCCGGCGCACCGTGGAGAGCTCGGACGTCCTGGGGACGCGTCCGGTGCGGGTGGACGCTCAGCTCGTGGTGGCACCGATCGACGGCCCCAAGGTGGAACGCATCGTGGAGAACCTGCTGGCGAATGCGGCCCGCCACACCCCGCCGGGCAGCTCCGTCTGGGTCCGGGTCGATCCCCACGAAGGCGGCGTGCTGATCGCGGTCGAAGACGACGGAACAGGAGTGCCCGAACATCTTCGAGAGTCGGTCTTCGAGCCCTTCCGTCAGGGGCCACAGACCCGTCCCCACGCCCCCGGTGTGGGCATCGGACTCTCGCTGGTGGCGAGGTTCGCCGAGCTGCATGGGGGGAAGGCGTGGGTCGAGGAACGCCCCGGGGGCGGGGCATCCTTCAAGGTCTTCCTGCCCGGCGGTCCGGCGTAGCTACTTCTCGACGGGCGCTCCGACCAGCGAGCCGTACTCGGTCCAGCTTCCGTCGTAGTTCTTGACGTCGTCGTACCCGAGGAGCTCGTTCAGGGCGAACCACGTGTGGGAGGAGCGCTCTCCGATGCGACAGTAAGCGATGACCTCCTGGTCCGCGGTCACCCCCGCTCCCTCGTACAGCGACTTGAGCTCGTCGGCGGACTTGAAGGTGCCGTCCTCGTTGGCCGCCTTGGCCCAGGGAATGTTGGCGGCCCCGGGGATGTGGCCGGGCACCTGGGCCTGCTCCTGCGGCAGGTGGTCCGGCGCGAGCTTCTCCCCCCGGTATTCCTCCGGGCTTCGAACGTCGACGAAGGTCGTCTTCCCCGCGCTCACCTTGGCCAGGACCTCGTCGCGGAAGGATCTGATGTCGCCCCGCACCGGATTTTCGATCGAAGCGGTGGTGGCCTTGAAGCTCGGCACGTCCTGGGTGAGCATGCGGCTCTCCAGCTCCCACTTCTTCCGGCCCCCGTTGAGCAGCTTCACGGGGCCGAACCCCAGGTACTTGAGGAGCCAGTAGGCGTACGCAGCGAACCAGTTGTTGTTGCCGCCGTACAGGACGACCGTGATGTCCTTCCCCACTCCGGCCTGACCGAGAAGCTTCGACAGCCCCGCCTGATCCACGTACTCGCGACCCACGGGAACATGGAGGTCCTTGAACCAGTTCCAGCCGATCGAGTTCGGGATGTGGCCCTTCTCGTAGGCCGTGGTGTCCTCGTCGACCTCGACGATACGGATGTTCGGATCCTTCAGATTGCCTTCGAGCCAGTCTGTCTCGACCAGCGCGTCGGGATTGGCGTACGTGCCCACTGCACCCCCCTTTCGCTCGCGGCCCCGCGCCACCTCCCGCGGGGAAAATCCTATTCGTCAGATAGGAATTATGACCGGGGGGCAGAATCAGGCGCAAGCCGAAAGGTGAGCGCTCCGAGGCCTAGAAGAACCCCAGGGCGGCCTTGGCTTCCTCCGACATCATCTCGGGAGTCCACGGTGGTCGCAGCACCATCTCGGCCTCCACGTGCTCGATGCCCTCGACTCCCGACAGGAACCGCTGCATCTCCGCCTCGATCAGAGGACCGATCGGGCAACCCATGGTGGTCAGCGTGTAGGTCACATGAACGGTCGCGCCTTCGACCTGGACCCCGTAGACCAGTCCCAGGTCGACGATGTTGATGCCGAGTTCGGGGTCGTGGACGTTCTTCAGGACCTCGAGGACCTGCTCCTTGAGGGTGGTGGGATCGCTCGTCGCCTCCCCGGCCGCAGCGGTCCCCTGTTGCTGAGCTTCGCTCATCGGCCCCATCTCCCGGACTATTGTAGGTGCCGACGGCAAGACGGCGACCGGGCACCCGCCCGAGACCCGCGCCCTGGGGAGCCGACATGCGGGTAATGATCGTCGACGACCACCCCGTCACCAGAGACGGGCTCCGGTCCGCGCTCATGTCATCCGGCGAAGTGGAGATCGTGGGAGAGGCAGCCAGCGGTGAGCAGGCCGTCCATGCGGTCAAGGAGGTCGCCCCCGAGGTCATCTTCATGGACGTCCGCCTGCCCGGGATCAGTGGGATCGAGGCCACCCGGCAGATCATGGCCATCGCCCCGGAGACGAAGGTCATCCTGTTCACCATAGAGGAGTCTCGTGCGGCACTGGCCGACGCCATGCGGGCGGGGGTGTCCGGCTATCTCTTGAAGGACGTCAGCGCCGACGAGCTGGTCCAGGCCGCCAAGCTGGCCATGGAAGGCAAGGCGGTGATCCATCCCACACTGACCCGCGCCTTCATCGAGGAGGCCCAGTACGTGGATCACCGCACCGATACTCCCCTGTCGCGACGGGAGTCCCAGATCCTGCAGAAGGTGGCGTACGGGGCCACCACCAAAGAGGTCGCCCACGACCTGGGGATCTCACCGCACACGGTGAAGACACACCTCGAACGGATCTTCGAGAAGCTCGGCGCCAACGACCGGGCTCAAGCGGTGGCGATCGCTCTTCGAAAAGGGCTCGTCGACTAGCCCTCTCTACCTCTGAGCGACGCGCCCCGCGAGGAGCGCCTGGAGCTCATCACTGGAGCGAACGAGTGTGGCGGCCGCCGCGAGGGCGCGCCACAGACCGGTGGCCTCCCCACCCGTGAAGTCCCGTTCCTCGATGGGCACTTGCTCCATCACCACGGTTCGCACTCCCGAGCGAACCGCTTCCAGAGCCAGGCGCACGTTCTCCAGGTTGCCGCGCCCGATGGGTGCGTCGCACACCACCAGAAGCGATGCCCCCCGCACCAGCTGCCTGCAGTCGGCTGTGCTTCGTTCGTCGATCTCGGAGAAGGGGGGGACGGTGACCCGGATCAAGTTCAGGCGCTCGGCTACGGCCTGATCGGTGTCGCCCGCGTGCAGAACGCCCGCGCTGACCTCGAACCCGAGCTCCGCCAGCAGCCGCATGGCGGCCGCCCCCCGGCCGGCTCCCCCGATGACGTGGGCCCGGGGCGCGGAGCCGCCGAGCCGGTCCAGATCCACCGGCGGGGAGACCACCACCGAAGGGCGCCCGGCGGCTCCCGCGGGCGACACCTCGGCCTCCACCCCGAACACGTCTCGCATCAGGTCCGGAGTGATCACGGTCCCCGGTGAACCGACCGCCATCACCCGGCCCCCCACGAGCGCGTAGATACGGTCGCAGTAGGCGGACGCGAGGTTCAGGTCGTGAAAGATGGCCAGCACCGCTCTTCCCTGGCCCCGGGCCAGGTTCCTCACCAGGGTGAGGATGTCGAGGACGTGACGGATATCCAGGTGCGTGGTGGGCTCGTCGAGCAGCAGGACGGGGGCGTCCTGGGCCAGCGCCTGGGCCAGGACGACTCGCTGGCGTTCACCGCCGGACAGCTCGTCGATGGGGCGATCGGCCAGGTGCTGCACGTTCGCCGAGGCCATGGCCCGCCGCGCCAGCGCCCAGTCCTCCGCCCGGCCCCCACCCCACGCCGACAGATAAGGAGAACGGCCCATCAGCACCATCTCGAGCACGGAGTACGAAAAGGCCGGCGCGGTCTCCTGCGGCACCACGGCCAACAGCCGCGCCGCGCGCTTCGCCGAGACCCGGTAGGGATCGATGCCCGCAACGCGCACCGTGCCCGACCGTGGAGCGAGACCCCGAGCGGCCACTCGGAGCAGCGTGGTCTTCCCGGATCCGTTGGGACCGATCAGCCCGGTCACGTGGCCCGGCCTGGCCTCCAAGTCGAGGTCGTGCACGACCGCCGTCGAACCGTATCCGGCGGTCACGCCCTCGAGGATGAGCCCATCGTGCACACCTGCCCGCCGTGGCTCAGGCTCGAACACTCGCGGCCTTCCGTTCCCGTCGGAGCAGGTACAGGAAGAACGGACCTCCCAGCACCGCCGTGACCGCACCCACGGGGATCTCCTCCGGGCTCACCACCGTTCGAGCGGCGAGGTCGGCCAGGATCATGAACGCCGCGCCTCCCAGGATCGAGGCCGGGATCAGCCTCCGGTGGTTGGCCCCCACCAAGAGTCTCAGGATGTGCGGTGTCATGAGCCCGACGAAGCCGATCAGCCCTGCCACCGACACTGCGGCCGCGGTCAGCAGGGCCCCGGTGGCGAGCATGAGCGTCTTGAACCGCTCGACCTCCAGACCGAGCTGGGCGGCCCGTTCCTCTCCCAGCGCTGTCAGGTTCAGGTCCCGGGCCGTCCCCAGCGCCGCCACCGTCCCGACCAGCACGAGCGGCGCGGCCGCAGCCAGCGACTGCCAACCTCGAGCGCCGAGGCCACCCAGCAGCCAGAAGTAGATCAACCGGATCTGCTGGCCGGAGAACGTCATGGCCAGAGAGATGAACGCCGAGATGATGGCGGCCACGGCGATCCCTGCGAGGAGGAGCGTCGCGACCTGCACCGAGGGACCCAGCCGGGCTAGCCGGTACACCAGGAATGCGGTGGCCAGGGCTCCGAGGAACGCCGCGGCCGAGACACCCATCCCCCCCAGGGCCGCTCCCCCGCCAGCGAGGATGACCACGATGGCCCCCAGGGCCGCCCCCGAGGACACCCCGATGATGGCCGGATCGGCCATGGGGTTTCGGAACAGCGCTTGGAACACGGCTCCCGCCGCGGCCAGCCCCGCCCCCACCACGGCCGCCAACAACACGCGGGGCAGCCGGAGCTGGAAGAGGATGATGTCGGTCGACGCCGGCACCCCGGCCGGGCGTCCGCCAACGTGGAGCTTCCACGCGAACAGCCGAACCGAGGCCCATGGCGAGATCCAGACGGCTCCGACCGCCACCGCCACCAGAGCCGAGCCGATCAGCAGCCCCAGCAGCCCTGGAAACACCAGCCGCTGCCGCCTCGGTGCGAGCACCTACGGCACCGATCCGGGATGGAGGAGCTTGGCCAGGGCCTCCAACCCGTCGACCACCCTCGGTCCGGGCCGGCTGACCAGATCGGAGTCGACGAGTGCCATCCGGCCGTCGTGCACGGCGGCGATGGCACCGAACCCTGGGCGCCTGGCGACGGCCTGCGGGGAGACGCCCGATTCGGAGGCCACCAGGTACACGTCCGGCCCTTCGGCCACCAGCTTGTCAACAGACCACTCCGGGTAGTCGGACTTCGCGTGGGCCGAGACGGGATCGCAGCCGGCCCGCCGCAACAGGTCGAAGATGAACGTGCGGGGGCCCACCGAGGTCAGCGGCGGATAGTAGGCCTCGAAGAAGCAGGACACGCGAGCTTCCTTCGCCACAGCCGCCTGGATCGCGGCGGCCCGGGCGGCCATCTTCGCGGTGAGGGCGGCCGCGCGATGGGGAACTCCCGTCACCCTGCCAACCGTGCGGATGTCGCCCAGGAGATCGGCGAAGTCCGTCCCGTTGACGGTGAACACGGGTATGTCGAGGTCGCGCAGCCGCTGTTTCCACTGGTCGCCGCCCGAGATGGTCAGCATTAGATCGGGACGGAGCGCCACGACCGTCTCGAGGTTGGGCTGATCGCCGAACTCACCCGCTCCGCCGACCTCCTCGATCTCGCTGGCCCGGGGCGGGTAGTTGTCGAACTTGCCGGAAACTCCGACCAGCTCGGATCCGAGCCCCAGCGCGAACACGATCTCGGTGTTCGACGGAGCGAACGTGATGATGCGCTCGGGGAGCGCGGGGATCGTGACCCGAACGCCGTCGTCGTCGGTCAGCGTCACCGGGAACAGCGCGGACCCCGCCGAAGGTGATGACACCGGTGCCCGGACCGCGCTCTTGCCGGCGCACGCCGACGCCATCACCATCACGAGCATGGGGATCCACCGCGAAGCCCGGAGGGTTCGCCGGCGGTGCATGCCTTCCATCGCCTGCTCCTTTCGGTCGCGGCCGCCCCCGGAAACGAAAGGAGCCCCCGGCCCTCGCCGGAGGCTCAGCCCATCAGGGCGACGGCCTCCTCCTTTTGCGCGAAGAGCGCGGCCGAACCGTCTCGGGGTAGGTCTCCTGACTTCCGGTTGGGGCTCGCTCGTGGCGAGCGCTGCGCTCCCCCGAACCTTCCCAGGCCTGGCGGCCCAGTGGCATCACTCGGGTTCGCTCCCCGGTCACAGTGGCGCGACCGCGCCGGTCTCTCACCGGCTTCCCTCTTGGGGCCTGAGCGGGGTGCCACCCCGCCTCGGCCACCCCGAGGCTCGATATTCGATTGCGCCCGATTCTAGCCAAACCGGCCCCTCGGCGTTGGCGCCGGTTCATCCACTTCCCCTACACTCTCGGCTGAGAGCCCATGCGCTGGCGGTTCGCTGCTTCAGCACTGATCGCGGCGGTCACGTCGCTCGGCGCGTGCACGGGCCCCCCGGACACTGTCGGAACGCCCCACACCCTCCCCGAGTTCTCCGTTCGCCGGCTTCCTCCCAGTCCCTCGCCGCTTCGGCTCGAGGTCCAAGCGGGGGAGGTAGAGGCGCTGGTCCCGGTGGACTGGGACGTACGGCCCATCTCCGCGGCGCGTTACCCGCAGGAGGGGTTCGTGGCCTCTCCCCAACTGTCGAAGTGGGAGCGCGGCGCCGGGGTGATACGCGGTATGGAGGCGTTCTGGGTGGACATCACGCGGCTGCGCATCCCCTCGGACTACTACTACCTGGTGGCGCGGGGGCCGGCCGTTTCATCGCTGGCGGGGAACAAGAACTGCCACCCGACAGGCCAGCAGGTCCTGGCGGATCACCCGCCCGAACTCACAGGGCGGCATTTCTCGCCCGGAGACTACGTGATCTCCGCCAAGGGGACCTGCCGCTCGCAGGGTGAGGCGACCAGCTGGGCGTACATCGTGGCCGCCCCCGGCTTCGGTCCGGTCCGCGAAGTGGGGCTGCCGTCCTCGGGCCTGTACGTGGTCCTGGCAGTGGTGGCCGGCAAGCGGGCCGACGCCCTGCTCCAGCAGATGCTTCAGGGGGCCCGGTTCGGCAACGCCCCCATCACGCAGATCGTGGCCGTCGCCCGGACCAATACCTGAGCCCGGGTTGGTTCGCGTCTCCGTGTAGGCTTCGGCCATGACCAACGACCCCGCCACCTCGACGCGAATCCGCGAGCGAGTCGCCGAGCTCATGCCCGAGATTCGAGATGCCCTGGAGCGCCTGGTTCGCATCCCCTCGGTCAGCTTCCCGGAGTTCGACCCGGCCAACGTCCGGCGCTCGGGGGAGTTGACCCGCGACCTCCTGGACGAGGCAGGCCTGCAAACGGAGATCCTCGAAGTGAGCGGTGCGCATCCGGCGGTGCTGGGCCGGATCCCTGCTCCTGGCGGCGCGCCCACGGTCCTGCTCTACGCCCACCACGACGTCCAGCCGGAGGGGCCCCTCGACCTGTGGGCCTCCCCCCCGTACGAGCCCGCCGAGCGCGACGGCCGCCTGTACGGACGGGGCACTTCCGACGACAAGGCCGGCATCGCCATGCATCTCGCATCCGTCCGCGCCTGGGATGGCCGGCCACCGGTCGGGGTCACCGTGTTCGTGGAAGGCGAGGAAGAGTCGAGCTCCGAGCACCTCGGCGAGTTCCTGTCGAAATACGGCGACAAGCTCGGGGCCGACGTGGTGATCCTGGCGGACGCGGGGAACTGGCGAACCGGCGAGCCGGCTCTGACCATCTCGATCCGGGGCATCGCCGCCTGCTTCATCGAGGTCCGCACGCTGGATCACGCCGTCCACAGCGGCGAATACGGAGGGGCCATCCCCGACGCCCTCACCGCCCTGTGCCGGACGCTGGCCACCCTGCACGACGAACGCGGCAACGTGGCCGTCCCGGGCCTGGCCACCGGCCGGGCCGACCCCCTGGACCTGACGGAAAAAGAGCTCCGGGAATGGGCGGGGGTGCGGCCGGGAGTCGAGCTGATCGGAGAGGGAAACCTCACCGAACGGATGTGGACCCGGCCGGCCATCTCGGTCCTCGGGATCGACGCGCCACGGACCCCGGAGGCTTCGAACCAGCTCGTCCCGATGGCCCGGGCCAAGGTCAGCATGCGCATCCCGCCCGGGCAGGATCCCGACGAGGCCATGGAGGGCCTGGTCAAGCACCTCGAGTCGAACGTCCCCTGGGGTGCCGAAGTCAAGATCGTTCGAGAGGGGTCCGGTACGCCATTCGTCCTTCGTGCCGAAGGCCCGGCCAACGAGGCCATGAAGCGTGCCATGCAGGAAGCGTTCGGCAAGGCCCCGGTGCAGATGGGTGCTGGCGGCTCGATCCCGTTCGTCGCCGAGTTCGCCCAGGTCTTCCCCGACGCCGCCCTGATGCTGACCGGCGCCGCTGACCCCAAGTGCAACGCCCACTCGGAGAACGAGAGCCTGGATCTGGCCGACCTCGAGAAGTCCTGCCTGGCCGAAGCGCTGTTCCTGGGCTATCTGGGCGCGTAGCTCGACCGATGCCCGAACCGGCCACCGTCTGGATGGTCCACAAGGCGACCGGGCGGGCGGGGATCCGCGGCGAGCTGATCCTCGAATCGCAGCGGCTGATCTTCCGGCCCGAGCTTCGAACCGCCAAGCCCGACATGCTCGGCGAGACCGTGTTCGCCCTGGAATACGTGGAGAAGGTGGGCCGGTCTCGGGGCAGCCCTGTGCTCGAGCTTCGCCTCGCCGCGCCGGGCGTCCCTCCCGTCGTCCTTTTCTATTTCGTGAGGCCTCCGGACATCTACTCGTCCGGCATGCCGAACCCACGGTTCGCGGGGGCGAGCTTCCTGATGCAATCCAACGCGCTCCTGGCCGAGGAGGTCGCCCGGTGGGAACGCGAGATCCGGGCCGCGCACCGGGCCCGGGGAGCCTGAGGGCCAGCCCTACCTCGGGGAGGAATCGACGAACGGGGGCCGGACCACATCGGCCCGTGCCCGCCGCCCGCGAACATCCACCTCCACCTCGTCGCCGGCGTGGAACCGGTCACGGGGAGACAGGTAGGCGAGGCCGATCCCGATCCTGAGCGTCGGCGAGAACGTCCCGCTGGTCGTCTCACCGACCCGGTCGCCGTCCGCCAGCACGGCGTAGTGAGGGCGGGGGATCTTGCCCTGTTCTTGCATCCGGAGTCCCCACAGCCTGGCGGGGATGCCCTCCTCCTTCTGTCGGACCAGCGCCTCCCGTCCGAGGAAGTCGCCCTTGTCGAAGGCGACGGCCCACGACAGTCCCGCCTCGAGCGGCGTGCGTTCCGGAGAGATGTCGTTCCCGTGCAGCGGATAGCCCATCTCGAGGCGGAGGGTGTCGCGGGCCCCCAGGCCGCAAGGCCGTACCCCCATCGGTTCGCCCAGTGAGAGGAGTTCCCTCCATACGTCGACCGCCGATGCTTCTGGCACGAACAGCTCGAACCCGAGCTCGCCCGTGTAGCCGGAGCGGGACACCACCGCGGGCTCGCCCCGGTACGTCGTCTCCCCGCACTGCATGTACTGCAGGGCGCCGGCCTCGGAGAAGACCTGCTCCACGAGCTTGGCAGAGGCCGGCCCCTGCGGGCCGATCAGGGCGAGGTCGTCGCGGAGGACGGCCTCCGTCGACTCGTCGGCATGATCGAGGAGTATCCGGTGCACCCGGGCGGTGTTCGCCGCGTTGGGGACCACGAGGCATCGCGCCTCACCCAGTCGGTACGCGATGAGGTCATCGATGATCCCGCCGCGATCGTTCAGCACCATGTTGTATTGAGCGGCGCCGACGGCGGCCTTCGAGAGATCGTTCGTCAGGACGCGCTGCAAGAGCGCCAACGCGCCGGGCCCTTCTACGACCACCTTCCCGAGGTGGGTGAGGTCGAACAGGCCGACGCCCTCCCGCACGGCGCGGTGCTCGGCGAGCGTGCCCTCGTATTCGATGGGCATGAGCCACCCGGCGAACGGGCCCAGGCGCGCCCCGAGGGCCCGATGTTCCGCCTCGAGCGGCGTGTGTCTGACCTCTCCCGTCGCGTCGCTCATGGGATTCTTTCGCCCAGGTAGTATGGCCGGAAGTGGCCGAGGGCACGTACGACGTCGTCGTTTTGGGGAGCGGGACCGGCGGGTACGCCTGCGCCCTCCGCGCGGCCGAGCTCGGCAAGCGCGTGGCGATCATCGAGAGAGACGATCGCCTCGGGGGGACCTGCCTGCTTCGCGGATGCATTCCGTCCAAGGCGCTCCTCGAGTCGGCCGCCGTCATGGACCGCATCAACCGTTCCGAGGAATGGGGTATCAGGGCCTCCGGAGAAGTGGACTGGCCAAAGGTGCTCGAGGCCGAGCGCCACATCGTCGAGAAGAAAGTCTCGGGCCTGACCGGCCTGATCAAGGCACGGAAGATCGACGTCGTCCAGGGGACTGGAAAGCTTGCGGCCGGTCCGGCCGTGGAGGTCGACGGTCGAACCCTTCGGGCCGCCGACGTGGTGCTCGCCACCGGGTCGTTCCCGCGGCTTCTGCCCGGCCTCGAGGTGACCGACCGGATCATCACCAGCGATCAGGCGCTGGTTCGCGAGGAGCTCCCCGGCTCGGTGGTCATCATCGGGGCCGGAGCCATCGGGCTGGAGTTCGCCACCGTCTATGCCTCGTTCGGCGCCAAGGTCACCGTCCTGGAGGCGTTGCCGCGCATCGCGCCGCTGGAGGACGAGGATCTCTCGAAGGAGGCGGCCCGGGCCTTCAAGAAGAAAGGGATCGAGACGCTGGCCGGCGTGAAGGTGACCGGCGTGAAGGATGCCGGTGACCACGCGGAGGTCACCCACGAGGCCGAAGGGAAGAAGTCCCAGATCGTGGCCGCCGACCTGTGCCTGGTAGCCGTGGGGCGGGGACCCAACAGCCAGGGAGTCGGGTACGAGGAAGCGGGGATCGAGCTCGACCGCGGGTACGTGAAGGTCGACGGCCAGCTTCAGACCACGGCGGCGCACGTGTGGGCGGTGGGGGACGTGGCCGCCACCCCGCTCCAGCTAGCCCACTCGTCGTTCCTCGAAGGCATGGCGGTGGCCGAGCGGATCGCCGGCCAGGAAGTCCCAGAGATCGATTACGCGGGGATCCCCCGGGTCACGTTCTCGTCGCCCGAGATCTCCTCGGTCGGCCTCACCGAAGCCCAGGCGAAAGAGCGGGGCCACGAGGTGGTCACCACGAGGTTCAACTTCCAGGTGCTGGCGAAGGCCAACATCGTGGGCGAGGGCGGGCTTGTGAAGGTCGTGGCGGAGAAGGACGGCCCGGTGCTCGGGGTACACATGGTGGGACCGCACGTCACCGAGCTGATCGCCGAAGCCACCCTCATGTACAACTGGGAGGCGTGGCCGGCCGACGTGGCCCGGTTGATCCACCCGCACCCGACGCTGTCCGAAGGGATCGGCGAGGCCTTCCTGTCGCTCGCCGGCAAGCCCCTCCACACGATGTGAATTGAAGGAGGTTGCGCTGTGGCCACCTCGATAACCATGCCGCAGCTCGGCGAGACCGTGGTCGAAGGCACCATCACCAAGTGGCTGAAGAAGGAAGGCGAGGCCGTCGAGCGCGACGAGCCGCTGTTCGAGATCTCCACCGACAAGGTCGACACCGAGGTCCCTTCGCCCGTGGCCGGGAAGATCGTCGCGATCAAGGTCCCCGAAGGCGAGACCGTCAGCGTGGGCACCGAGCTCGCCCTCATCGAATCGGGCGACGGCCAGGCCGCGGCCGGACCACAGTCGCCGGCGCCGGCCAAGGAGGCCTCCGAAGAGCCGGCGGCGGGATCGGAGGAGCCGGCCCGCGCCGACCAGGAGCAGGAGGAACGCCCGGAACCGGCGCCTGCACCCGAGCCGAAGCCCGCCGCGTCGACCCCGACCGCTCCCCGGGCCGAGGCCCCTTCCCCGCCGGCCGCTCGCGCCGAAGCTCCTCTGGAACGAGGCCCCCGGTCGCAGATCCTCTCGCCGCTGGTTCGGCGCCTGGCGGAGGAGAACCAGGTAGACCTGGCCCAGGTCCACGGGACGGGGAGCGGCGGTCGCATCACGAAGAAGGACATCCTCGGCCACATCGAGTCCGGCCCACGGGGCGCCCCCTCGGCCCACGCGGTGAGTCGGGCTCGGCCCGCCGAGACTCCTCCCCGGGAAGCTCCCACGCCGGCCCCCGCCCCGGCACCCCGCGCGGCCGCGCCCGGCGCCCGTGAGGAAGCCATCCCGCTCACTCGGATGCGCCAGGCCATCGCCCGCAACATGGTCGCGTCGATGCAGACAACGGCCAGGGCCTGGAACCTGGTCGAGGTCAACATGGAAGGGATCGTCCGGACGCGCGAGGCCGCCAGGGACGCCTTCCGCCAGCGCGAGGGCGTCGGCCTCACCTACATGCCGTTCGTGGCGCGAGCGGTGTGCGAGGCGCTGCTCGAGTTCCCCGACGTGAACTCCGAGCTCAAAGACGACCACCTGATCCTGAAGCGCTACGTGAACCTCGGCATCGCCGTTGCCCTCGACGAAGGACTGATCGTGCCGGTGGTGAAGGGCGCGGAGTCGATGAACCTGGTCGGCCTGTCCCGGGCCATCAACGACGTGGCCACCCGGGCCCGCTCGAAGAAGCTCATGCCCGACGACGTTCAGGGCGGAACGTTCACCATCACCAACCCGGGCCCCTTCGGTTCGATCATCAGCGTCCCCATCATCAATCCGCCCCAGTGCGCCATCCTGGCATTCGACGCCGTCGAAAAGCGCCCGGTGGTGGTGGGTGACGCTATCGCCATCAGGCACATGGTCTACCTCTCGATGTCGTGGGACCACCGCATCATCGACGGGGCCACGGCCGCGAAGTTCCTGGCGCGCATCAAGCAGCATCTCGAGACCTGGGACTTCGGGCCCGAGCTGGGGCTCTCGGCTCGTGGCAGCTGAGGCAGCCCGGCTGATCCGTCCGGCCGGCCTCGTGCCATATGCCGTGGCCAACGACCTCATGCACGATCTGGCCGCCGGGCGGCTCCGCGGCGACATCCCGGACACGCTGATCCTGCTGGAGCATCCGCCCGTTTACACGGCGGGAAGACGCTCGGACCCCACCCACGTGGTGTGGCCCGAGGACGCGATGGCGGCGGCCGGGGCCGAGTTCCACAGGGTGGACCGGGGCGGGAGCGTCACGTTCCACGGTCCCGGGCAGCTCGTCGGCTACCCGATCGTCGACCTCGGACACCGGCCGGACGTCGTCGGCTACGTGCGGAAGCTCGAAGAGGCCATCATCGGGGCCTGTGCCGACGCCGGGATCGACGGACTGGGCCGCAACCCGGTCAACTCCGGCGTGTGGGCCGGGGACCGGAAGGTGTGCGCGATCGGCGTGAGGGTGATGAAGGCGCGGGTCACCCTCCACGGCTTCGCGCTGAACTGCACCACCGACCTGTCGTGGTACGACGCCATCGTTCCATGCGGCCTCACCGACGAAGGTGTGACCTCCCTGAGTGAACTGGCCGGCCGCGAGGTCACCGTCGACGAGATGGCCCCTCTCGTGGCCGACCGATTCGAAGACGTCTTCGGACGAACACTGACCTCCACGGAAGCCCTCCCAGAGCCGATACCTGCTGTGGCGAACATCGGGCCGCGGACGGCCTAGTCTTGTAGGGAGCAGGAGTCCCGGAGGAACCAGTGCGAGAGTTCGACGCGTTCAAGGACCAGCTTCCCGACATCGATCCAGACGAGACCGCGGAATGGATCGCGGCGCTCGACGAGATCATCGACCAGTCACCGGCCAGAGCGGCCTTCCTCCTGCACCGAATCCTCACGCACGCCCGGGCGCGCCGGATCGGGGTCCCCCCCATGGTCTCCACGCACTACATCAACACCATCCCGCCCGAGGAGGAGCCCTACTTCCCCGGCGACGAGGAGATGGAGCGCCACATCCGCCGGCTGGTCCGATGGAACGCCGCCGTCATGGTGGCCCGGGCCAACAAGCACTACGAGGGGATCGGCGGCCACATCTCCACGTATGCGTCGGCTGCTTCGTTGTACGAGGTGGGGTTCAACCACTTCTTTCGCGGCAGGAACGCGCCCGGCGGCGGGGACCACGTGTTCTTCCAGGGCCACGGGGCACCGGGGATCTATGCGCGGGCCTACCTCGAGGGTCGGTGGGACGAGGCAAAGCTGGACCGGTTCCGCCAGGAGGCCTTGAAGCCCGGTCTCTCCTCGTATCCGCACCCGCGCCTGATGCCGGAGTTCTGGGAGTTCCCGACGGTGTCGATGGGGCTCTCTCCGCTCAACGCAATCTACCAGGCCCGCTTCAACCGCTATCTGGAGAACCGGGGTCTCAAGGACACCTCCAAGCAGCGCGTGTGGGCCTTCGTCGGCGACGGTGAGATGGACGAACCCGAGTCCATGGCGGCGCTGTCGCTGGCGGCCCGCGAGAGCCTCGACAACCTGATCCTCGTGGTGAACTGCAACCTGCAGCGCCTCGACGGCCCGGTTCGCGGCAACGGCAAGATCATCCAGGAGCTCGAGTCGATCTTCCGGGGCGCCGGATGGCACGTCATCAAAGTGGTGTGGGGGCGAGAGTGGGACGAGCTCCTGGCCCGCGACCGTGACGGGATCCTCGTCCACAAGATGGACACGACGCTGGACGGTGAATTCCAGAAGTTCGTCGTCGAATCGGGCGCGTACATCCGCGAGCGCTTCTTCGGCCCCGACCCCCGCCTCAAGGAGATGGTGGCCCATCTCTCAGACGAGGACCTGAAGCGGCTTCGCCGAGGCGGTCACGACTACCGCAAGCTTTACGCCGCCTACGCCACCGCGGTCGAGCTCCGGGGCGCCCCCACAGTGATCCTGGCCAAGACCGTGAAGGGGTGGGCTCTGCCCGCTTCCTTCGAGGCCCGCAACGTCACCCACCAGATGAAGAAGCTCTCGGTCGAGGAACTCAAAGTCTTCCGCGACCGGCTGGAACTCCCCATCCCCGACAAGGACCTGGAGGGAGGCGAACCTCCTTACTACCACCCAGGCCCGGACTCCAAGGAGATCCAGTACATGCTGGCCCGGCGGCACGCTCTGGGCGGGCTCGTGCCGGAGCGGCGAGTGGGCGGCAAGCCGATCGACCTGCCGAAGGACGATCTGTACCGGCAGTTCGCTGACGGCACCAAGCAGCCCGTTTCCACCACCATGGCGTTCGTCCGGTTGCTCCGAGACCTCATGCGCGACAAGAGCGTCGGTCGCCGCATCGTGCCGATCATCCCCGACGAGGCCCGGACGTTCGGGATGGAGTCGTTGTTCCCGCAGTTCAAGATCTACGCGGCGCACGGGCAGCTCTACGAACCGGTAGACGCGGCGCTCCTCCTGGCCTACGTCGAGGCGAAGGACGGGCAGATCCTGGAGGAGGGCATCACCGAGGCGGGGTCGATGGCCTCCTTCACCGCCGCCGGCACCTCCTACGCCACGCACGAGGTGCCCATGATCCCCTTCTTCTCGTTCTATTCGATGTTCGGGTTCCAGCGCATCGGCGACCTCATGTGGTCGGCCGGCGACCAGCGGACCCGCGGCTTCCTGCTGGGGGCCACGCACGGGCGGACCACGCTGAACGGGGAAGGGCTGCAGCATCAGGACGGCCATTCGCTGCTGCTCGCCACCACCAATCCGGCCTGCCTCGCCTACGACCCGGCCTACGCGTACGAGGTCGCCACGATCGTCCGCGAAGGCCTCAAGCGGATGTACGGCGACGGGGGGAAGGCCGGCGGGGAGGACGTCTTCTACTACCTCGCGCTCTACAACGAGACGTACGCCATGCCGCCGATGCCCGAGGGCGTGGAGGAAGGGATCATCCGTGGCCTGTACCGGGTGAACGAGGGGCCCAACGGACAGAAGATGCACCGGGCCCAGGTGTTCGGCTCTGGACCCATTGTCCAGCAAGCCCTCCGCGCCCAGCAGATGCTGGCCGATGAGCACGACGTGTCCGCGAATGTGTGGAGCGCCACCTCGTATCAGCAGCTCCGGGCCGACGCGCTGGCCAGCGAGCGATGGAACCGGCTGCATCCCGGCGAGGACCGCCGGGAACCGTTCGTGGCCACGACCCTGGCCGGCATCGAGGGACCGGTCGTGGCCGTGACCGACTCGATCAAGACCGTTCCCGACCAGATCGCCAGGTGGATCACGCAGCCGTTCCTGTCCCTCGGAACCGACGGGTTCGGCCGGTCGGACACGCGCGAGGCACTGCGACGGTTCTTCGAGACCGACGCCGAACACATCGTGGTGGCGGTCCTGTCGGCGCTCGCCGACATGGGCGAGGTCAAGCCCGAGGCCGTGGCCGACGTGATCAAGCGTTACGAGATCGACCCAGACCGGCCCTCGCCGCTGTCCACGTAGCGCACCCCTCAGAACAGCGCTGCGGCCAGCTTTCGCCGGTACTCCTGCGTCAAGGGGTCCTCCTCGCCGAGCACGGCGAAGACCTTGAGCATGGCCTCGCGGGCGGCCTGTTTCTCCTGGTCGCGTCCGTTCTGCACGGCGGCCAGGAAGGTGTCCAGCGCCTCCTGGAACCGCCCTTCGGCCGCGGCTCGCTCCGCGCCGGCCAGCGGCCCCTGGCCGTCCGGCGACGCCCACTCCGACACGGAGATCGCCGCGAGGAGGCGTTCGGCTTCCGGGTGGGGCCGGAGCGGCTCCAGGACCCTTCGGGCCTCCTCGAGGTCGCCGCGCTCGACGGCCAGCCGGCCCACGCCGAGCGACGCCGGGACGTGCCCGGAATCGATTTCCAGAGCCCGGCGGAACAGACGCTCCGCTTCCTCGGTATTCCCCTCCTGCTCGGCGCGCTCGCCCTCGGCGCCCAGGCGATCGGCCTCGGAGGGAAGCAGCGGCTGGAGCCACTGCCGGACAGCCTGCTCCGGGATGGCCCCGACGAACTCGCTGACCAGACGGCCATCCCGGAACGCCTTCACCGCGGGGATGCTCTGGATGCGGAAGGCGTACGAGACCTGCGGGTTCGCATCGACGTCGAGCTTGGCCAGCACGAACTGGCCCCGATGCTCCTCGGCCAGACGCTCCAGGACCGGCCCGATCATGCGGCATGGCTGGCACCAGTCGGCCCAGAAGTCGACGACCACGGGCCGGCGGAAGGACTCTTCGAGGACCTCGGACTGGAAGGTCTGGTCGGTGACCTCGACGACGGGGGCGAGCTCGGTCATTGCATCAGGAGTAACGAACCGTCCATGGTGGGTGTTCCCAACAGAGCCGCCGGCTGTACGGTCACGTGGCCAGGCCGGTGATGGCGTCCAGGAGCTGGGCAGTCAGCGCTTCGGCCTTCTCCTTGCGAACCCCTGGGTCGTCCTCTCGCTCGATCGGAAGAGGAGGGCCAAAGTTGACCTCGACCCGCTTGCCGATCAGCGGCTTCCCCTCGGGGGGACGCCGGCCGGTTCCCTTCAGCCCACAGGGGACGATGGGGACTCCCGTGCGAAGCGCGATCCACGCTGCCCCTTTGAGGAAGGGAAGCATCTCGCCGGACAGGCTTCGCGTTCCCTCGGGATACAGGCCCAACACCTCCCCCCGCTCCAGGACCGCGAGCCCGGTATCGATGGCGCGGATGTCGGAGATCTCCCGCCGCACCGGGAATCCGCCCAGGACCCGCCACGCCCACGAGAGCACCGGGCCCTTGAAGAGCTCCCTCTTGGCCATGAACGTGACCGGTCGGGGGCACGCGATCACGTGGATCGGGACGTCCCACATGCTGCGGTGATTTGCCGCGATGATCACCGGGCCGGTAGCGGGGACGTGCCCGGTGCCCCGAACCTTCATCCGGCAGTACAGCCGGATGAACCAGCCGGCCAGGGCCTTGCCCACCAGCTGGTACTTCCCCGTTCCCGCCGGGATCCGCGGACGGTTGGCCCGCATCTCGGCGCGGACTGTAGCAGCAAGGTCGGCCACGGTTCGGAACGCGCCAAGGTCCGTGTCGGCCAGCCGGATCCCGAAACGCTCGTCCAGCGCCACAGCCAGGTCCGCGTATCCGAGCGAATCCAGCGCGAGGTCCGCGAGTGGCGTGTCCACGGTGATGCGCCCGGGGGGCTCGTAAGTCACCTGGGCGCACGACTCGAGGACGGCTTCTTCCACCTCCAGCTCCACCCGCACGACGGTAAATGTAGGGCATGAAAGAGGCCTTGCTAGAATCGCCTCGCTCAACCGCAGCGGGCCCCGACACAGGAGGGACGTTGGCCACCCGCACCAAGCAGGATGCCAGCCGCCACCAGCAGCTAGGGCTCTCGGACCGGGATCTCCTCGACATGTACCGGACGATGGTCACGGCGCGGCTCTGCGACGAGGCCCAGTTCCGGCTGAACCGTCAGGGAAAGGCGCCCTTCGTCGTGCCGGTGTCAGGACACGAGGGCTGCCAGATCGGCTCGGCCTGGCCGTACCGCAAGGGACAGGACGTCTTCGTCCCCTATTACCGGGACATGGGCGTCTCCCTGGTGGCCGGCCTCACACCGCGCGACGTGTTCCTCGGGGTGTTCGGCAAGCGCGACGACCCCTCGTCGGGCGGGCGGCAGATGCCGGCCCACTGGAGCTCCCGGCGGCTGGGCATCGTGACCGGCTCCTCCCCCATCGCCACCCAGATTCCGCACGCCGCCGGCATCGCCTATGCCGTCCAGTATCGGGGCGAGGACGCCGTGGTTGGGTGCTGGTTCGGCGACGGGGCCACCAGCGAGGGCGACTGGCACGAGGGATTGAACTTCTCGGGCATCCACAAGCTCCCCGTCGTCTGGTACTGCGAGAACAACAAGTACGCCATCAGCGTGCCGCTCTCCAAGCAGATGGCGGTGAAGGACGTGGCGGAGCGGGGCAAGGCGTACGGGTTCGAAGGCGTCGTGGTCGACGGCAACGACGTCCTGGCCTGCTACGAGGCTTCTCGAAATGCCGTGGACAGGGCCCGGACGGGCGGCGGGCCAACGCTGGTGGAGTACAAGACCTACCGCTTCCACCCGCACACCTCCGACGATGACGACCGAACGTATCGAAGCCGCGAGGAAGTGGACGAAGCCAAGCGCAACGACCCGATCCTGCTGTTCGGCAACTACCTGAAGGAGTCGGGCCTCATCGACGAACAGGGGATCGAGCGCCTCCGCGCAGAAGTCAAGGAGCGGGTCGACGCCGAAGTGGACACCGCCTGGAACGCTCCCGATCCGGCGCCCGAGGACGCGCTGCTCCACGTCTTCGGGGACGCGCAGGACAGCCAGCGCCGCGTGGGAACGACCACCGGCGGCAGGGGGACGGGCCAGGCGCCCGGGGATGACGCGATCCTGGAGACGACCGGCGGCGAGGCCGCCTCGGCCAGGGAGCCTGCTCCCGACGAGGGCCGGACATGACCGAGAAGAACCTCATCCAGACCATCCACGACACCCTGTGGGACCTCATGAAATCGGACGAACGTATCCTGGTCCTCGGCGAAGACGTCGGGGCGCGAGGCGGGGTGTTCCGTGCCACGGCGGGCTTCCTCGACGAGTTCGGCGAGCGCCGAGTCATCGACACGCCCCTGGCCGAGTCGTCGATCGTCGGCGTGGCCATCGGGATGGCGATGCACGGTCTCCTTCCCGTGGCCGAGATCCAGTTCGCCGACTTCATCCATCCCGCATTCGACCAGCTCGTGTCGGAGGCCGCGCGTATCCGGTACCGCTCGGCCGGTGACTGGAACTGTCCGATGGTGGTGCGGGCGCCGTATGGGGGCGGCGTGCATGGCGCGCTGTACCACTCGCAGAGCATCGAGGCCTTCTACGGCCACGTCCCCGGACTCAAGGTGGTCCTCCCGGCCACGCCGTACGACGCCAAGGGGATGCTCATCGCGTCGGTGAACGATCCGGACCCCGTCGTGTTCCTCGAGCACAAGAAGACGTACCGGCTGATCAAGGGCGACGTGCCCGACGAGTCCTACGAGGTTCCCATCGGCAAGGCCGACGTGAAGCGGGAGGGCGAAGACCTCACCGTGGTCGCCTACGGGCTCATGATGCATCTTGCCCTGGAGGCTGCCGGCAGGCTCGAGGAGGAGGAAGGGTTCTCGGCGGAGGTCGTCGACGTGCGGACCATCGCGCCGCTCGACAAGCAGACCATCCTCGACTCGGTGCGCAAGACCTCGAAGGCCATGGTGCTGTACGAGGACAACCGGACCTACGGGGCCGGCGCCGAGATCTCGGCCACCATCGCCGAAGAGCTGATGCTCGAACTGGACGCCCCGGTGTTGCGGCTGGGCGGACCCGACGTCCCCGCCATGCCGTTCTCCACCCCGATGGAGCACTTCTTCATGCCCGACGCGGAGAAGGTCTACGGGCACATGAAGGAGCTCGCCAAGTACTGACCAGAGGATCGGCGCCCTTCGGACAAGGGAGAAAGCGGCCGAATCGGCAAGGGAACCTGATTCTCCCGCGTGGATGCGACGGTTCTCTATACGGACGCCTCGGGCGCGGGGCACAGTCATGAAGGACATGCCGATGACGAAGGGAATTCGGGTCTTGTTCCCGCTGAGTCTGCTGGAGTAGGGTGGCCCTACTTCCCCGACCGTGAACCTCGAGGGATAGCTCGACACGCGGGGGGGCGGGATGCGGGGGAAAAGGCCATTCGCGGGTACTATCCTCGGTCTGGTCGCATGCGTTCTGGCATGGGGAATGCCTGGAATCGCGGCCGATGCTGAGCCATCAACTCCCAAGAAGTTCGAGTCAGCGCCGCGCAGCGAGAGGTCCCTCGGCCGCGCGGGCCGCCCTAAGACCACGGGTGGCGCAGCGGTCAGCCGCGGTCTTCCTCACCCCTCCCCGGTCCGGGCCAGCGCGGAGCACCCCACCACCCGTGTCCAGGTTCTGAGTAAGAAGGGCTCGAACTCTGCCAAGATGCCCGCGATAGGGCATCTGTCCCCCAACTCCACCACCACGGTGGACATCAACCCGGCCCGGATCACCACCTTCGCCGGCAACGGCACCAATGCGACCGTGGACAACGCCAACGGGCTCAACGCCTCGTTCAAGGACATGGCGGGCGCCGTGGTCGTGGGCAACTACGCCTACGTCTCGACCGCGGGTGCCATCCGCAAGGTTGACCTGACCTCCAGCCAGGTCACCACCCTGGCCGGATCCGCAACTCAATCCGGATGCGTGGAGAACAACGATCCCACCCTGGTGCGGTTCAGCCTCAACATCGGCCAGATCACCTCCGATGGGACCTACCTGTACACGGCCGACCCTGGGTGCACGAACAGAATCTGGCGCACCGACCTCACCGGGGCCACGTCGACGGTGGTTAACCTGGGGGGGAGCCCCGTCTGGAACTCCCTCACCTACGCCGGCGGCTTCCTCTACGTCTCCGGTGGCAGCGGCATCCTCAAGGTGGATCTCAGCTCCAGCACGTGGACCACGCTCGCCTCGGTCAACGCCTACGCCGTGGCGGCTGACGGGACCTACCTATGGGCGACGGCGCAGATCCTTTGCGGCCCCTGTCTCACTCAGATCGACCAGATCGATCCTTCCACGGGGCAGGTCATCGCCACGTTCCAGGCCCCCAACGGAGGGTCCATGACCGGGACTGGCCAGCTGCTCACCGCGGGCGACTACCTGTATTCCGAGGCCTTCGGGGATACCGGCATCGAACGCATCACCAAGGCCAACGGAACCGTCGTCCAAATCGCCGGGACAACCACGGCCGGGTATGTCGACCCCGGAACCGGGACCGATGCATGGTTCTCCAAGGTGACCGGGCTCACCTCGGATGGCACGAACCTGTGGGTGGCCGATTCCGGCAACTACCGGTTCCGCAAGGCGGTCGACGACAACCCCTTGCCCGCTTCCCTCTCTCCCAACGCCGGGCTCACCCGGAACATCTACCCCGGCAGGGCCACCACCTTTGCCGGCAACGGCACCAACGCCACGGTGGACAACGCCAACGGCCTGAACGCCTCGTTCAAGGACATGGGGGGGACGGTAGTGGTGGGAGGGTACGCCTACGTCTCCACCACCGGAGCCATCCGGAAGGTAGACCTGACCTCCTCCCAGGTCACCACGCTCGCCGGCTCCCCGGACTTGACCGGATGCGTGGCCAGCACCGACCCCTCGGCAGTACGCTTCAGCACCAACGTCGGCCAGCTCGACTCCGACGGATACTACCTGTACACCGCGGACCCTGGCTGCGACAACACGATCTGGCGGACGTCGATCGCCACCGGGGCTACCTCCAAGGTGGTCGGCCTGGGGTGCTGTTCCACCTGGAAATCCCTCTCCTACGCCCCCACCGGGTTCCTGTACGTGGGCGGGGGCAGCGGCATCCTCAAGGTGGACCCCATCAACGGCACCTGGTCGACCTACGTCTCGATCAACGCCTACGCCGTGGCGGCCGACGACACCTACCTATGGGCCACGGAGGAGATCCTGTGCGGCAGCCCCTGCCACACGGGCGTAGACCGGATCAACCTCACTACGGGAGAGATCCTCAAGTACTCCAATCCCGACTTCACCTCCATGACCGGTTCTGGGCAGTTGGTCTCGGCCGGCCAGTACCTGTACACGGAGTCCTACCTCGACACCGGAGTGGTGCGCATCACCAAGGTGAACGGGGCGGTGGGAACCCTCGTCGGAGGCTCCTCGGGACAGGCCGAGGGGGAATGGAGCAACGCCAAGTTCTCCCGGGTCACGGGGGTGGCCTTCGACGGGAACAGCCTGTGGATCGCCGATTCGACCAACCATCGGTTCAGCAAGGCGGTGTTCGTGCCGCTGCAAGCACAGGAGATGGGGGCGGTGAGCTCGGGCGACGCATCCGCCCCGCACGCCGTAGTGGGCGATCCTGTCGACACAAACCCGGGATCTGGGGCCTTCCTATGGTCCGCCACCGACGCGGTCCTCCCCACTCCCGGACTGCTTCCCTTCACCTTCACCCGTTACTACAACTCGCGAAACCCGGACATCTGGAACTCTGGCCTGGCCGGGGCCCTGGGGGTGGGGTGGAGGGACTCCTTCGACGGCTCCGTGGAGATCCAGCAGGGTGTCAACGCGCTAGTGACCATGCCCAACGGGCAGGGTCTGGCCTTCACCTGGAACATCCAGTCGAGCACCTGGGACGCCGAGCCGGGGGTGTACGACACGCTGGTGCCCACCCCGAACAACACCTATACCGTGACCCAGCCCGACGGCACGAAGTACCTGTTCGAGGAGAGCATCTACGTGGGTTGGATGTTCAGGCTGAAGTCGATCACCGACCGGGACGGGAACGTCCAAGCGATCACCTACAACCCGGACCAGACGATCCAGCAGGTCACCGCGGGGACCCAGACCATGTCCTTCTCGTATTCCCCCCAGGGGGTCCAACTCACCTTGCCGGACGGGCGATACGTGTTCTACACGGTCGACTCGGCGGACCTGCTCACCTCGATGCGGGACCTGAACGGAAATGTGTGGACCTACGAGTACCTGGCCCGCCGGCTGTATCAGATCAAGAACCCCGCCAGCGAGCTGGTGGTGAGGATCCTGTACTGGGACGACGGGCGGGTGTCATCGCAACAGGACGGGAACCTCCCCGCTACCACCTACGGCTATTCGGCCTGCGGGACCAACTGCACCCGCGTGACGGATGGCCGCCTTCACTCAACGGACTACCACTACGACATCACCGACGGCCGGGCCATCCTGTCTTCAGTGACCGATCAGGACGGGCTGACCACGTCCTTCGGCAACCCCGACGCCGATAACAATCCCCGGAACGTCACGGACCCCCGCAACAACCTGTGGCAGTACATCTACGACGCGGGCAACGGAAGCGTGACGTCCGTGACCTCTCCGGCCTCCTCGGGGAACGCGTCCTACGTCTACAACGAGCACGCCGAGACGACCCAGATGACGGACGCCCGGGGCAACCTCACGCGGTGGGTCTACGGGCCTTCGGGGGACCTGACCTGTGAGATCCTCCCGCCCTCCTCCGCCACTACTTGTACGGCCGATCCGTCCCACACCATCAGCTACACCGAGTACGGGACCGGCCAGGTGCACACAGTCACCGCCCCGCCGAATAACGATGCGGGCACGCAAGGAACGACCACCTACACCTACTATGCGGACGGGATGGTCCAGGACATCACCCGTCCCGGACCCGCGGTGGGGACGACCACCCTCACCAAGTACTCGGACGTCTCCTTCGACTCCCTGTGCCAGTGCCAGACGGTCACGATGGTGACCCCCCAGGGCAACGCGAACAACTGCGGCGCCTCGTGCGCCGCCTATACCTGGACCTACACCTACGACAACATCGGCCACCTGACCAAGGTGACCGACCCGCTGGGGCATCAGACCCAGTACGGGTTCGACACCTCCGGGAGGTTGCAGACCTCCACCGACGCCCGGCTGAAGGTCACCAGGTTCTACTACCGGTCCGGGACAACGCTCATTCAGACGGTGGAGGCCCCCTACGCCTCCGGGTCCATCGCCACCACCACGTACTTCTACGACTACGACGGCAACCTCCAGTGCCGAATCCTTCCAGCCGCCACCGGCCGGACCGCGTGCACCTCAGACCCCTCCCACACGGTCAGCTACCTGTACAAGGACGACAACCGCCTCCTCAGCGTCACCGACCCGGACGGCCAGACCTGGTCCTACGACTACTCGAGTTGGGAGACGCTCGGGCAGATCACCGAGAACATCCCGGGAGGGTCGGTCACCCGCACCTACGACGGGGACAACCGGCTGACGAACGTGGACCATTCAGACGCCACCCCGGACGTGTCGTACAGCTACTCGAACTGGATCTCCCAGGGCAAGGTGGGGATGACCGACGGCGTGCCGGGGGGAGCCCTCGTCTACACCCACAACGCCCTGGACCAGCTCACTCTGGTCAAGCGGGGCACGGCGGCGGGGTTCTCCTACGTCTACTTCCCAGACGGAAGCATCAAGTCCCGCACCTACCCCGACAACACGGCCACCTCCTACACCTACTTCCTGGACGGCAGCCTCAGGACTGTGGTGAGCGGGGGGAAGACCACGTCGTTCACCTACGACGTGGCCAACGCCAAGGTCGCCAAGACCCTGCCCAACAGCATCGTGGCGACGTCCACACTGGACACGGGGGGCCGGCTGGTCAGCCTCACCAACAAGAAGAACGCCACGACGTATTCCAGCTTCACCGTCACCCCGGATGAGGTGGGGAACCCGGCCACCGTGGTGGCGAGCGTCAAGGACGCCGGCACGGGCACGCTGAAGACGGAGACCCAGACCTACACCTACGACGACGGCGAGCGCCTCCAACAGGTCTGCTACCTCCCGGGCTGCTCCGGCACCGGCGTCGCCGGATACTCCTGGACCTCCGACGGGGTGGGCAACCGCCTGACCCAGCAGGTCTACGGGTCCGCCCCCGCCGCCACGTACTACAAGTACGACGGGGCCAACCACCTGTGCTGGGCGGGGCCCACGAGCGGCTCGACCTGCGGGACGGTGCCGCCGGGGAACACCCAGTACACCTACAACACCAGAGGGGACATGACCGCCGCCGGCTCGGTGATCTACGGCTACGACCTGGCGGACCGGCTGACATCGGAGGTGAACGGGTCCACCACCGACGCCTACACGTACGACGGCACCGGCAACCGCCAGACCGACCTGCACAACGGGTCCACCACCACGACCTACGCGTGGGACCCCAATGCGTCCGTGCCCCTGCTGGCGACCGACTCCGACAGCTCGACCCGGGACTACATCTATGGGGACGGTCCGATCTCGGAGAAGGTCGGGACGGCCCGGTACTACTACTCCACGGATGCGTTCGGCTCGGTGGCCAACGTCACCGACGCCTCCGCAGGGGGGAAGTGGAGCTATTGGTACGACCCGTGGGGCGGGACCCGCTCGTCGTCTCAGGGGAGCTCCCCCCCAACCAACTTCTTCCAGTTCGACTCCGAGTACCACGACACCACGGGGGCCTACAACCTCCGGGCCCGGATCTACCAGCCGGGCCTAGGAGTATTTCAGCAGGCCGACCCGGCGTCCGGAGATCATGTCGGCTACCAGTACGCCTCAGGCCGCCCGACCGTGCTCTCCGACCCCTCGGGGCTGTTCTCGTGGGGCAAGGTCCTGGACTGGTTCAATGAGTATCTCAACCCCGCATACGGCTACCTCCAGGCCTGCTTCGGGTCCGACGGGTCCGGGAGCATTGGCTCCTGGGCTGGAGGGTGCGCCCTGGGCAGCGCCGGTCTCGCGGTGACCGCGGTCGCCCTCGCGGGTCCGGTGACTAGGCTGACCACGAACCTCGTCGGCAGATTCGGTGCCGCAGAGTCCGGAGGCGTCTCCATAGCCAGTGGAGCAGGAGGCGAGAGCGCCTCGATGTCCGTCGTTAGGACGATCGGCAGGGGCGAGAAGATTGCCGACATCGTCAACGAAGGGAAGATCCTCACCTACGAAACAGGCAACGAGCACGCGCTCGTGAAGCTCGCAAGCGGCGAACGGGCGATCGTCTCGGGTGGCCCTGGCGGGATCGACTTCGCTGAAGGAGAGGTCACGCGGATCTTTGGCCACACCCATCCGTACCAATTCCCCGCCACAGGGCCGTCGTCGGCGGACTTCCAGATGCTCGATTACTTCGGACAGCGAAGCTCGTGGATCCTCGAGCACGGCGACCTATACCGATATTTCGCGGGGTCATGAGATGGCGATAGTCGTGAGGGGCAAAACAAAGTGTCCGATATGCGAGAACGTGATCGTTGAAGGAGAGGAGATCATCGCGTTTCCGGCGTTCGTCCCGAACTCCTTGGACCCGGTCGCGGCATTCAACGACGTCGCTGCCCATACCCGTTGTGTCGAGAGCGACGCGGTGGCGCTGCATGCTCGTGACCGGTACGAGGAACTACTCGCGCGAGTCGGCCCAGGGCATCGGGTCTGCGTGGTGTGTGGCAATGAGATCGGCGACCCGGACGAGTACTTCACCCTGGGCTTCTTGACCGAGGACGAGAAGAGTCCGCTCTTTCGGTTCAACTACACGCAACTTCATCGCTCGTGCATCGCTCGGTGGCGTGACGTTCTCGAAGTCATCCAGTTGCTGGAGGAGTGCCAAGCGTCCGGCCTCTGGGGCGGCAGCAGCCTTGCCCGCTTGATTGAGGAGCTGCAGGCACACGCATGGTGACGCGGGATGTCAACTTCGACGAGGAGCGAACGAAGTAGGTGAGGCATGTCGGATAGCCGACTGGGTCATTCGATGCGCCTCGGCGTTGTCTTGGCGTTGCTTTCCAGCTCAGCTCTTGTTCGGCCGGTTGGGCTCGCTCCACAACTGCTCCCAGCGCTTGCCTCTCAACTGACCCACCGCTACGACTTCGCCACGCATGACGCGCCAGAGCGCGCCGAACGGCGAGCGGCGTCGCGCGTTGTAGACAACTGGAACGCGGCCACGGAACGACTGCCCTCGCGTACTGCAGTTGACCCCCTACACGCCCTCGAACGCCCGGCCGCCGCGGGCAATGTCTACAACTACGACGGCCCGATCGAGAAGGCGCCGACGCGTTTCATCGCGGCTGGCTCGCGTGGCGCCGCACGGCCAAGCGACGGCCTGGACCTCGCGGCACGGGTTCAGGCGAGGTCGCCCTTTGCGCCTCTACGACTTGCCGCAGAGGAACCAAGCGCGGGCAGCCGGCTGGTCGTAGGCGGTGGCCGCGCCGCTGGCTTCCCAGAGACGAGTGGTATCTCGCTGAACGTCGACGCGGGTGCCCTGCCGCACATCGTTGGGGGACATCGGTGCCGCACCATTCCGTGCGGGATCCTTCAGCCAAGTCTACTTCGAGAGAGTGCCGTTCCAGGCGTTCACCGCGAGAACATCAGTGTACTCGGCGAGGCGGCGCGACTCCTCAGGCCTGGAGGCGAACTCATCATCGAAACGGGGTTCCGCGCTCGCGCTGCTCAGATCATCGCTGAGCTTGAGCGACTCGGCTTCACCAATATCTTCAAGGAAGAGCCCATCTTCCTGCGGATTACAGCCACGTACGGGAGCCCCTGATGGCCGCGTTCCTCTACCTCCGATGCAACGGCGGTCACTACTTCACTGGCAGTTCCGTGTGTCCATTTGATGGCTGGTCCGCGGACGCCTTTGACAAGGCAGTACTAGCGGCGGTGGCGCTCGCTGACCGAGGCGTGCCGCCGTCCATCGAAGCGCTCCGGGACCATGGGGTGCCCGAAGAGACTCTCGCTCGAGCGGCCGTGTTTGAGTTCCCGTCAGATGAGCCTGCTTTCGAGGCGCTCGATCCTGCAGGATACCTCGTCGACGGCGAGTGGACGCCGATCAACCGTGCCGGACCGGAGCTCAAGTAGGGCGCCGTGAGCCCCCAGAGTCGGCGGGCCCGGGGCGTTCTGCGTCTGATGGTTGCCCTCGTGGCCGTCGTCGCGGCTCTCGGACCCCGGGTGAGCCGCTCATGGAGCCTGCCCGGCTGCTCCCCGCTGCCGATCTGCAGGTGCGGGTCCCAGCAACTTCCTCGGTCAACCCCGCATACGGCTACCTCCAGGCCTGCTTCGGGTCCGACGGGTCCGGGAGCATTGGCTCGTGGGCTGGGCGGTGCGGCCTTGGCAGCGCCGGTCTCGCGGTGACCGCGGTCGCCCTCGCGGGTCCGGTGACAAGACTGACCACGAGCCTCGTCGGCAGATTCGGTGCCGCAGAGTCTGAACGACACTCTACCGTGCCGTCTCCTATGCCGAACGGGCGGACATTGAGTCGTTCGGAGGCCTTCGGCAAGCACCGAGCGGGCTCAGCTACGAGGGAAGCTCTTCGCCACGACAGGGAGGACGCGGCTCGCTACGGACGGGTTAACTACGCGCTCGATCAGGAGGCCTTCCACATCGTCGAGGTCCGCGTGCCGACGTCGTTTGTGGAGTCGCTCTACTCCGGAATCGCCGACAGCATGCGCTATGTCTCGGTCGATCCCGAGCAGCTAATGGCCCAGTTCAACCGGCTAGCTCGCGTCAACATCTGGGACAACGCGCCCTGGGTGGCGAAGCCATGACCGCGCTTCCGCTTCCCGCGTACATCGAGGCCGAGGTTGAACTCTTGCTGTCCGATCGAGGCGGGAGGCGCTCACCGATCGCGAGCGGGTATCGATGCAACTGCTGGATAGGGAAGGTGCAGGACGGCCAACGAACCTACAACGATGCGACGTTCTTCCTCCTCGACGCCGTGCGCCTAGAGCCGGGCTCGCGGGGTCGTGCCCGAGTTCAGCCCCACTTCCCGGACGAGTGGTCTGAGTTGGCTGAGGGTTCGACGTTCGATTTGTGCGAGGGCCGGCGCGTCATTGGTATCGCGACGATCACGGGCCTCTTCCCAGCGCCATGAGCGTGAGCGGCGGGTCCAGGCGTCGTTCTCCGGAGCGGTGCCTGGTGTCCTTGGCGCTCCTGCTTGCCACGCTGCTCTCGTTCGCCGCTGTCCTGGCCATCGGCCCGAAGCACCTCATCCTTGCTGCTGATCGGACATTCCAGATGTGGCGGTATGAGGTTGGGATGCACCGCCTGTTGTTACGGAGCACGAAGACCGATCGCCAGGAGACGAGGATGGACGTGCTCTTTCAGAACGTACAGTTCATCCAAGGGGCTCGGCGATCTCCACGTTCGAGAGCCCCACCGTATGCCGCGTAGCGTCATACACTGGTTCGATGCCGAGCAGGGACCACAACCCGCACAGGCGGCGCCTCTACCTGCCCGTCGTGGCCGCGAACGGGCACCAGGCCGAACTTGCCGAGACCCACGAGGCGCACTCCGTGGGGTGCGCGCAGACCGCCAGGCCGGCTCGCCGGCCGGAGTGGCTGAAGGTCAAGATCCAGACGGGCCCCAACTACTCGGACCTCAAACGGATCATGCGCGGCCTCGACCTCCACACCGTCTGCGAGGAGGCGGGCTGCCCCAACATCTACGAGTGCTGGGAAGAGCGAGAGGCGACCTTCCTCATCCTCGGCGACAAGTGCACGCGCCGTTGCGGGTTCTGCGACGTGATGACCGCAAAGCCCGACGAGCTGGACTCGGACGAACCGCAGCGCGTGGCCCGCGCCGTGGAGGCGATGGGCCTGCGCTACGTGGTGCTGACGTCGGTGGCCCGCGACGACCTGGCCGACGGCGGGGCGGGCGTCTGGGCGGCCTGTGTCCGGGCCATCCGGGAAGCCGTCCCCGGCTGCGGCGTCGAGGTGCTGCCGCCCGACTTCAAGGGTGACGAGCGGGCCATCGCCACCGTGTTGAAGTCAGAGCCGGACGTCTTCGCCCACAACCTCGAGACCGTCCGCAGGCTGCACGCCCGGATCCGCCCGGCCTTCGACTACGACCGGTCGCTGGCGGTGCTGCGCACCGCCAAGCGACTCCGCCCGAGCCAGGTGACCAAGTCGAACCTGATCCTGGGAATGGGCGAGCGCCCCGAGGAAATCGTGGAGGCCATGAAGGACATCGCCGGGATGGGATGCGACCTACTGACGATGGGCCAGTATCTCCAGCCCACGTCGTTCCACCTCCCGGTCGACCGGTGGGTGGCACCGGAGGAGTTCGAACGCTACGCGGCCCTGGGCCCGGAGATGGGCTTCGCGCACGTGGAAGCCGGACCGCTGGTCCGCTCGTCGTACCACGCGGGGAAGCAGCTGGCCCGCGCGCTCGCTTCGACCTAAAGCCGTCTCACCCCAGCTCGCCGATCAGCTGCTCGAGCTGCCCCGGGCGCACCCTTCCCAGGATTCGAAATCGCAGCTGCCCTTCGCTATCGACGATAACCGTGGTGGGGATGCCCTGGATGCCGAAGTCGCGGGCGATCGACGAGCTCTCGTCCACGATGGCCGGATACGTCACGTGAAACCTCTGAAGGTAGGCCCGCGCCGCGGCGTGGTCGTCCGGCCAGGGCGGGACGCCGCCAACGAACATCACGCCGACGAAGGACACGTCCTTGCTGGGCAGGGCCGTCCAATCGCCCTGGAGCACGGGTTGCTCCTGCCGGCACGGCGGGCAGTCGTAGTTCCAGAAGTTGACGACGACGATCTTCCCCGCGTAGTCCGCCGGACCGAACGAGCCGCCCAAGAGCGTGGTCCCGGAGATGGCCGGCATGGGCCCGGAGAGACGAACGAAGGATGTGCTGGCGTCACCAGAGGAGCACGCCACCGCCGCCAACCCGTAGGTCAAGATGAACGCGATGGCTGGGACCCGCACGATGCGAGAGTACCGGCCTCAGGTCGGTTCGGTGGTCTCCTCGGATGTCCGACGCTCCACCACGAGCTCCTTCGATCCCGCCGCCGTGCGGTCGAGTGCCGGACCCTTGACCTCGTGTCCGCAGGAGAACGACTCGACCTGGCGAGTGTCCGCGGTCTGGATCGGCTCATCGGCCACGTCGGGTCCGCCCTCTCGGAAGGTCACCGTCACGAGGTCTCCCCTCCCGCACACCGGGCACTTCTTCGGTTCGGAGTTCGAGGGCTCGGGCACGCGGCCATCCTCCTTGTCGGGGCGCCTGAGGGGTGTTGGAGAAGCCGGCCTGTAAGCCGGATTCTGTTCCCGGCGATCCGGTCGAACCGGTGTCGCCGGGAGGCGACCATCCCTCTGGGGACCGCGTCGCCGCGACCCTCATGCAGCCTACCCGGGAGCATCGGGCGGGCCACCCGCTCCCTGCTTGGCCTTGCTCCGGGTGGGGTTTGCCGAGCCGGCCGGTCACCCGGCCGCTGGTGGGCTCTTACCTCACCGTTTCACCCTTGCCGGCACCTCGGCCTTCCCCCCGCGGCTTGTGGCCGCGGGGACCCCGGGGGCTACGGCGTCGGCGGTCTGTTTCTGTGGCACTTTCCGCGGGTCACCCCGCCTGGGCGTTACCCAGCACCCTGCCCTGTGGAGTCCGGACTTTCCTCGACGCAGGCTCTCGCCCGCGCCGCGGCCGCCCGGCCGGCTCCTCCAACCACACGAGTATAGGACGGAGCTCCGTGGGATTTCGCGGCGTCAGCCGCTTCGAACCCGGGACCTGTTCAGGAACTCCAGGGCCAGTGACCCCGCTCCCGCGGCCAGCGAGAGCAGGCCGCCCACGATCACGAAGGTGCCGAGGGGGAAACCACCCCCGCCCGCGCCGGGAGAAGGGTCGCCGGCCCCCCCTGCCGCGGCTTGGGGGGGCAAACCGCCGGCAGGAGAGGACGACGCGGTGCCGGGGGCGGTGCCGGAGGGACCGACGGCCCCGGGCGAGGATCCCGGGCTTGGACTGGCGGCAGCGGCTGCGACGGCCGCGGCCGGCGGCTTCGTCCCGGGGGCGCTCACGATGAGCGTCCCGGTCATGCCCAGGGACTGGTGAAAGGTACACACGAACGGGTAGCTACCGGCGTTCAGCTTGATCGTGATGCTCTTCGCCTGCCCCGGGGAGTTCACCACATCGATCCCTTTGCTCGTGATGGTGAAGGTATGGGGCGAGCTCGAGACGTTCGCGATCCGAAGCGAGTCCCCCGTATGGACCACCACAGCGCGAGGGGTGAAGAAGAAGTCGTGCTGCGTCACGTCCCCGTGGCCGGGCGGCGGCGGGGGCGGCGGTGTGGTCGTGGTCGGGGTGGGCGTTGGGGTGGGGCTGTGGGTCGGTGATGGAGAGGGGCTGGGTGAAGGCGAAGGGGACGGGCTGGGGGACGGAGAAGGAGATGGCGAGGGCGAGGGACTCGGAGAAGGACTGGGGCTGGGAGAGGGGCTGGGCGAGGGCGAGCTGTTCACGACCAACGTCCCCTCCATGCCGAGGGTCACGTGGAAACTACAGATGAAGGCATATGTTCCGGGCGAAAGGCCGATCGTGATGCTCTTGGTCTGACCCGGGTTGTTCACGACGTCGATCCCCTCGCTCGCGATGGTGAACGTGTGGGGCGAGGACTCCGAGACGTTCGAGATCGTGAGCGTGTCGCCCGCGTCGACCGCGACGTTCGATGGGTCGAAGAAGAAGTCCTTCTCCAGGAGAGTGACCGTGGCGGCCTGACCGGTGCCCGGCCCCAGGATCCCACCAGCCACGAGGGCGGCCATCGTGGCCAACGCCAATGCCACGGGAAGCCAGGTTTCCCGAGGTGGCCTCATTCCCCTCTCCTGGTCGGACGGAACCCGATCTGCAGCGGGCCACAGTACTACGCGGGGCGCAAGGCCCGGGTTTGGATTCGCAGGCGTCAGTCGAAGAGGTCGGGGGTGGCCTCCGGCGGGCGATAGTCACGCCCGGGACCGGCCAGCCACTCGTCGACGCCGCGGTTGGCCAGGCGGTCGGCCGAGCGGTTCAGCTCACGGGGCACATGTTCGAACGTCACCGAATCGAACCGGCCGAGCAGCTCCCGCACCTCTTCGTGGAGCCGGATGAGCGTCGGGTTTTTCACTCTCCACCGAGCCGAGAGCTGTTCGATCAGGAGCTTGCTGTCCGAGCGGAGGATCACCCTCCTCGATCCCAGCTCGGCGGCCCGCCTCAGGCCCTCGAGCGCGGCGCCGTACTCGGCAACGTTGTTGGTGGCAACTCCGATCCCCTTGGCGACCTGGACCAGGACCTTCCCGCCCCTGCCCTTTAGGACCACTCCGATGCCGGCCGGCCCCGGGTTCCCCCGAGCGGCCCCGTCGCAGTACACGGTCAGAAGACCAGGATCCTTCGGCAGTACTCGCACCTCCGTACGCCCTCGATCCTCTTGAGGCGGTCGATGTACATGGGAGAGAGCTTCTGGTGGCAGGCCTGGCACACTCCATCGACCAGGGCGGCGGCCCCGATCCCTTTCTTCTGCCGGCGCAGCTCTTCGTAGAGATCGAGCAGCTCCGGCTCGAAGGCCTGGACGAGGGCCGCCCGCTCGGCCCGGCGCTCGCCGAGGGCACGCTCCGACTCGACCAGCTCCCGGGCCGAGCCCTCCTCCAAGCTGGCCAGGCGTTGCCGGGCCTCGGCCTCGTCGGCCTCCAACGGGCTCAGCCGGCGGTGCAGGTCCTCGCCCCGTTCCATCTGTTCAAGCACCAGGTCCTCGGCGTGGGACTTCCTGGCCCCCAGGTTTCGGACCTCGGCCTCGATCGATTGGAGCTCCTTGGGATTGGCGACGCTCCCGTCGAGCATCCGGCGGCGCTCGGCCTGGATCTTTCGCTCCATCGAGTCGATGTCTCCCTCCAGCCGGCGCTGCTCCCGCCCCAGCGAGTCCATGGCCAGCCGTAGCTCGCCGAGGCGTGCCTCAGCCTCCCCGAGCGCGGTTCGGATGGACCGAACATCTTCTCCCACCTCCAACTCCCGCAGCCTGGCCGTGACCCGATCGATCGAAAGGTCGAGCTCCTGGAGCTGGAGGAGGCGGTCCATCCCTCGAAGGCTCCCTTCGGGGGCGAGCGCCTGCCCTTCCGCGTCCACGGTGGCATAGCTTCGCACACGAGAGACGCCGGCCGAGCCGCCCACCGGCCTCTCCTGGTGGCCGCGAGCCCGGTGTGCCAGGATTCGAAACGGAGGTGAGGGGGATGGCGAACGGGTCCTATCCGGTGCGCGTGGATCTTCGGGCTCCAAACAAAGTGGCGAACTGGCGGCCCCTGGTGCACTGGTTGCTGGTGATCCCGCACCTCCTGATTGCCCGCGCGCTCGGGGCACTCCGCGGGGTTCTCACTCTGATCTCGTTCTTCACGGTCCTGTTCACCAAGCAGATCCCGGAACCCATCTTCGGCATGATCGTGATGACCCGGCGGTACACCTGGCGCGCCGTTAGCTACGGTGCGTGGTTGCGGGAGAGCTATCCGCCCTTCAGCTTCACGACCACGTCCCAGGACGACGGGATCGACCCCGCCTCTCTCTCCGTCGACTACCCTCGCGGGCTGAACCGGTGGCTGCCGCTGGTCAAGTGGCTGCTCGCGATCCCTCACTACATCGTGTTGCTGTTCCTGTGGATCGCCCAGATCTTCGTCATCTTCCCCATCAGCTTCTTCATCGTGCTGTTCACCGGCACGTACCCGGAAGGATTGCGTTCCTTCGTCGTCGGCGTCACGCGGTGGAGCGCGAGAGTCTCCGCGTACGTCGGTCTCCTGCGCGACGAATATCCGCCGTTCAGCCTGGAGGACGGCGAGACCGCCCCGATGGGGAGCGGGGCAGCCGGTCGGACGTTCCCGGGCGACACGCCGCGTCCCGACGTCCCTCCGGGGGGCCCGGCCGTCCCTCCGCCGCCTCCGCCTCCCGGGTAATTCCCGGCCAAGCGGAAACGCATCCGTCCGATGGAGGCCCGGCGCTTTCCCTCGGCCTGTGTGGCCTCGCCCCATCACCTCGCCTCGGCGGCCGGGCTGGCCGTGCTGGCCTCCGGGGGCAACGCGCTCGACGCGGCCGTCGCCACGAACCTCACGCTCGGCGTGGTCACGCCCTACCTGTGTGGCTACGGAGGGGATCTGTTCGCGCTGATCTGGAACGACGGCCCGTACGCCTACAACGGGTCCGGCCGCGCCCCAGCCACGGCCACCATCGATGCGGTTCGAGACGCGGCCGGTTCGGATCGAATGCCGGCACACGGGCCGCTCGCCGTCACGGTGCCGGGCGCCGTCGAGGCCTGGTTCGTCTTGCTGGAACGGTTCGGGACGCGGCCGTTCGCCACCCTGGCGGAGTGGGCCCTTCGTTTCGCGAGGGACGGGTTTCCCCTGAGCGGGCAGGGAGCCGAGCGGATCGCTCGCGCCGGGGAGAGCCTCGCGTGGTCCGCGCCGTGGCGGGCCGTGTACGACGGTGCGTCGCCCGGGAAGCGGCTCCTCCAACCCGACCTCGCCAGGACCATCGAAGCGCTGTGCGCTGAGGGTCCCGCCGCCTACTATCGCGGGCCGATCGCCGAGGCCATCGCCTCCCACGTTCGTTCTGTGGGCGGATTCATGTCCCCGGACGACCTCGCCGAGCACCGCGGGGACTGGGTCCGGCCCGTGGCCATCACCTACCGCGACGTCGACGTCCTCGAGCTGCCCCCAAACACGCAAGGCGTGGCGGTGCTGGAAGCTCTCAACATCCTGCAGGCCATGGGCCGGTTGCCCCCGGACGGCCCCGACCGGCAGCACCTCCTGATCGAGGCTATCAAGGGGTCCCTCGCCGACCTGGACGGATTCGTCACCGACCCCGCCTTCATGCCAGTCCCTGCAGAGCGGCTGGCCTCCACGGCGTGGGCGAAGGACCGGGCGAAGCGGATCGACCGGGCCGCGGCCTCCGCCCCGGTCCCCGGCCCTGCCGCGGCCGGAGGAACCGCGTACCTGTGCGCCGCCGACGGGCGGGGCATGTGCGTCAGCCTCATCCAGTCGAACTACATGGGGTTCGGCTCGGGCGTCACCGTGCCGGGGTGGGGCATCAACCTCCAGAACCGGGGGGCGATGTTCTCTCTCGATCCTTTCCACGCCAATGCCATCGCCCCGCGAAAGAGGACCCTCCACACCTTGATCCCGGCCATGGCCCTCCGGGGAGGCAGGCCATGGCTGTCGTTCGGGACGATGGGCGGCCTCGGCCAGGCCCAGACCCACCTCCAGCTCCTCGCACGGATCGTCGACGACGGCCACGACATCCAGCGGGCCATCGACGCACCGCGCTGGATGGTCTCGCCGCAGGACTGGTCGGTGACGGCAGAGTCGCGGTTCGCACCAGAGGTCGTCGAGGGCCTGCGGCAGCGAGGCCACCGCGTCGACCTCGCTCAGGGATATGACTCCCTCATGGGCCACGCCCACGCCATCGAGGTGATCGAGGGCGGCTACGCGGGCGCCACCGACCCCCGAACCGAGGGTGCGGTGCTGGGGCTATGACGGGTGCCGGGGTGGGCTCGGTGGCAGATCACCGCTTGCCGATCGCGCTCCGGCGGTGAATCATCGGCCCGTGGAGCCGATCCGGCTCCAAGGGGAGGCCGCCGTGATCAGCGCGTACATCCTCATCCAGACCCACGTCGGCGGGCCGGCTCGGGTGGCCCACGACATCGCCGGCATGCCGGGAGTACGGTCGGCCGAGGCGGTGACCGGCCCCTACGACGTGATCGTGCTGGCAGAAGCCAACGACCTCGACGAGCTCGCCAAGCTGGTCGTGCGGAGGATCCAGGAGGTCGAGGGAGTCACGCGAACCCTGACGTGCCCTGTGGTGCACCTGTAGCGACGGCGCCCGGACGCCGGGTTTGCCCTCGAGGTCAAGCCGGTGCAGGATGCCGCAGCACTCCCTTCGGCCAAGAAGCTAGGGGAACAAACGGAGGAGTCGCTCGGGTGAGGGTTGCAACGAACCGGACGAGATGGGGCATCCTCACGGCCATCACGGCGGCCGTGCTGGTCGCTTCCGGTTCGATCCCGGCAGGAGCTCGGCAGGGCTCGCCCTTCCGTCGGACGAGCACCGGCCGCGATGGGGTCGCGCGGTTCGGGCCGGCGGGGGTCTCCATCTTAGAGGGTGTGCATCCTCCGTCCTCCACTCCCGCAAGGGTGCGAACGACCACCATCGACACAACACCGTGGACGGGCTACGAGAACGCCATCTACGCCCCCGACGACGACACGGTCTTCGTGGCATACAAGCGCTTCACTGAGGATCCGTCCGGCGGCGGATACAACCCCGCCGAGCTCCGGGTGGCGAAGAGCACTGACGGCGGCGCCACGTGGACGGTCCAGGTCGTCGATCCAGACGCGATCGAACAGGGGGACACCATCGATGGGAGCGTCTCGGTCGACGGCGACCACGGTTCGACCGTCTACGTCGCCTATCACGTGAGGGCGAGTGGGCTGTTCTCCGACATGAAGCTGAGGGTGGCCAAGAGCGCCGATGGTGGATCCACGTGGACGATTCGAACCGTAGCCGACGGATACGCCGGGGACTACAACTCGATCCGGGCCCTGGACTCGAACGTGGCGGTGGTCAGCGCGCACGCCGCAGGCACCGACGAGGGCGTCCACGTGTACATCACGAGGGACGGAGGGGCCACGTGGACCGATTCGCTGGTCGAAGGCGGGCTCGGTGACGGGATTTACACGTCCGTTGGGGCCACGAACCTCCGTACCGTCGTGGTCGGCTGGTACAACTCGCTGTATCCGGACCACACGGACCTGAACGCCGGCCGTCGGGTCCCGGGTGGGTGGAAGACGAGGACGGTCGATGGCGTGCCGGGCGACAGCGATCTCACCGGCCTGGGCGCATCCACGTGGGTTGCGTCCGGCCCCACGGTCTGGATCGCGTGCGAAGCGGACACGACCCAGGGGACGTTCGTTCGGGTGGCGAAATTCGCGGCAGGAACACCCGGATGGACGATCGTCCCAGTCGAGCAGGGCGGAACGATCGGTTGGAACACCGCGGTGCACTCAGTGGGTACGTCGGACGTCTACGTGAGTTACTGGAAGGTGGAGGGGACGAAGGGCCAACCGATGCTCGCCTCGAGCTCTGACGGCGGCGTCACCTGGTCATTGTTCCCTATCCCAGACCCGCGCTACACGCAGCCCTATCTGGACAGCACTGCCCCATCGGTCGCGGTCCAGTACGAGAGCTACCAGACCACCGATCAGCTCGGGCAGAACCCGGTGTTGCGCACGGCTCGGATCGAGCCGTAGACCCCCTTGATTTCGATCCAGTCCGCACGAGGAGGCGAGCTCATGGCACAGAATCCGCCGAAGGGCTACCCACGTATCACTCCCTACCTCCTGTACGAGGACGTGGCGGCCGCTCTGGACTGGCTGGCCGCGACCTTCGGCTTCCGGGAGCGCCTTCGGTTCGCCGGCCCTGGAGGAGACATCACCCACGCCGAGATGGAGCTGGGCGATGGCGTGGTCATGATGGGAGACCCCGGGCCCGACTATCAGAGCCCCAAGCGGCTCGGCCACGCCACCCAGTACTTACACGTGTACGTGGACGACGTCGACAAGCACTTCGAGCAGGCGAAGGAAGCGGGCGCCACCATTCTTTCTCAGCCGGAGGACCAGACCTACGGGGAACGGACGTACAGCGCCGAGGATCCCGAGGGGCATCGCTGGACGTTCGCCCAGCACACGCAGGACGTGGACCCCGAGAACTGGTGAAGCCTAGGAAACGCGGGCAGGCCTCCTCGCACCCCGCTGGCACGTGGTGCACAGGCCGAAGATGTCGGCCTGGTGCCCGGTCGTCGTGAAGCCGCGTCGCCTGGCCACGCCGGAAGCCCACTCCTCGACCTCGCATGAGGGGATCTCCACGACCTGACCGCATCCCTCGCAGATGAGATGGTGGTGGTGGCCCGGCTCGCACAGCCGGTAGGCGACCTCTCCCTCTCCGGCGGGGAAGGTTCGGAGCAGGCCGGCTTCGGTCAGCGCCCCGACGGTTCGGTAGATGGTGGCCAGCCCGGGGCTTCCCCGAGTCCCCCGCAGCCTGGCGTACAGGTCCTGGGCGGTGACCGGCCGGCGCTCGCCGGCGACGGCCCTGAGGATGGCCACCCGCTGCCGGGTGGGCCGGAGACCGGCGGCACCGATCAGAGCTCCCTCGGCCTTCATGCGGCCACCCTCCTCGGATGCCGGCGGAACGCCCGCCGTCCGAAGGTCATGGACAGCCCGAAGAGCCCGAGCGCGGTGAGCACGATGCTCCCTCCGGGGGCGATGTGCCCCTGCCACACCGCGATCACCAGCCCGACCAACGACGACACCACCCCCACCGCCATCGCCGTGAGCATCGATCCCCGGAACGAGTGGGCGATCCTGGACCCTGCCGCCACCGGAACGACCAGCAAGGCCGAGATGAGCAGCAGCCCCACCGCCCGCATGCCGGCCACCACGAGCAGGGCCGTCATGGCCACCGTGACCACGTTCAGCACCTCGACGGGAAGTCCCGACGCGCGGGCCGACTCCTCGTCCAGGGCCACCGCCAGCAATTCCTTGTACACCAGCCCGACCGCCACGAGATCCACGGCGCACAGCGCGACCATCGTCACGAGGTCGGACGTCGGAACCGTGAAGACGCTGCCGAACAGGATCCCGATGGCCGAGGCGTCGAACCGGTTCAGGGCGGACAACATGACGGCCCCCAGAGCGAGCCCGAAGTAGAACACCAGCGCCATCGACAGGTCCCCCGACAGTCGGCCGCTCGTGCGGAGCCGCTCGAGGCCGACAACTCCGACCAGTGCGACCAGCAGCGCTCCCCACAGCGGGGCCAGGTTGAACACCAGCCCCAGGGCCACCCCGGCGAACGCGAGGTGGCCCACCCCGTCCCCGATCAGCGAGAGGCGGCGTTGCACCAGGAACGTCCCGATGGCCGGCGCCGTGAGCCCGACCACCGAGGCGGCCAGGTAGGCCCGCAGGGCGAAGTCGGAGATCAGGATGTTCCTCACGGCGACCTCACGGCCGCGTGGAACTCGTCGTGACCGAGCTCGCGGAGCGGCCCCTCGCCGAGCAGGACGATACGGTCCACCACGCGGTGGAAGTCCTCGGGATCGTGGGTGACCACCACCACGGTGGCCCCGCGGTCCGCCCGGCCTCGCAGCTCGCCGGCCATGACCGGCCGGAACCGCTGGTCGATCCCCGTGGTGGGTTCGTCGAGGAGGATCAGCTCCGGGTCGCTCACCAGGGCTCGGGCCAGCATCGCCCGCTGCTGCTCGCCACCCGACAGCTCGAACAGGCACTCGGGGGCGAGCCTGGCCATCCCTACCGCGTCCAGGGCAACGTCCACCCGCGCCCAGTCCGCTCCACGCAGCGGCCGGAACAATCCCCGCGTCGGAACCAACCCCGCCCCCACGACCTCCCGAACGGAGACCGGAATGGTCCCCGGCTGACGGAGTCCTTGGGGGACGTACCCGATGCGGCGTCTGACCATGGGATCGGTAGGCGCACCGCCCAACACCACGACCCGGCCGGCCTGCGGCGCGAGCAGCCCGGCACACAGCCGGAGGATCGTGGACTTCCCGCTCCCGTTGGGCCCGGCGAGCACCACGAACTGCCCCGCCGAGAGGGTCAGGTCGACTCCATCCAGGACGGGTTCGGACGCGTACGCGAAGCGGACCCCCCGAAGCTCCAGCGTCACCGGCACTGCAGTCCCTTCTCCAGGCTGGCCAGGTTGGCCCGCATAACGGAGAGGTAATCGCCGGGGGCCGGATCGAACTCGAGGGTGCCGAGCGGCAGGGCCGGCACGCCCACGCTGGCGGCGACGGCTCTCCCGATCCGCTCCCCTTCCGCCGTTCCCTCGTAGAACACGGCGGGGGCGGCCCTCCCCTCCCTGATGGCCGATTCGGCGGTTCGGAGCTGGTCCGCGCTGGGTTCGGCTTCGGGCGTCAGCCCTTCGATCCCGATCTGGCCGAGCGCGTACTGATCGGCGAGGTACCCGAAGGCTTCATGGGTGGTGACGAACGAGGTGGACCGACAGCCGCTGAGACCCGACCGGTACGAGGAATCCAGGCCCGACAGTTGCGCCGTCACCCTGGCGGCGCGCTCCTCATAGCCGGCTTTCCCGTTGGGGTCGGCGGCGACCAGCGCGCCCGAGATCGTGAGCGTGATCTGCTCCATCAGGACGGGATCGAGCCAGACATGCGGATCCCCCGACAGCCCCCGTTCCTGGGAGGGGCGGAGGTGAATGCCCCGCGCGACCTGGACGACCCGGCCGGAGGCCTGGCGAGCTGCCAGTTCCACCTGTGGCTGGAATCCCAGGTACCCGAGGATCAGCACCACATCCGCGGAGTCGACCTGCGCCACCTGGCGAGCCGAAAGGCTGGTGTCGTGGGCCTCGACGCCCGGAGGCGTGAGGTCGACCACGTCAACTGCCGGCCCTCCGACCTGCTGGGCCGCCCAGGCCAGCGGATAGAAGGACCCCACCACGTCGAGCTTGCCTCCGCCCGAGCTGGCGGCCGGACTACATCCCGCGACCATGGCCGACGCCAGCAGCGCGGCGGCAAGGGCTCCGAACCCGGAACGGATGTGAGGCTGGCGGTGACGACCTGTGAGCAAGGACGCTTCCTCCGAGACCGATCGAGGCAACCGGTCAGGATGATAACGACAATGATTCTCACTCGCAAGACAGCCCCGCCGGGCTCCCCTTCAGATGCCGGGGCCCGGTGGCATCAGAGGTAGCTTTCGGGATCGCCCTTGAAGTCCTCGAGGCAGCCCGGCGAGCAGAAGTAGTACGTGGTGCCCTTGTACTCGTAGGAACCGGCGGGGTTCTGCGGATCCACTTCCATCCCACAGACCGGATCGATCTCCACGGGAATCTCCTTTCCGTCGATCAACACGTTCATTCGACCTTCGCCCGCTTCAGCAGCAGGGCGTTGACGGCGACCAGCACGCTGGAGCCAGACATCGAGAGCGCCGCGATCTCCGGCCGCAGCGTGAGACCGAGCTCGGCGAACACCCCCCCAGCGATGGGGAGGGCCAGCGAGTTGTAACCGACCGCCCACCCCAGGTTCTGCCGCATCTTGCGTACCGTCGCCCTCGACAAGGCGATCGCGGTCGGGACATCGGCCGGGTCGGATCGCATCAACACGACGTCGGCGGTCTCCATGGCCACATCGGTCCCGGCCCCGATGGCGATGCCCACATCCGCCCGGGCCAGGGCCGGCGCATCGTTCACCCCGTCGCCGACCATGCCGACCACCCGGCCCTCCTCCTGAAGCCGGGCCACCTCGCGCTCCTTGTCCTCGGGTCGGACCTCGGCGATGACCCGCTCGATCCCGAGCTCGGCCGCAACGCGCTCGGCGGTGGCCCGGTTGTCGCCGGTCAGCATGACCACTTCCACTCCGGCCGCGCGCAGTCCCGACACAGCGGCTCGAGCCGAATCCCTGGGCGTGTCGGCAAGCGCCACCACCCCGGCCGCTCGTCCGTCAACGCCCACAAACACCACCGTCCGGCCCGCCCCCTGGAGCTCCTCCGCCCGCTCGGCCGTCCCGTCAAGGGAGACCGACTCCTGCTCCATCAGCCGGAGGTTGCCCACCACCACCCGATGCCCCCTGACGTCTCCCACCGCTCCCGCCCCCGGGATGCTCCGGAACCCCGCCGCCGGGCTCGTCTCGATCCCTCGCTCCACTGCCGCTCGGACCACGGCCTCGGCGAGGGGGTGCTCGCTCTCCCGCTCCAGGGCGGCGGCCAGGGCCAGCACTTCTGTATCGGGGAGCCCGGCCGCTTCTACCTCGACCACCCGGGGCTCTCCGATGGTGAGCGTGCCGGTCTTGTCGAACACCACGGTGGTCATCTCGGTGGCTCGCTCCAAAGCACCCGCGTCCTTGAACAGGATGCCTCGGCGCGCCCCCATGCCAGTCCCCACCATGATGGCGGTCGGGGTGGCCAGCCCCAGCGCGTCCGGGCAGGCGATCACCACCACGGTGATGGCGAATTGGAGGGCCCGGGCGAAGGATGAGCCCACGAAGGCGAACCAGGTGACGAAGGTGAGTACGCCGCCGCCCAGCGCCACCAGGACCAGCCAGAAGGCGGCTCGGTCGGCCAGCCGCTGCGCCGGCGCCTTCGAGTTCTGGGCGGCCTGGACCAGAGCCACGATCTGGGCGAGCGCCGTGTCAGACCCTACCTTTGTGGCGGTGGCTCGCAGGGAGCCCTCCTTGTTGATGGTCGCCCCTATGAGCTCGTCGCCTGGCCCCTTCGGCACGGGCAGGCTCTCACCGGTCACCGTCGATTCGTCCACGGTGGACTCGCCCTCCTCGACGACCGCGTCAACGGGGACCTTGGCCCCGGGCCTGATCAGCAGGAGGTCGCCCACCTTCACCTCAGCGGTGGGGACCTCGACCGGTTGGCCGTCCCGCAGGACCACCGCCATCGGAGGAGCAAGGTCCAGGAGGGCGCGGACCGCGTCGCTTGCTCCCGAGCGGGCCCGCATCTCCATCCAGTGCCCGAACAGCACGAACGACGCGAGCAGGCTGATCGCCTCGAAGAAGTGCTCGCCCTGCAGGCCGAACACCACCAGGATCGAGTAGATCCACCCCACCGCGATCGAGGTGGCCACCAGCACCATCATGTCCAGGGTCCGGTTGCGCAGGGCAGACACCGCACCGCGGAAGAAGATCGCCGACGAGTAGAGGACCACCGGCAGGCTGAGCACCAGGGACAGGACGTCGGTGCGGATGCCGAAGGGAGCGGGAAGCCTCAGGCCGAACAGGTCGATCGCGATGGGCGAGTACAGGAAGATCGGGATCGAGAAGACAATGGCAACGAGGAATCGCCGCCGCATGTCCTGGACCATGGAGTCGAGGGACATCCCGGCGTGCCCGCCCTGGCCGGTGTGGGCCATGGCGGCATGCTCGACGTCTGGAGCGTGCGCTTCCGGGCGGGCCGGCTCCTCCTGCGGGTCGCACACGTGCCCAGGCACCGACCGTCCCGAGCAGTGGTAGCCGCACTCCTCGACGAACCGCTCCAGCTCGGCCAGCGTTGTCCGGGCGGGGTCGTAGTGAACAGTGGCCGTCTGGTTGAGCGCGTTGGCCTGGACGTGCAGCACCCCGGGACGGGCGGCCAGGCGGCGTTCGACGCCCCTGCCGTCCATGACCCCCATCAGGCCTCCCACGTGCAGGACGGCCTCCGCTCGGGCGGGGCGGGCGGGCGCGGTGCGACCCATCGTCAGGCCCGGAACCGGCGAAGCCTGAGCGAGTTCGAGACGACCGAAACCGACGAGAAGGCCATGGCCGCCCCGGCGAAGATGGGGTTGAGCAGACCAGCCGCCGCCAGCGGGATCAGCACGACGTTGTAGCCGAATGCCCAGAAGAGGTTCTGGACGATGGTCCGGAACGTCCGCCGGGACAGCCGCATCGCCGTTACCACGCCCCTGAGGTCCCCGCTCATCAGGGTGAGGTCTGAGGCCTCGATGGCCACGTCGGACCCCGTACCGATGGCAACGCCGAGGTCGGCCTGGGCCAGCGCGGGGCCGTCGTTGATGCCATCGCCCACCATTGCCACGACCTTCCCTTCCGCCTGAAGCCGCCGGATCTCTTCCACCTTGGCCGCGGGCAGCACCTCCGCGAGCACCCGGTCGATGCCGGCTTGACGGGCAATGGCTCCGGCAGTGGCCCGGCTGTCGCCGGTGATCATGGCCACGTCGACGCCCAGCTCACGTAAGGCCCTGATCGCCTCGGGTGCGTCGCGCTTGAGTGTGTCGGCCACGGCCATTGCGGCACGGGCCTTGCCGCCCCAGCCGACCCAGAACACTGTCTTGCCCTCGGCCTCAAGGCGATCTGCTTCTTCCGCCAGCCAGCCGGATACTTCCATCCCCTCCCGCTCCAGGAATGTCCGCCGCCCCACCAAGACCTCGCCGCCCTCGACCGATGCCCGGACACCCAGGCCGGCCACCGAACGAAAGTCGGTCGCCTCGGGTACGGACACCTCACGGTCAGCGGCTCCGTCGACGACGGCCCGGGCGATGGGGTGCTCGCTGGAAGACTCGGCAGCCGCCGCGCGGGCCAGGGCACCATCATCGCCGACCACCTCCACCAACCGCATCCGTCCCTCGGTCAGCGTGCCGGTCTTGTCGAAGACGACGGTGTCGATGCGCCGGGAGCGCTCCAAGACCTCACCGCCTCGGATCAGCACCCCGAGCTGAGCACCCCTGCCGGTCCCGACCATGATGGCGGCAGGGGTGGCCAGGCCCATGGCGCAGGGGCAGGCGATGATGAGCACGGCCACGGCCGGGACGATGGCGTCCCGCGCGTTCCCGGTTGCGATCAGCCAGCCCACAGCCGTCACGGCGGCGATACCGATGACAATGGGGACGAAGACGCCGGCGATCCGGTCGGCCAGGCGCTGGATGGGCGCCTTGTTGCTCTGGGCCTCGGACACCAAACTTACGATCTGGGCCAGCGCGGTATCGGAGCCAACACGCATGGTCCGCACCAAGAGGGTCCCATCGACGTTCAGGGTGGCCCCCGTGACCTCCTCGCCCACGCCTTTCTCCACCGGCACCGACTCGCCGGTCAGCATCGACTCGTCAACGGTGGAAGCACCCTCCTCCACCACTCCGTCGGTGGGGATCTTCTCGCCGGGCCGCACCCTGACGAGGTCGCCCACCCTGACCTGTTCCACCAGCATCAGGAACTCCCGGCCGCCCCGGACGACGTGGGCCTCTTTCGCCCCCAGCTCGAGGAGCCGCTTGATGGCTTCGGATGCGCGACCCCGGGCCCGCGACTCCAGGTACTTGCCGAGCAGCAGGAAGGCGATGATCAGCGCGGCCGTATCGAAGTAGGTGTCCTCGCCGGCGAACAGCGCCCACACCGAGTAGAGGTAGGCCGTGAGCGTGCCGAGCGCGATGAGCGTGTCCATGTTCGCGCTGAGGCTCCTCGCTCGGTGCGCCGCCCCCTTGAGGAACGGCCAGCCGGCCCAGAACTGGACCGGCGTGGTCAAGACGAATGCAGTAACTCGGGCCCAGTCGTCGGACATCGCGAAGGTCGAAAGCAACAAGACCGCCATGCCGAGCGGCCAGGCCACCCACACCCGTAGAAGCCAGTCCAGCTCTTCTTTCCGTGTCGGGTCGTCGGCTCGACGGTCACGGTGAACCTCGATGTCGTAACCGCGGGCCTGAACGGCCGTGCGAAGGCTCTCGAACGGCGCGGCGTCCTCAGCCAACCGGACGGTCGCTTCCGCGGTCGCCAGGTTCACCCGGCATTCCAGGACGCCCGGTTGCTTGAGCAGCGTCTTCTCGACCCGCTGTACGCAAGAGCCGCACGTCATGCCCGAGACGTCGAGCCGTAGCTCCTTCGCCCGCGTCGTTCCGATCATCGCACTACCTCACGAAGCGGGCGACGGCCGAGACGAGCTCCTCGACCTTGGCATCCCCTTCGCGCTTCTCGAGGCTCTCCCTGACGCAGTGGCGCACGTGGTCGTCGAGGAGGCCCACGCCGACCGCCTTCAGGGCTGCCGTTACCGAGTTGAGCTGGGTGAGCACGTCGATGCAGTACTTGTCCTCGTCGACCATCCGCTGCAGGCCGCGGACCTGCCCCTCGATGCGCCGCAAACGCGCCTGCAGATCTTTCTTGTTCATCGCGTAGCCGTACATCCAATTCCTCCTCGCCAAGACTTCGCGCCCCGTCTCGAGGGCAACGCCTTTCTCAATATACCATAGGGGGGTATGCTGTATTCTCCTGGATAGCTGCTCCATCCCCGAGAAGCAGCGACCGTGGCATAGTTCTGTGCGAAGGGGCCGGTCGTCCCAAACCTAGCGACATCGGCGATAACAAGGCAACCTGAGTCAATCCAGCCCGGTCGGCGGTCACGTACATGCCAGGAAGAGGGAGGGTCGATGAGACGCCAGAAGCTTCGCCTACTGATCACCATCGCCGGCGTTCTTGCGCTGCTCGCATCCGCGTCGACCGCGGGTGCACGAGGCTCACCTCCCTTCCCGAGGTTCAACCCTGACCGCCTCGCCCACCTGATCGGGAGCGACTCTGCGCCGACGCCGTGGCTTGGGGTTGGGGGGGATATCCACAGCCCCAACATGAAGCTCATCGGGAAATCTGCGAAGACCGGCACCATCAACAGCGACCTGGCGTTCCAAGGGAGCATCGTCTACGCCGGCAACTACGACGGGTTCCGTATCATCGACGTGCGCAACCCCCGGAACCCAGTCGTGCTTTCTGACATGCGCTGTCACGCCGCCCAGAACGACATTTCGATCTGGAAGAACCTGCTTTTTCTCTCGGTCGACCATCCGGAAACGAAACCCACCTGCGACAGTCAAGAGGTCCCGATCGACCCGTTCGATCCCTCGACCTGGGTGGGTTACGAAGGGATCCGTATTCTCGATGTCACGGACAAGTCCAACCCACAGTTCCTCACGATGGTGGAGACGGACTGCGGCTCGCACACCCACACTTTGGTTCCCGACTTGGTGAACGACCGTTTGCTGATCTACGTATCCTCCTACGCGTTACTTCCCGGACCTCACTGCGGGCCGGACCACGAGCAGAGCGACCTCCACGAGAAGATCTCGATCATCGAGGTTCCTCTCGGCGCCCCGGAGACGGCGCGCGTGATCGCCACACCCAGGATCGATGCTCCGGTCCTGGACCTGCACACCCCCGGCCTGTTTCCAACGATAGGCTGCCATGACATCCAGGTGTTCCTCCCACTCAACCTGGCAGCGGCGGCTTGCTTGACGGAGGGGCAGCTGTGGGACATCAGCAACCCCGCAAACCCGAAGACGCTCGCCGCGACGCATATCCAGAACGACGCGTTCACCTTCTGGCACTCAGCTGCGTTCACTTGGGACGGCCAAGTCGTGGCCTTCGGCGACGAGACGTTCGCCCAGGGGTGCGAGACGCCCCAGGACCTGGACGGACGCGTGTGGTTCTACAGCGTGGGTGATCCGTCCACGCCGCTCGGATCGTTCGGCATCCCTCGGTCGCAAGGATTCCAGTACTGCTCTATCCACCTGTTCAATGTGATCCCCGTGACTGACCGGTATCTCCTCGTGGCGTCGGCCTATGGCGGAGGGACCACGGTCGTGGACTTTACCGACCCCGCCGCGGCAACCGAGTTCGGCTTCTATGACGCGCAAGACCCCATAGCCGCCGACACCTGGTCGTCGTACTTCTGGAACGGCGCCATTTATGCGAACGACATCCCCCGAGGCTTGGACATCTTCCGCCTCCTCGATGATGCCAGCAGGGAGGCCAAGCGCTTCAGCCGGCTGAACCCCCAGACCCAGACCGTCGTGCTGGGATAAGGCCTGTCCTCACGAAGTCCAGCGCGAGTTGGCGGTGACGAGCCCGCGCAATCGGCCACGGGCCTGAGCTTGCCCTGACTGCCTTTCGCCTGCGCTCGGGCCCGGGACGGGATTAGGCCCTTCGGTCACCCTCCAAAGACCAATGGACGAGGCTGCCGACGTAGGGCATCGTTCCCGCTTCCGGGCAGCACGAGCCCGGGGCACATCGGAGTGGGGATGTCGAAGAGGCCCAGACAATTGGTGGTCACGCTCGCCTTGGCAACGCTCTTCCTGGCGGCCGGCCCACTGTCCTTCGCCAACCCGCCCGGCAACAATGGAACGGTCAAGGTGGATGGGGTCCCCTTCGACGATGCCCCGAACAACGAGCCACACCCCGGATGCTCCTTCCAGATCGACTTCTACGGATACGAAGACGGCAACCTGGCGGCCACACTCACGTTCGAGGGAATCCCTCCGACCGGTGGAGGCACGCTGGCCACGGACAGCATCTCCATCGGCCAGGATGCCGCCGGCGGCGGCACGGATCTGGACGCCTCCCGAACATACGACCTGACCGCGGCGCTTTCGAATGTCCAGCCGCACCTCCGCCAGGGGTATCACGTCAAGCTGACCGTGCACGCCGACGGCTCGATCGGCTCCGACGTCAAGCACAAGGTCTTCTGGGTGCAAGCGTGCGGTGTCACCGGCGGGGACCCCCCACCGGGGGGCGGAGAACCACCGGGAGGCGGAGACTCTCCCGGGGGCCCGACACCGCCCGGGCGGAATGTCCCGCCGGCCACGCCGGCTGACCCCGTCCCTGCCGACCCGGGTTTCACTGGGTAGAGAACCTCAGCCCGGGCGGCTCATGAATCGACGGCACGTCGACGTCATCGTCCTGGGCGCGATCGCGCTTGCTTCCTGCGCCACCTCGGCAACCAGCTCATCGGATCCCGCGATCCGGTCCGTCTACCGTCCTCACCGCACGGTGGTTGCCGATCCCTCCGCCGCGCCCTCCTCCCATTCCCCGACGTGCGAGCGGCAGACCCTCATCGGCACCGTTTCCGTCAGCAGGGTGACTGCACGGAACGCCCCCGACAGGTCTGCCCGCCAGATCACCTCGTTCGCCCAGACCAACGCGCAGGGCGCTCACCAGGTCTTCGATCTGCTGGACGAAGTGACGGCCACGGACGGTGACACTTGGTTTCGCGCTCTGCTGCCGCTTCGCCCCAACGGCAGGACGGGATTCCTCCCAGCGCGCTCGTTGCGGCTGACTCAGACTCGCTACCGATTGGAAGTCGATCGGTCGCGGCTGGAACTGACCCTGTGGAAGGGCTGCCGGATCGCGGGCCGCTATCGGATCGGGCTCGGGACCAAGGACACTCCTACCCCGGTCGGGACCTTCTACCTCGTGGCGCTGGTGAAGCCACCAACGGCCGGTTCGGTGTACGGGACCTACGCCTACGGCCTGTCCGCCTACTCGGATGCCCTGACCAACTGGACGGGCGGCGGGATCATCGGGCTTCACGGCACCAACGATCCTTCCTCCATCGGCAAGAGGAAGAGTCACGGGTGCATCCGCATGCGGAACAGCGACATCGAGCATCTTGCGAAGATCCTGCCCCTGGGCACGCCGATCGAGATCCACTAGAAGAACGCTTAGCAGTCGCTGGTCACCGGCTGGGCAGGCGGGCCGAGCGGCACACCGAACTTCTTCGCCAGCCCCGCCAGATCTGCGCGAAACCTCTCCATGTCCCGATGGTTCCAGTCCTGGTGTGTCTGGCACTTCAGCGATGGCACTTGCTCCATGCGGAACGGGCTGGTCAGGCTCTCCTTGTGACCGATGACGTTGCGAAGCTCGATGTCGAACCTCTGCATCAGCCACAACGTGAGATCCAGGGCGGCGTCGAGCTGGCTCGGGTTGTCCAGGATCTCCTGGTCGCTCTCTCCCACCATCTCGATGCCGATGGCGGTCCAGTTCAATCCCACCGTGTGCCGGCATATGAGGTCGAGCGGGACGAGCTGGTAGATCGTGCCGTCCTTGTCGATCACGAAGTGCGAGCAGGTTCCCGGCAGCTCCCCGAGGTGTGGGGAATCCGCAGCAAACGTGTTGTACACAGGGAGGAAGGTCTCGTTGGCCGTGAAGTGCTCAACGATCACGTGGGGGTCGACCAGAGAGAACGTGTCGAGCCCGTAGTGCTCCTCGGCGTAGGCCCTGGTCTCCTCCTTCCGAGCATCGGGGAACGGGATGGGGTCCTGCACGATGGGCGGGCGGGGAGCCTCCAGCTCGTCCTGGCTCGCTGGTGGTGGGCTCACGTCGGTCGTGGAAAGTGGCGACGTCGGCGCCGTCCCCGGCCCGGTGCCGGAGGGCACCTGCGGCGCGCCCGAGCACGCCACGGTGAGGAGGCCCACCGCCAAGGCGGCGGCCGCTCGAAACCGGACGAGCCTCGCTGCGCCGGGGCGGCGCGGTCGCTCGCTCGGATCGTTGGTATCCATCACAGAGCGGTCGGCGGCAGGGTCTGGGCCGGCGGGTCGGACGAAACCGAGGGCCCTTCCAGCTCGTGCCGCACTCGCTCAGCGTGCGGGCGGGCCCCCATCTCCTCGTATGCGGCCAGGGCGGCGGCGAGGAACGCCTCCCGCTCTTCGGCCTCGATCAGCCCGGCAAGCATTTCGCGAGTGCGGGCCGATTCGAACGAATCACCGATCACCTCGAACCCCTGGAGTGCGCCCCGGAGGAACCTCACGCCGCTCGCCTTGTCGCTCGTCGCGGCCAGCACCAGGCCCTCGGCGCGGGCGCTGACCGCGTGGGCGAAGGGGATCTCGTCCAGCCTTCGCGCCAACGGCAGGACGGACTCGAGTCCCGAGAAGTCCTTCGACTCCAATCTCGCCTGGATCACTGCCAGCAGAGGCCGATCCCGCGGCTCCTTCTCGCTCCCCGCTCGGTCCCTGGCGAAGGCCGATTCCGCCATCGCCCGACCCGCATCGAGGTCACCGCACGCGATGAGGACTGCCCCATAGAGGGCGTCCAGGCCGATCCGAGTGCGCTCTGGATCGCCCCGAGCCATGTCGGCGAGAGCAAGCGCGCGGTCGCGCTCGCCTCGGTGGGCTAGGGCCATCGCCCCCACGAAGGGAGCCCCCCTGACGGCGTAACAGAGCACGTTACGTTCCTGGTCGAACACGGACAGATGCTCGTCCAGGGCGGGCAGGAGATCCGCCCACCTTCCGAGGTGGTGGAGGGCGATGATCTGCGCGTACGTCGAGTGCATGAGTTCGTGCGCCGATAATCCCTTCGCCACATCGTGGGAACGCCGGGCCAGCTCCAGCGCTTCCTCGTACTCGCTCGCCAGGTCGGTCAGTTTCACGGAAACCTCGAACAGTAACAGTGCGCGGTCTGTCGGGGACCCCACTCGATCGACGAAGCCGAGCTGACGGCGGGAAGTCTTGACGGCCAGCCGGTACGAGCCTCGCGACTCGTAGAGTTCGCTGACGCTCATCGACGCGAAGCTCAGGAGGGCGGCATTCCCGACCTGCTCGGCGAGCGTCAGTCCCTCCTCGGCGGTCGTTATCCGGTCGGCGAGCGAGAAGGGGTCCGTTGCGCCCCCCGCGGTGGCGGCCGCGAACGATCGCCAGTACATCGCGCAGTTACCGAAGAGGACCAGGAGCCACGCCCTGGCCTCGGGGTCGCGCACCGATCGGAGCCCGAGGGCGATGAGCTCGTCTGCCTCTGAAGGATTGGGCTGCACGCGGAACGCCCCAGCCTTCTCGCAGATCATTCGGGCGGCCTTGCTGCAGATGCGGGCGAGGTCGTCGGGCTCGCCGCCGCCGTCCTGAAACAGCTCGATCGCTCGCTTGTAAGCCTCGACTGCCTCATCTCCGTGGTAGCCGGACGCATGGTCGTCACCGAGCTCCTCGACTGCTCTGACGCGGTCCCGGTCGGTCCGGGCGAGTTCGAGTGCCTGCTCGTGGAGCTCGACCGCCTTCAGGAAACCGGCCCGCTTCTTGGCCGTGACGCCCGCTCGGAGGAGAGCTTCGAACGCCTTCTGCCCGATCGCTTCCCGGCCCAGCAGGTCGTCGGCCCATGCCAGATCCGCGTCTTCTCCGGCCGCCGCGGTCCGGTAGTGGTGGGCGATCAGCTCGGCGAACTCGTCCACGCGTTCGCCTGCCAGCTCTTCGATCCACGCGCCATGCTCCGCGTGTGCCCGGGCCCTCCTGCTCTTCGGCAAGCTCGCGTACGCGACGTCCCGGACCAATGCGTGCTTGAACGCGAACTCCACCTGGCCGGCGATGCTCGAGGTCGAACGGGCGAACACGAGTCCGCGCCGCTCCAGGCGGAGGAGCGCATCCGAGACGGCGCCGTTCCCGATCGCCCGAGTCACCGGTTGCTCCCAGAACACCCTCCCCACCACGGCGGCCTCCTGGAGGACGCGCTTCTCCTCCCGTGGAAGGGCATCGATCCGGGCCGCAAGGAGCGCGTGGACCGTGTCCGGGAGGACGATGCCCCGGGCTAGGCTCGTGGCCCGCCATCGATCGCCCTCCCGGGCGATCGCCCCCTCGTCGATCAATCGCCGGATGATCTCCTCGAGGAAGAACGGATTGCCCTCGGCCTTCGCCAGCATCTCCTCTCGAAGGGAAGGCGGTAGGTCGCCCACGGTGAGGAGACCCTCGACGAGCTGCGCGCTCTGTGAGTCGGTGAGAGGGCGGAGCGAGATCGAGGACGCGTCCTCCCTCCCCGAGGCGAACTGGGCGTGTGTGTCGGAGAACTCGGGCCTCGCGGTCGTCAGGAGCAGGAGAGGACCGGAGGACCTCGAGAGGAGGCGCTCCAGCATGTCGAGGAGCTGATCCTCGGCCCAGTGCAGGTCCTCGACGACGAACACCGCCGGCCCGGCGGAGGCGTACGCCGTGGCAAACCGCGGCCACGCGCGGGAAAGTTCGTCGGCGACGGCCCTTGGCTCCATCCCGTCGAGGGGATTGTCCGGAAGGAGCAGTCCCGCCGTGAACGCCAACGCGAACACCGTCTGCTCAATGTCCTCACCAGGCAGGCCGAGGTGAGAAAGGAGGGGCCGGACCCCCGTTCGGAGCTTCTCCCCCGCCACGTCCGCATGGTCGTCCAGCACGATCCCCGTTGCCCCGCGGAGGATCTCGCCCAGCGCCCAGTACGTGATCCCATGGCCGAGGGCCGGGCAGCGTCCGCGGAGGACCGTCAGCCCCGGGTGCCTCGCGGAAGCGGCTCGAAGGAACTCCTGGACCAGCCGGCTCTTGCCGATCCCTGCCGGTCCGGAAACCCCAACCAGCCGGGGTCGTCCCGTCTCGGCCGCTTCGGCGAGGAAGGCCATGAGCGCGTCCAGCTCGCGATCGCGGCCCACCATCTCGGACCGGAGGCCCGGGACGCCCCGGGTCGCTTCGGGCAGCGGCTCGACCAGACGCCACGCTGCGACCGTCTCGGCCTTGCCCTTCAGCTCGAAGTCGGCGGGAGGTTCGAACAGGAAGGCGTTCCTCGTGGCAAGGTACGTGCGTTCCCCCGCCAGGACGGTGCCCGGTTCGGCGGCCTGCTCCAGTCGCGCCGCGACGTTGACCGCATCGCCCGAGACGATCATCTGCTCGACCGGGGCTCCTACTGGCGCGATGACGTCTCCGGTGTTGACCCCGATCCGGATCTGCATCGTGACCCCGTGGCGCTGCTCGAAGTCGCGGTTCAGATCCTCCAGCCGGGAGAGCATGTCGAGCGCCGCGCGGAGGGCTCGCTCGGGATCGTCTTCCCTGACGATCGGCGCGCCGAAGACGGCCATGATGGCGTCGCCGATGAACTTCTCGACCGTCCCCCCCCAGGACTCGATCACCGCCGACATGGCCGCGAAGTAGGCCGTGAGGAGGGCTCGAAGCCGTTCCGGGTCCAGGCGCTCCCCGAGCGCGGTCGAACCCGTCACGTCGGCGAACAGCACGGTCACGAGCTTCCGCTCCTCCTCTCGGGCAGGCCCACCGGGGGCGAGCGGTGTCCCACAGGTGGGGCAGAACCTTGCCGAAGGGGCCATCGGGGAGCCGCATGCCGGGCAGGGACGGGCCAGCGGGGCGCCACACGTCGGGCAGAAGGTGGCCGACTCGAGGACCTGGGAGCCGCACGACGAGCAGGACCGCATGGCCAATTATGGCCCGATGCTTCCGCGGTCCTCATGCCTTGCAGGAAGTCCAGGACGAACCGGTTTGATCTCCTCGGGCGCGACATTTTCCGTGTCCGATACCCGGGACCAACCGATACCCGAGGGCCCCCTTCGGTGGAGCTCCAGGTTTCGAACCTGGGACCTCCGCCAAGTAGGGGTCAAACAGAGAACATCTCATCGAGATTGGGAGGAGGTGAGCAGCTTGGCGTGTCCTCATTGCTGCTGCGAGAAGCACTGCTGCGATTTGCGGAAACTAGCTGGCTCCTCCCACGTGGAACCGGCCAGCGATGGGATCAACCGATCCCGGGCCCGAATGTCAGGAGTGTGGGCTAGAATCCGCGAGCATTGAAACCGCTCGCCATCGTGCTCCTGGTCCTCCTGCTGATCCTCGTGCTCCTGCCGCTCGGCATGGCGATGGCGATGGGGTGCCCACTCCACGCGACCGCTTGCTCGGCGACGATCGGCATGTGCGCCGCAGTCCTCGGCACCCTCACACTCCTCTTGGTCAGTCCACTGGGCTTCATGAGGCGCAGGCGGCTCGTCGTCCACGACGTCCCCTTGATCGCCACGCTCGATAAGCCCCCTCGTCTCCCCTGATCCTTCACTAGACCGCGGCCCCAGGTTCCCCGCTCGTTCGGTGAGCCTCCGAGACGAGAAAGTGACTATGACCTGTCCTTCGAGGTTCTAATGCCCCCCGAATGGCTTCGCTTGGTGTGGATGGTCGAAGCCTCTTGGGCCGCCGAGTCGGCAATGAGGGAGCGACTCCGTGAGCGCCAAGAGTCGACTGCTCGACCGAAGGAGGTCCTCATTATCGCCTGCGACATGGGTGCGATGTTCGGAATGTCATGGTGGATGTGGTTTCCCGGATTTCTGGTCACCCTGACGCTGCTCGGGTTCGGGATTTGGGCGGTGGGGCGACTCGCCCACCGGCCGAGTGGCGGCGCCCTGCAGGTCCTCGAAGAGAGGCTCGCCCGCGGCGAGATCGACGCCGAGGAGTTCCGACAGCGCCGGACGATACTGGGGCAGGCGAGATGAGGCGGCGAACCGCAGTCTTGACAATGTCCTTTGCGCTCTTCGGGTTGACCGCTTCTGCATGCAGTCGAAGCCCCGCGCCGACCGCCAGTAGCGGCTTACAGGTGGGGAGTGCGGCTCCGGGGTTCTCCCTCCCGTCCGCTCAGGGCGGAATGGTCTCCCTGGCCGAGTTCCTGGGTCACAAGCCGGTTCTCCTCTACTTCAGCATGGGCCCCGGTTGAGCGGGGTGCATACAGCAGGTGGTCGACCTGCAAAGCAATCCGCAGTTCCAGTCACTCGGAGTCGAGCTCTTAAGCATCTCCCCGGACTCGGTTCAGGCCTGGGCCGCCGAGGGCGGAACCACGGGCATCCACACACCGATGCTCTCCGACACCGGGAACCGAGTCGCGGGCGCCTACGGCGTCATGGTCTGGGCGATGGGGAGCGAGCCAGGTCATACCTTCGTGCTGGTCGATCGCGAGGGCCGCATCGGATGGATCCGAGACTACGGCGCCCCTAGCCACGGGGGGCTCATGTACGTGAGCCCAGGAGACTTGGTGCCGCAGATCGCCGCGCAACTCGAGGGCACCTGATGCAACCGGAAGAGGACGCCCACCATGGCGTACGGAGCTCGAAGCCTCCGCCCGCCGGCCCCGCCTTCGATCGGCTTCTTGCCATGGGACCGTGCCCCTCCCGCAGGCAGTTCTTGGTAGCTCTGGGAGTCGGTGCCGTTGGAGTCGCTTGTACACGTGGTAGTTCGACATCACCCTCGGGCTCGATCGCAGCCCTGACCGAGGGCGTCCAGCAGCTGTCAGTCCTCGGAACGGGGGCTGATGCGCCGCCGATGAACGCCGGGAAGAACCGTTTTGGATTCGCCCTGGTCGACCTGCAGACTCGGGCGATCGTGGGTGGCACTCCGCAGGTCTGGCTGGCACTCGACGAGATGAGCAGGGCGATCGGTCCCTTCGCCGCCACATGGCATCCGTTCACCGCCTACCGGCAGACCGGCGACCGTTCGCCCGAAAGCCCCCTCCCGGGGGCGTTCGCCGCAGGGGTCGAGTTTCCCCGGGCGGGGAGCTGGCTTGTCGCCGTTACGCTGGGCGAGGGGTCCAAGCGCTTGGCTGGCACCGGGATCCTCCCCGTCTCCAGCGGATCAGTTCTAGCGGGCATCGGGACGAAGGCGACCCCCACTCAAACCCCCGTGGCAACGAAGCCTTCCAAGATCGAGGAGATCTGCACGCGGGTCCCAATCGACCGCATGCACTACATCTCACTCGACAAGGCCCTGCGGAACGGCAAGCCCACCGTCGTGTGTTTCTCTACGCCGCTTCTCTGCGAGAGCCGCCTGTGTGGGCCGGTTACCGACGAGCAGATCCTCGTGTTCGAGAAACACGGCGCCGAAACGGCCAACTTCATCCACGTCGAGGAGTTCCTGCCCGGACCGGACCACAAACCGCCGCCTGCCACCCTCGAGACCCGCTCTCCCGCGTTCAAGGCCTGGAAGCTCGACACCGAGCCGTGGGTCTTCGTCATCGACCGCCAGGGGGTCATCCGCTTCCGATCGGTCGGGCCGGTAACGGCCCCGGAGATCGACGCGGCGCTACAGCTCCTCTTGTGACATGACCCGGCGCTTGCTGATAGTCGTGCCACTGGCCCTGACGTTCGTCCTCATCCCTACCGCGGCCCAAGCCCATTCGGTCATCACGTCCTCGCAGCCTATGGCCGGACAGCGATTGGGCACGGCTCCCGGCGTGGTCGTCCTCGAGTTCAGCGAGGCCCTCAACCCGAAGCTCTCCCGGGCTATCGTGACCGATCCCACGGGGGAGCGATTCGCCGGCGGCGCCAGCGGCGAAGACATTCGTGTCCGGCTGTCCACGAACGCTCCCGGCGTGTACCGAGTTGACTGGAACACAGTGAGCACGCTCGATGGGCATACTTGGCGTGGCTCCTTCGAGTTCGGAGTGGGCGTCACCCCCAGCACTCCTCCGCAGGAGGCCGGGCTTGGTCCCCGAAGCGACGATCTGTTCCTTGCCCTCGGCCGATGGGTGGAAGCCCTGGCTCTTCTCCTCGCGCTGGGCATGCTGCTGGTCCGCCGATTGGCTGGGCGGCGGCCCGAGCTGGACTGGGTCCGAACCCGGATCGCTCCGGCGCTTGCGATCGCCCTCATAGCTGGACTCGCTGTCGTTTGGGGTGAGGCGATGACGGCGGCGGGTTCTGCGTCGCCATCCGCATTCTTGAGCTACGTGACCACGCGCCTCCCCGGATTCGCTCGGCTGGTGCGCCTTGGTCTAGAGGGCCTGGCCCTCGTGGCGGCTCTGGTCGGCGCAACGGCGGTGTGGATGTGGCTCGCGGGGGCGATCGGGGCGCTGGCCGCATCCGGACACGGCGCGGCGATCCACCCGGCCTGGTGGGGCATCACCGTGGATGCGGTGCACCTCCTCGCCGCGGGCGTGTGGGCCGGAGGGATCCTGGCCCTAGCCACGCAGCGGCCTCCGGGAGGGTGGCGCTCCCCCGCCGCTCGCGAATTGCTGGTGCGTTTCTCCCCTCCCGCCGTGACCGCCTTCACCGTCACCGTCGGGTTCGGCGCGATCCAGGCCATCCAGGAGCTCGGCACCGTACACGCCTTGGTGGGCTCCTCGTATGGGCAGGTCCTCCTGGTGAAGATCGGACTCGTCGCGCTGATGCTCCCGCTGTCATTCGTAGCGTGGCGGCTCCGGCGCCCCCATTTCAGGTTCGAGGGCACGCTCGCCGTGGCCGTCGTCGCGGCGGCCGCAGTCCTTGCTGCCTATCCCATCCCCCCTAGCCGGCTAGTCGAGGCGGAGGCCGCACATCAGGCCACCCCGCCGGCCTCGGCCTTGCCCAAAGCCGGCGACCTGACCATGGGGAACCACGCGGGACAAGTCCTGGTGGGTCTTACCCTTCGCCCCGCCGGGCCGAGGATGAACGAGGCTCTCGTGTACCTCCTGCCGCTCGAGGGCACCAAGGCGGCGAAGGACCTCGAGGCGACGATCACAGCCGGAGGAAGGACGTCGGCGCTCACAGCGTGCGGGGACACGTGCCGGCAGGCCAGCCTGGAGCTCGAGGGCGACCAAACAGTCGTTGTCAGTGTGGCCGGGTCGAAGGGCGGGCGGGCCACCTTCGAGATCCCGAAGCTCCCGGCGCCGGACGGGTCCGGGCTCCTGAGGCGCGCCCAGGCCCGGATCCACCAGCTTCAGACCTACCGCCTGTTCGAGACGCTCTCCTCGGGGATCGCCACTATCCCCAGCCGATACGCGTTCCAGGCGCCCAGCCGGATGGAGTCCTCGGTCAACCAGTCACAGACCGTGTGGGTTGGAGACACTCGCTACAGTAGGGCCAAGCCCGGCAACGCGTGGCAGGTCGAACGGGGCGGGCCATCGATCCCCGTGCCCTCGTTCATCTGGGACTACTTCAAGCCGTTCGTCGACCCGCGCATCGTGGGCGAGGATCAGATCGACGGAGTCCGAACGACCGTTGTCTCCTTCGCCGGCGGCCGGCAGGGCACGCCGATCTGGTTCCGGCTGTGGATCGATCCCAAGGGGTTGGTGCACATGGCAGAGATGCGGGCCCAGGGGCACTTCATGGACGACCGGTACTACGACTTCGACGCTCCGTTCACGATCACGCCGCCTTCCACCTGAGTGGGACCAACCGACCCCGGGGTTTGCCTTTCGAGTGGGCGCGCGCTCCAGGTTTCGCCTCCCCCGTCGTCATCGCCTCAACGACGTCTGTGTGCTGCGTTCTCCTCGAGCCGAGCCTTGACGATCCTCTTCACGAGTGCGGCGGGAAGGGGCTTGCTGGGGTGGAATCGGATCGTTCCTTTCCCCGTGAAGTAAGGCTTCAGCTCTTCCCCCAGTGCCTCGATGACCGCATAGCTCGCGGGGAAGAGGCTGCAGTGGTCCTTGAACGCGGCGTAGGAAACGAGGAATCGACCCTGGTCTTTGAACGCCGGCATCTGGTAGGAGATTGTTTCTGTCGCCTCGGGAGCGGCGGCCTTGATCGTCTTCCGAAGCTTCTCCAGCGCGGCGCGCGATTCCTCCGGAAGGGCGGCCAGGTATTCCTCGACGCCGGTCGGTGCGGCCATGCCAGTTTCCTTCCGTGAGAGACAACCGTTCAAGGAATCGTTCCACGTCGGGCGTGTTTGCATGCTAGGCGGTGAAGGCCCCACTCGGTTGGATCGTTGACCTGGCAATCAGTGCAGAACGCCGTAGGTGACGTGGGTAACGCCAGGAGCCTCGATGACGCGGGTGCACTCGAGCGCGACGTCCGCGCCCCCGAGGTTGTCGAACAGCCGGGCGCCATCTCCGAGGAGGACCGGGACGAGGTGGATCTGCATTTCGTCGATCAGCCCTGCCTTCAGGTACCGCTGGGCGACGTTCGCGCCACCACCCAGGGAGACGTCCTTGCCGCCGGCCGCTGCCCGGGCGTGCTCGAGGGCGGATTCGATGCCGTCGGTGACGAAGGTGAAGGTGGTGCCTCCCTTCTTGGTGACGGGCTCGCGGGGGTGGTGGGTGACGATGAAAACCGGCATGTGGAAAGGCGGGTCATCGCCCCACCACCCGTCCCAGGGGTCATCTCCCCATGGGCCCTCGCCGCCGAACATGTTCCGGCCCATTACGGTCGCCCCGATGTTCTCGAGGGATTCCTCGACGACCTTGGTGGACGCGTTGACTTCGCCACCGTGCTGGCCCTGGCTTTCACGCCAGGCCACCAGCCCGAAGACCCACTCGTGGAGCTGCATGCCGCCCTCGCCCAGCGGGTCCTCCTCGCTCTGGTTCGGTCCGGCGATGAAGCCGTCCAGAGACATCGAAATGTGGAATCTCAGCTTTGACACGGTCCCTCCCTGCTTGTCGGTTCCATGAAGAGGCCGCTCGACGGGCGAAACTCATCGCCGACGCCAATTGTTGCGCCCGCCCATGCGTGCCCGCTACCCAGTGGCGGCCCAGTCTGCATCGAAGACGCGATCCGGAAATCCTCGGCAGGAGTCTACCTTCGCTCGATCCATCGGCTGCGTCGGTCCGGTCGGCAATCGGCCGAACCAGCGGAAGCAGGGCGCGGACCGGTCATATCGCGGTGGGCACTGGACCGCGGTCGACCTCGCGCGTATAACCGCCGTGGTGGGCCCCGGGATCCTGGATCGGTTGCTGAATCGTCTGGCAGGCATCGGCTCGCTCGCCTCCGACTCGGACGAAGACCGCCTCCGGAAAGCCACACTCACCCTTCTCATCATGCTGATCGTCCCACTGGCCACGATCTGGGTGGTGACCTACGGCGTCCTCGGGCTGTGGTTCTCGGCGTCCATCCCCTTCGCGTACCAAGTGCTCTCCGTGGCGAGCCTCCTCTGGTTCGCCAGGACCAAACAGTATGGATTCTTTCGGTTTGGCCAGCTCTTTCTCATGCTGATACTGCCGTTTGCCCTGCAGTGGACGCTCGGCGGATTTCGGGCCTCCAGCGCCGTAGCGATCTGGGCATTCGCCTCTCCGCTGGCGGCGCTCGTGTTCGTGGGACCCCGGCGATCTCTGCCCTGGTTCGCGGGGTACGGCGCGCTCTTGGCGCTCTCCACGGTCCTCGAATTCACTGCGTCGAACGAAGCCCGGCTCCCCGAGGGAATTCAGGTGGCATTCTTCTTCTTGAACATCGCCGGCGTATCGGTGGTCACCTTCTTGGCCCTTCGATATTTCGTCCGAGAGCGGGAGCGAGCGATGGATGCGCTCGACCGGGAGCACCGACTGCTCCAAGTGGAACGGGCAAAGTCCGAACGGCTGCTCCTGAACGTGCTGCCGCAGTCGATCGCCGAGCGCCTGAAGGAGCGGGAGGAGATCATCGCCGATGCATTCCCCGAGGTGACAGTGCTGTTCGCTGACATCGTGGGGTTCACTCCCCAGGCCGAGCGGGTGTCACCGAACAGAACCGTGGAGATGCTCAACGACCTGTTCTCCGAGTTCGACCGGCTGACCGAGCAGCGAGAGCTCGAGAAGATAAAGACGATCGGCGATGCCTATATGGTGGCCGGCGGACTCCCCGAGCCGACCTCGGACCATGCCGAGACAGTGGCAGACCTGGCCCTGGACATGCTGGAGGTGGCCCGGAGCCGGACCCTCTCCGATGGCGAGCCGGTAAGGCTGCGCATCGGCATCGACTCCGGCCCAGTGGTGGCGGGGGTAATCGGAAGACGGAAGTTCATCTACGACCTGTGGGGAGACACCGTGAACACGGCCAGCCGGATGGAATCCCACGGGACTCCCGGATGCATTCAGGTGACCGCGCGAACTCAGGCCCTGTTAGGCGACCGCTACACATTCAGCGCTCAGCACCATGTCCAGATCAAGGGCAAGGGCGAGATGACCACCTACTTCCTCACCGGACGCAGGCTCGACGGCTGAGACGTCAGCCCCATGGGCCGTGCCTGCGCGCCATCGAGCAGGAGCTCAGCCCGATGGAGCGGCAGGTCCGATCGGCCTCACGATCCAGAGCCCGCTTCGCATGTCACTCGCATAGATGATCCGCGTCAATGGGTCTATGGCCACTCCCCACACCATCGGGAAGGGCGGCCCGAAGAACTCCTCGAAATTGTCACTCGGCGGAGGGACGAACTGGCCCACCTTGTCGGGATGCTTGGGATGGGTAAGGTCGAGCGCCACGATCCCATGGCTATACCACGATGAATATCCTCGATTGCCCAAGACCTCTGTGTTGTGGATCTCCCAAACCCCCGGTGGGGGGTCAATCGGACCCCTCACGTTCGGCAGGTCCCAGAACCGACCGACCTGTGGGAACTCGACAACTCCATCCTGGTCGCGATCCTTGCCTTTCCGCTCCTGGAACACCCGCAGGAATCCACGGCTGGGTGCCCCCGGGTTCAGGCGCACGCGCACAGAGTGATGCTTGAGCGCTGCCCGAATGGCCTGTGCCTCTTCGTCAATGTCCGCGATCATGACCACCGGCATACCCGTGGCCCCACTGACGTCGACCTCGGTGAAGAAGATGTAGGCGTCGTCCGGGCTGATCAGGTTCGGCACGAAGGCCTTGGCCCCAGCGTCGTGCGCGAAGAGCACCTGATCCCCGATATCGCAGGGCACCTCCCATCCGGGGATGATCCCGACATAGAATGGATCGACCGTATCAGCGAGCACGAACTTCCCCTCGGCTCCGCGGTAATCAGCGGCCTGACACCCGTCTCCAGCGTCAAATACCTGCCCGCGCATGGTGCCGACCTGAGACAACAGCGTGGGAGCCAGGAACCACTCGATCCCCGCATACTTCGTTCCGTGTGTGGCAGTGGAGGTGAAGACGGTAGGCGACAACGACACCCCGTCCTCGTCGTTCGTCAGGATGTATCGACCGCCTTTGGCCTCGTATGTGGTGAGCGAGTGAGTATCCCCCTCCTGGTCGAATGCCTGAAGGGTTCGCCCCAGCAGTACGGGCCGCTCGGGGTGACTGATGTCGAATTTCAGGACGCCCCCATCCCAATAGGACACATAGGCGGTCATGCCGTAGTCGGCTGCCCTGGCGCTGTGGTCGAAGTACGCCGCGAAGTACCCAACGCCCTGGAATGGGCTGGACACCTCGTCATTTCCGGCCAGGATGGGGAGATGGCTGTCGGCGATGATTCCCCACGACGCCACCTCAACGGGATGGGCTGGGTGCGTGATGTCGACAATCCGAAAGTCACCGCCATTGTTTGCACCGAAGTAAACGTTGTCGAACTCCACGAAGGGGTCCGCCAGCAAAGCTAAGGCCCGGCCATCGGGACGAACGACCATGTCCAGCTCATGGACGCCGCCAGCTGGCATCTCCAGAAAGCTCAGCTTCACCGGGTGGCGGGGATCCGTCACATCGAAGAGCGCCAGCCCTCCTCGGCCACCCTCGCCGCAGATCTGTGCCCCCACGCCCATGATGTCTCGCCCACCAATGCGGCGGATGACCATGTCCTCCTTGGATTCGCCGGCCTCCGTACCCGCGAACGCCACCAGCACGGGGTGTCGGGGGTCATTGACATCGATGATCTTCACCCCCGTGCCAGCGCAACCCGCGCCCCACGTTCCGATGTAGGCGAACCTGCCCACGTTTCCTCCATGGTCGTAGAAGAAGACGTCGGCGTGGGGGGACTCGCCGGGCAGGTCAAGGTGCGCCAGGAGTTCGAAGTTCTCCAGCACCGGCCCCGTGTTCGCTGCGGACGCGCGCACACCGCCGGAATGCGCCTTGAATCGGTCCAATTGCTGCTGCAGGAAGCGATCCACTGCCCGGGGGTTCGGCGTGGCCGAAGGCCTGCCGACACCGAGGAAATAGATCGAACAGACTGTGACCAACACGACCAGCCACCGTCGCATGGTATCCCCCTCCCCTCCTTGGCCACCAACCGGCCGGCCTCGTTTCCCACGCTAAGTCTTGACTCTGGCTCGCAGTGAGGTCAAGAGGCAAGGCTCGCCCCGGAACCTAGTGGAATGTGTTTTGACCTGACCGGCTGGATCCGATCTGCGACAGCCACAGTGCCCGCGACCGCAGCGCGAGCAGCGTTCAATCGTGGGCGCTGGTGGATTCGAACCACCGACCTCCGCCTTGTAAGGGCGCGAACGCCCAATCCGCTGACCTGCGGCGATGGTCGAAAACGTCTTCTGACGTGCTCAACGTTGCTCATCGTTTCGCAACGTTTCGCGTTCGCTCGCGGGACAAATGCGGGACAACCCGAGACCGCAAGGCGCACGCGGCTTGAGTCATTCCTCGCTCCCGCGGTCTAGAACCCATGACAAGGGGGCTTCAGAAGAGCCTGCGGCTGCATGTCGCTGCACACCGCAACGACCTCCTCCGGTCTTCAAAATCGAGGAGCGGGTGCAAGCTCGCTGGCGGGTTCCATTCCCGTCCGCCTCCGCTACCAGGGCTTTTGGCTTCGTCGCGCCCGAGATCCGAGGATTCTCGTGCGCTTCACCGGACTGAAAAACCGGTGCATGTCCCTTTTCGGAAGAGGAGAGCGGCCCCGAGGAACATCGTCCGACCTTGCGGCCGTTCTCTGCTCCTCAGGGCCGACCGGATCTTATGCGGCTCCGCGATTGCGAGTCAAGGGACACGAACGCAGCGACCGTGGCTCATCACTCTTACGCTCACGCGGCTTCTCGCTTGGGCCGTCGAGGCCCCCGGCTGCGCCGGGCAGCGACGATTCCCAGACGGGTCCGTTCTCCTCGCCCGGTTCGCTGCAGCGTCAGGGTGACGGCCACGACGAGCGCAAGCCACGTCGCCCCGAGTGCCCAGCCGCCGAGCACATCGGACAGCCAGTGCCCTCCCAGATAGAGGCGGGAGGCCCCCACCGCGAGAACAACGAGCGCGGCTGCCGCCCACAGCCAAGCCTTGGCCTTGGGGCTGCGGCCCGCGCCGAGCACCAGGGCGGCCATCCCGTAGAAGGCGACGCTCTGCGTGGCGTGCCCGGAGGGGAAGGCGTGGCCGGAGTAGTGACCGATCCACAAGCCCATGGCAGGCCGGGCCCTGCCCACCGTCACCTTCACGATGTCGTACACGGCGACGGCTCCGCCCAGAGCGACGACGACCAGAAGCCCCGGGCGCCAGTCACCACGGCGGAGCAGGAAGTACCCGGCCACGGCGACGCCGAGCGGGATCAGCACCTCGATGGAGCCCAGCCAAGTCACCGCCCGCATGACCATCGTCAGCGCCCCAATCCTGTGGGCAACGACGAACGACTCGACCCGCGGATCCAGGCGGGCCACCTCATCGCGACCGATCACATCCTGAGTGAGACCCCCGAAGGCCCACGCGGCCAGGGCCCCCGCGGCCACGGTGAACGTCAGCCAGAACCCGGTCGGGTTGGCCGGATCGAGACGCCGCCGGGTCCACGCCACCTGCCTGGGAAACCTCCGCCTTACCCACGCCAGCGGCGGGTCCCCCGCCAGGCGGTCACCGAGGGCATGCAGACGGTCGGAGCGCCGGGCGAGCTGGTTCAGGATCAGGCCGATGACGATGAGGCCGAGGAGGACCAACCCGATCTTGCCGGCGATCCGCTCCACGCTGTGGTAGCTGGCACCGGCCGCGTAGCCGAGCAGGACGAAGCCCGTTCCCCATAGGATGCCCCCGGCGGCGTTGAAGGCGAGGAACGTGGGGAAGTGGATCTTCGACATCCCGGCCAGGCCCGGCACCAACACCCGGAGGGCCGTGGTGAACCGGCCGAAGAACACCGCCGAGCCCCGGCGCCGCTGCACGTAGGCCTGAGCCTTGTCCAGGGACTCCTCGAGGTGATGCCGGATCACCGGAAGCTTCCCCACGGTCCCGCGGAGCAGGCGCCTTCCCCACAGACGACCGATGAAGTACCCGACCGCGTCACCGGTGATGGCCCCGGCCACCGCCGCGATGATCGCCGCCGGGAGGGAGATCCGATGCTCGAAGGCCAGGACCCCTCCCAGGAGCACGGCGATCTCGCCGGGGAAGACGAAACCGACGAAGGCCGACGCCTCCAGAGCCGGCAGCGCGAACACGATGGCCAGGGCGGCCCATCCGTGCAGGGACAGGATCCGGTCGGTGATGCCGGCGATCATCCCGAGCGCGATCGGTCCTCCCTGGGGCCTGCGGTTCGGGGCGCGAACAGCCGAACCCCTATGCTGAATTGTTGCACCTGCAACCCGGAAGGAACCGACTCAGGGACATGGCGAACACCAACAACGACGATCACGACCATGACCACGCGCACGGCGCCGGGGAGAGCCCTCGCCACCGGCTCGGTGCGTTCGTTCGGTCTCTGATCGGCGCGCACCACCACGACCCGGTCGAGCGCAGCGACAGCGCGTTGGAGACAAGCGCTCGGGGCATTCGAGCCCTGAAGATCTCCCTCCTCGCCCTGGCTGCCACGGCCACGCTGCAACTGGTGGTGGTCCTGTTCAGCGGCTCGGTGGCCCTCCTCGGCGACACCCTGCACAACTTCGCCGACGCCCTGACCGCCCTTCCGCTGTGGCTGGCGTTCGCCGTCGGGCGTCGCCCGCCGAACCGCCGTTACACCTACGGTTACGGCCGCGCCGAGGACCTGGCCGGGGTGTTCATCGTGGCCATGATCGCGCTGTCCTCGGTCGTGGCCGGGTGGGAGGCGGTGCGGCGGCTGCTCAGCCCCCAGCCGGTCCGGCATCTCCCCTGGGTGATCGTCGCCGCCGTGATCGGCTTCCTGGGGAACGAACTCGTGGCCCTGTACCGGATCCGGGTCGGCAGGGACATCGGCTCGGCCGCGCTGGTGGCCGACGGCCTCCACGCCCGGACCGACGGCCTCACCTCGCTCGCCGTGCTCCTCGGGGCGATCGGCGTGGCCGGGGGGTTCCAGCGGGCCGACCCCATCGTCGGCCTCGTCATCACCGTGGCCATCCTGTTCGTGCTGAACTCAGCTGCCCGCGACATCTACCACCGGCTCATGGACGTGGTGGCCCCCGAGCTGGTGGACCAGGTGGAGACCGTGCTGGCCGCAGCTCCGAACGTGGTGGCCGTGGACGAGGTGCGGATCCGCTGGATCGGCCACCTGCTCCGAGCCGAGGCCCAGATCCAGGTGGCCTGCGAGCTTCCACTGGAGGAGGCCCACGGCATCGCCGAGGAGGCCCACCACGAGCTGCTCCACCAGATCCCCCGGCTATCCGCGGCGGTCATTCACGTCAATCCCTGCCCCCACGAGGACCGCAGATACCACGACCGAGTGGCCCATCACTTCGGCGAGGAGCAGGTCTGGACCGGGCCCGGCGGCACTCGGCCGTAAGGCTCGGGGAGCCTACTTCCGTCGTCGGCCCCAGCTCCCCTTCACCGATCCACGTACACCGCGGCGCCCTCACTGGCCGGGAGGAAGGCGTAGACGGTGTGGTCATCCGGGTTCAGACCGATGGTATGGGCGTCTCGCTCGGTCGCGATGGTCTCCACGAGCTCGAGGCGCTCGGTGTCCACCACGCAGATCACGCCCGGCTCGCCGATGGCCACGTAGAGGTGCCGGAGGACCGCGTCGTGCATCACCACGTCGGGAGCCCCGGGGAGCGGCAGGGCCGCCAGAACCGTGCCGGAGTCTCGATGGAGCACCACCAGGTGCCCGCTATCGGCCGCGCAGAACAACCGCTCCCCCTCGATGCACAGCCCGTGCGGGCCCTCGGCCGGAACGTCGATGGCCCGGTCGATCCGGAGCCCTTCCGGATGGAGCACCAGGATCTGAGCCGGCTCTCGGATGTTGGCGAAGACCCGATCGCTCGCGCTGTCGTACACGGCCCAGCGCGGCCGGCCCGGGAGCGGGATGGTCACGACGACCCGCTGCCGATCAAGGTCGACCACCGATGCGGTGCATTGCTCCCCGAGAGGCTCTCCCAGGTTGAAGGAGAACAGCCGTCCCCTGGTCGGATCGTGGGCAAGCCCGTTGGGGTGCTCGCCCACCCCCACCCGGGCCAGGAGTGCCTCGTCCGAGCACCGGTAGACGCTGACCTGGGACGCCCCTCGGTCCGAGGTGAACAGCAGATCCTGGGCGGAATCGATCAGGACGCCGGCGACGCCGGGGTGGTCGGGTAGCGACCGCAGGTAGGTGTTCGTGGCGCAGTCGATGACGTCCACCCGGTCCGCGCCGGTGTGGGCGACGTACAGGCGATACGTGCCGGACCCGTCCCGATACAGGTCGGCGTGGTCGAACCCCCGCTCGGCACCGGGGGGGACCGGGATGAACCCAGTCCTGGCCAGTCCCACCCCTAGAGCCTTTTCATCAGCAGGCCGGCAGCGCCGGCGACGAGTACCAGGATGGGCTCCCTGTTCTTGAGGCGCCACACGAACAGCAGGCTCACCGCGAGGATGCCGACCGTCGGCAGGTCCACTACGGCCTGGCGAGTGAGGACAATCGTCGCCCCGGCGATCGCCCCGGCTGCCGCCGCGGTGGCTCCCTTGACGAAGGCCTGGATCTGGGCGTTGTCCCGGTGGCGGATGAACCACCGCCCGGGGATGACCACGCCCAGGTAGATGGGAGTGAAGATGGCCACGGTGGCGATCCCCGCCCCGGCCACCCCGCCCACCAGGTAGCCGATGAACGCCGCGGTGATCACCACCGGGCCCGGCGTGATCAGCCCGATGGCCACGGCGTCCAGGAACTGCCGCTCGGTCAGCCAGTGGCGCTGGTTCACCACGCCCTCCCGGAGGAAGGGGACGATGGCCAGGCCGCTGCCGAAGATGAACGCCCCGGCCTTGAGGAAGAACAGCCCCAGGGCGACGAGGGTCCCCGCCGTGGCCGTCCCGGTGAGGACGCTGAACGGGACGGTCAGGCCCAGCACAGAAGGAGCGCCCCCGCGCTTGAGGAACCGGGGCGGGGCGTCCCAGATCACCATGGCCAGCCCTGCGGCCACGAACAGCACCGCGATCTCGGCTCCGGTCAGCGCGGTCACCGACATGATCACCGCCGAGATGCCCCACAGCCTGAGGTCCTTGCTGTTGGTGAGCCGGGCCAGCTTGACCGCGGCGAAGGCGATGATGGCCATCACCGCGGGAGCGATCCCGTAGAACAGCGACTGGACGACCGTCAGCCCCTCGAACCGGATGTAGAGGTAGGCGACGCCGAGGACGATGGCCAGGGAGGGAAGGATGAAGGGGATCGCCGTGCCCAGCGCTCCGACGGCTCTGGCCTGCAGGTAGCCCACCCACATGGCCACCTGGGCGGCCAGGGGACCGGGCATGGTCTGTCCCAGAGCTACCCCATCCAGGAAGTCCCGCCGGCTGATCCATCCTCTGCCCTCGACCAGGTCGCGCTGCATGTAGCCGACCGTGGCGATGGGCCCCCCGAACCCCCACGTCCCCAGGCCCAGGAAGTAGCCGATATACCGGCGGAACGGAACCCGCTCCCCCGCTGGAGCCTCGTTCGTGGGCTGGATATCTCGTGCCATGGGGCGGCCTCAGCCGATCACGCCGTCGAGGTCTGGTCCTGGCACCAGGCGTACAGGGCGTCGTACATCGGGGACTCGAGCTCGATCTTGGTGTGGTCCTCGGTGCCGTGGAGGATGGCGAACCCGTGAGCGATGGCGTACAGACCCGCTCCCTCGGGGGACGAGTCGCTGTCGTCCGAGACGTCCGCGGCGTGCACGATCTGGGCGAGCCGGACCAAGGCCTGGTCGTCCGTGAGCTTGAACTCCTCGACGAGCACGTCGAAGGAGCACTTCCCGTCCCGGTGCGTGTACTCGGCGTCCGCCGCGTCGTAGGAGTGCGCTCCCTCCCTCTCCGCTACTTCCAGCACCTGATCGCGGGGCACGAACAGGAATTCGGCATCGGCGTCGATGAAGCGCTTGATGAGCCAGGGGCAGGCGACCCTGTCCACGTTGGCGTTCTCTCGGGTGACCCATTTCATGCGGTCTGCTCCTTTCAGTCCGAGGGGGTGCGGCCCAGGATGGCCGCACGCTTCAGGTACTCGTACAGGCCGTCGAACAAGGGACAGGTCAGTTGCAGGACCTTGTGGTCGTCGGCCACCATCGACAGGCCACGAAGGACCACGTCCAGCCCCGGCCCCTCCGGGGCGTCGTAGCGTTCGTCGGCCAGGTCCGCCTCGTGCACGATCCTGGCGATCCCCCACAGCACGGGGTCTTCCAGCTGGTAATGCTTGAGGAACGTCTCGAAGCTGCAGTCCCCGCCGTGGTGGGAGAGCTCGGCGCCGATCATGTCGAACGCAGTGGCGTCCTCCGGCACGTCCGCCGGGTCGTCGACGAATACGAACTGGGCCTCGGGGTCGACGAACCGCCGGATCAGCCAGGCGCAGGCGGCCCGATCGATGTGGCAGCCCGTACGGGTAGCCCACCTCACCCGCCCACCCCCACCGTCGATGCCAGTAGCTCCAGAGCTCTGATGGCCTCCTCCCGCTCCCCCGACGAAAAGTAGTCGCGCTGGCTGATCCGGTGGAGTTCCCGGCGGAGCCTGGCCACCGTTCGGCCTCTGGTGGCGGGCTGATCCCTTCCGGCCGCATGGGCCGCTTCCACCACGGCGCGGTACTCCTCGACGACAGCTTGGCCCATCCGCTCCCGAAGGGCCCGCTCATCGGCGGCGAGGGCCAGCCGCCCGATCCACAAGGTGGCCTCTCCGCCGGCGTCCAGGATGTCCTGGGCGGCCCATTCGAGCTGCTCCCGGTTGCGGCTATCCAGGGGGAGCGCCACGAGTCCGTCAAGGAGCTGCGCGACGCCCAGCCGTTTGAGCCTCCGCCACACGGTGATGCGCGGCGTCGAGGGCTCGCGGGGCAGCCGGTAGGCCAGCAGCACCCACTGCCCCGATCGCTTCGCTTCCCTGTCGTTGGCGGTTCGGCTCACGGTCAGCTAGCGTAACCGTGGTTGCAGTAGGAGGCCAATCGACGTTTCTCGGGCGCACGACCTGTGGCCCCAGCGGCGAGAGACGAGTGGAGCCATGAGCAAGGGTCGAACGCGAAGAGTGGGGCCGCCGGCTGAGGTGCAGAGCGGGAACAGGGCCGCTCGGAAGGCCCGGGCCAGGCAGGAGCGAGAGGCCGCTCGGCGCCGGATGGCCAAGCGGCGGACCTACCGAAGGGTGGCCATCATCGTGGCCGTCCTCGTCGTGGTGGGCGGGATCACGGCCGGATTGGTCATCTCCTCATCAAGGCAGAAGACGCTTCCCGGCACGCAGACCGGTGCCGCGCCGTGGCCGCCCGAGCTCGACCATCTGCGAGCCCGCCTCACCGCCCTCGGCCTGCCGGCCGCTCCCTCCATGGCCGAGACGCTCCACATCCACGTCCATCTCGATGTCTTCGTGGATGGGAGGCGTGTCGAGGTTCCGATGAACATCGGGATCAACGAAGCTCAGGGATTCCTCACCTCGCTGCACACTCACGACGCCACCGGGATCGTTCACATCGAGTCCCCCATCGTGAGGACCTTCACCTTGGGCCAGGTGTTCGACGTGTGGGGGGTGCGCTTCACCTCCGACTGCGTAGGGGGCTACTGCAGCGGCGGGGACAAGCTCGTCAGGGTCTACGTGGACGGCAAGCCGGTCAGCGGCGACCCACGGCTCCTCAGGCTCGCCGCTCATCAGGAGATCGTGGTCGCCTACGGGACATCCGACCAGCTGCCTCGCCCGATCCCGTCCACCTATTCGTTCCCGCAGGGCCTCTAAAGCGAAGCCGGCTGGATCCGGCCGCCCCATATTACTATCCCTCAGGTCAATTCTCGGCGTTCCCTGCCATCGAGCTCCGGGCCGCATCCTCGCCTACCGGGTTCGCATACCATGCCGGCTGCGGGACAAATGCGGGACAGGTGGCCATGAGGGTGGCATGACTTGGGCCGAATCTGGCCCCTGACCTGGGCTTTCTTGTGGGCGCTCCAGGTTTCGAACCTGGGACCTCCGCCTTGTAAGGGCGGCGCTCTACCGCTGAGCTAAGCGCCCGAGCTCATCCAAGGAGCGGCTCCTCCGGCTTCGCCGCGCCCAACGTGGCCGCACTGCCGGCAGATGACCTCGCCGAGCATGATCGACAACCGGGTGCTGCCACAGGACCCGCACCGGTCCAGGACATTGGTCCAATCCGGCCGCTCGATCTGACAGATGGGGCAGATCAGGACCTGCCGTCCCCCCAACACCCCTCGGCTCCAGGGCCGCTCCTTCTTGTCCGGGTCATAGGTCGGCCGGCCGCACAGGATGCATCCGGTCCGAGCTGAGGGGCTCCCCGACCCGCTCACGAGACGATGGTATAGCGTCCCCGTTCTCGCGAACCATCGGTTATGCATTCGGAAACGCCGATCGGCCGATTCTGTGACCTGCTGGCACCTGATGAAGGGCCAGGCAATCCAAGCGCGTAGGATGCGGGAGTCCGGGCGGAGGGGGGCGTGTGGACTTCCGAGTCGAACCCGAGGCGGACTCGCCACGAACGTTCCACCTCTTCGGCGAGCTCGACCTGGCCAGTTCGCCCATCCTGGTGGACGCCCTTCTCCCGGCGGCCCGGGAAGAGGGCGACATCCGCCTGGACTTGAAGGAAGTCGCGTTCATCGACTCGAGCGGGATCCGCGCCTTCCTGATCTTGGCAGAGGAACTGGGAACCAGAGGACGGCTGATCCTTACCAGCGCCGCCCCTTCCGTGGGGAACACCCTCCAGCTGGTGGGGATCGAGCGGGCCAACAACATCGAGCTCGAGGACCCGTCCAGCCGCTGACCCAGGGCGGTCGTGGCCCGATCGCTCCACCACCCGCCCTCTCAAGGGCCCGGCCGCGGGGTCCGATTCTCATGTAGGAAGCACTTGGCAGAGACGCTGCCAGGGATGCCCACCGGGACGAAGGCGTCCAATCGCATGAGCAATCGGCCACAGATCAGGGTGTTCCTGGTCGACGATCACGAGCTCATTCGGCGCGGGCTTCGCGATTGCATGGAGGCCGAGCAGGACCTCGTCGTCGTGGGCGAGGCCGGCACCGCCCAAGAAGCCATCAGCAGGATCCCCGTGATCATGCCTGAGGTGGTCGTGCTGGACGTCCGCCTGCCGGACGGGAACGGGATCGAGGTGTGCCGAGATCTCCGCTCGATCCATCCCGAGATCCGGTTCCTCATCCTCACGACGTTCAGCGACGACGAGGCGCTGTTCGACGCCATCGTGGCCGGAGCCGACGGATACGTCCTCAAGGACACGAGGGGAGACAACCTGATCGAGTCCATCCGCCGGGTGGCCGAAGGACAGTCGCTCCTGGATCCTGCCGTCACCAAACACGTCCTGGCCCGGCTTCGACGGTTCCACGAAACGGCGGACCAGCTCTCCGTCCTGACGAGGCAGGAACGCGAGATCCTCGATCTCATCGGCAAGGGGATGACGAACCGCCAGATCGCCGCCGAGATGCACCTGGCCGAGAAGACCGTCAAGAACTACGTCTCGGGCCTGCTTTCCAAGCTGGGGATGAGCCACCGCACGGAGGCGGCCATCTACATCACCCGCCTCAATTCGGCCACGATGCGGTTCGACTGAGCGGGTTCGGGACCTTGGTCCCGGGAACTGCTGACTAAGGCCTCTGGGCTGCCTAGTCAGAAAGGCCGATCCTCCAAGTGATCCCAGCATGGCACTCTCCACCGGCCAGACGAGCGACAGAGATCTCCGGGCGACCCGTTCGAAGCCCTCCCGGGGCCGCCAAACTCCGATCCGGGTCCTCGTCGCAGACGACGAGCCGGAGGTTCGTGAGGCTCTGGCCGTGCTGATCAACGAGGAGCCCACCCTGGAGCTGGTGGGTGCGGCCGGAGACGCGGACGAGGCCATCCTGATGGCCGACGCGCAGCCTCCCGACGTGGCCGTCCTCGACGTGGCCATGCCGAGGGGCGGGGGCCCGAAAGCCGCCCGGGAGATCAGGACCCGCCATCCCGAGACCAGATTGCTGGCGTTCTCCGCCCACGAGGATGGAGCCAGCGTGCAGGCGATGCTGGGAGAGGGAGTCGCCGGCTATGTGTTGAAGGGAACTCCGGCGGAGGAGATCCTCGACGCGATCCACAGGAGCGCCGAGGGCGACGCCACCCTCTCTCAGGATGTCACCACCGACGTGGTGGCCGCGCTCGGTGAGCACCTCAAGCGTGAGCGGGCGGCGACCAGGCACTGGGAGCAGTGGAGGGAGCGCATCCAGCGCACGATCGACGAGAGCGCCTTCGTGGTCCTCTTCCAGCCGATCGTGCACTTGCGGACCGAAGTGGTGGCCGGGTTCGAAGCGGTCGCGCGGTTCACCCCGGAGCTCGAACGGCCGACGGAGGCATGGTTCGACGAAGCCCTTTCGGTGGGTCTGGTCAAGGAGCTGGAGCTGGCCACCGCTCGTGTTGCTCTGGCCTCCATGGAGCGACTGGCGGTCGGTTCGTACCTGTCGATCAACCTCTCGCCCGAGACCGCGTCCTCGCCGGAGTTTCGTGACCTCCTCATCGAGGTCGATCACGACCGCCTGGTGGTCGAGATGACGGAGCACACGCCGATCGAGGACTACCCGAAGCTGAATTCGGCCGTTCACGACTTGAGGTGGAGAGGAGTCCGGCTGGCCATCGACGACGTCGGGGCAGGATTCGCCAGCCTCCGCCACATCCTCGAACTCTCGCCCGACTTCATCAAGCTCGATGTCACGCTGACGCGAGACATCGATCGCGAGGAGCCTCGGCGCATCCTGGCCGCCGCCCTCACCACCTTCGCCAAGGCGATCGGAACCGAGATCGTTGCCGAGGGAATCCAGACCGAACAGGAGCTCGCCGTCCTCCGGGCGTTGGACGTGACGTTCGGCCAGGGCTTCTACCTCGGAGCGCCCGGACCTCTTCCCGACTGACAAGGAGCTGGTGACGCGATGAAGCAGTGGGAACTGCGTGGCGTGACCGTGGACCGGTGGGGCTTCCCGATGGCGCCATCGTCCGTCCCTTCTTCACGGAAGGGTGAAGGGGCTTCGGATGTGACCCGTCAGGCGGGAGCGCAGAGTACCCCTCCCCCGGCTCCGTCCGACCAAGATGTCCGGCACAGCGAGCGATGAACATCATCGAAGGGTTCCGCCACCTGGCCTCCGTCGCGGGTGCCCCCTCACGCCTCTGCTCGGGCGCCGGTCTGGCTCGCTTGAGGGCGGAGGCGCGGCTGATCCGCCGGTATCCGCAGGAGTATCGACGCGTGCTTCCCATCGAGGGCCACGTCGGGGCGATCCAGCGCTTGGTGCGAGGCCACCGCCGCCAATACGACGGCTACCTGCTGGAGGCTTTGATCGAGCACGACAGGCTCTTCCGCCGGCCGAATAGTTACGCCAGTCCACGCGCTGGGAGTGCGACCTCGCGGATTCCAGCCAGGGCCGGGTGATGCATAGGGCAAGGTTCGCCCCGGCCCGACGCGGCAACCTCGTCATCGCGATCATGGCGTTCGTCGTGGGAGTCGCCCTCCTGCTGGGGGGGCGCGCCGCTGCCGTGGGCAGCCATTTCCAATCGGGAAGGGTCGGAGTGGAGTTCACCGATCCTTTGGGGTGGCCGACCAGGGAACCTGTCATGACGGTCACCGGCGCCGCCCCGGGAATGAGTCCCGCGCATGGCTTCGTCGGCGTGCGGAATATCGGGACGGTGCCGGCCAGATACACGGTCTCCACTACGAATCTCCTCCCCGGGGGCGACCGCTCGCCGGCCAACGTGCTGGTGGTTGGCGTATCGGACGCGGCCGGCCGGTCGCTGTACTCGGGGAGCCTGTCGGGGCTGATCGTCAGCGAAGAGCGCCTGGAGCCGGGCCAGGCGCGCTCGTATGAGCTCTGGATCGCCTGGCCCCCGACCCCCGAGGACAACGCCTACCAGGGCCGGTCGCTGGCCTTCAGCTTCCAGGCGGCCGCCGCCCCAGCGGCTGATAGCTGAATCCGCAGTCCGCTCTCGGTGGGGCGGGACGACTGAAAGCATCGACCGGCGGATCATGAGGCCGTCCGGCGACTGCGAGCTTGAGTCCTTCGGTCGGCCGCCCATGTGGCGGCGCCCCTCCCCTGATCCGAATCGAGAACGTGAGTGGGAAAGAGCCATGCGCGAAGGGCTACGACTTTGGTCTCAACCGGGCGTGGGGACAGGCCGATAGGGCTGAAGGAGGTGAGGACCCCACGGATGAGCCAGCCGAGTCCGCTGTGTGCGTGTGGTGCGGGCACGACATCTCCCGCGAACGGGGTGTCTGTCAAGGGTGCGGCTCGCCCATCACCGCGGCTAGCCGTCTCGTCATGGCCAGCCCCCGATCAGCAGCCCAAACACCGGCCAGCGCACCACCCACCGGGCAGCCTGCTGATCGGCCGACTCGGCCGGATGCCGTCCCATCGGCCGGACCGAGAAGCGCGACAGAGCCGTCGAGGAGCGTTCACAGCGCTCGGCTCGTCAGCCTCATCGTGTCCGCTGTGTCGGGAGGCCCACAAACCGAGGAAGGGCGCCCGGGATTGATCATCCGCTTCTTCACACCCCAGGGCCAATTGATTACCGAGGTCCGCCCCGGCGCAGCCGCATACGAAGAAGCGCTCCGCCTGGCCCTGGGATGAAACTGGGAGGCTGCGCTAGCACTGCGTCACCCCCAAGTCTACGCACTCCACTACACGTATAGCTGGGAGACGCTGAGCAGGTCAACCGGGCCTATCAGGCTGTGAACGCGTAGAGGAGGTTGTCGGCCGACCCCACATAGACGAGCCCACCCGACACGGCCGGGGAGGAGATGATCACCCCGCCAGTGGATGCGGTCCAGCGGATCGCGCCCGTGCCGGCATCGAACGCATAGAGGTTTCCGTCGTCGGAGCCCACGTACACGACGCCCCCCGAGACCGCCGGCGACGAATAGATCTGGTCCCCGGTCTTGGCCTTCCACAAGGGGCTTCCGGTTGAGGCGTTCAGTGCATAAACGAAGCCGTCCGTGGATCCGACGTATACCGATCCCCCATCCACCGCCGGGCACGACGCGTCCACGTTGGACGTAGAGGCCGACCAGCGCCTCTTCCCGGTAGCCGCGTCGTAGGCTTCCACACTCCCAGTTTCCAGGACCGCCACGTCGGTGACGTACACCACTCCACTCGCCACACGCGGGCACCAGAAGAACAGTCTGCCTCCCCTGGACCATTTCTTGGCACCGGTGGAGGCGGAAAAAGCGGACAGCGTTCCGCCGTTGGATCCCACGTACACCAGGTTGCTCGATACTGCCGGGGGAAATTGGATCATCCGGCCAGTCCCCGCGGCCCACTTCGTCGCGCCCGTAGCGGCGTCGAGCGCGTAGAGGACGCCGTCGTTCCCACCAACGTATACGGTCCCGGCCGATACGAGGGGCGACACGTCGACGAGTGTGCCCAGGCTGGTGCTCCACGTCTCGGTGCCGGTGACCGCATCGAAGGCGTGGAGCTCGCCGTCCTGAGACCCTACGTACACGACCGCATCGGACACGGCCGGGCCGGCCGTGATGGAGCCTCCGGTGGCCGCCCTCCACCGCAGGGATCCTGTCACCGCATCGACGGCGTAGAGCCAGTGGTCCTCCGATCCCACGTACACGACCCCGCCGGCCACGGTCGGGGAGGACAAGACCCGCCCGCCTGTCGCGAATACCCATGCGGGGACCTTGCTGCCCAGGGGGCTCGGGCTTACCGGGGCCGGACCGAACTCGCCAGCCGTGCTGATGCTCACGGATGCGGAGGCGCCAATGTCCAGATGTTGGTGGAGGAAGGTAACGGACGGCCCCCAGACATCGTCCTGGTAGGCCCTGGCGTGTCGAGTCCCCGGCAGAACGTTCAGCTCGTATGGGACGCTCTGAGCGGCCAGCTGATCGGCCATGGCGTTGGCCTCATCGACGGGGACCGTCCTCTCCTCGGCGCTGTTCGCGAGGTAGGTGGGCGCATCGGTGGGATCTACGAAGAAATAGGGCGACGCAGCGTCCCACGAGGCCGAGCAGGCTTTCACCGAGCACCCCACGTAATTGGCCCGGCCGCTCCTGGGGTGGAGCCGGAGGTAGGTCGCTCCGGACCAGGAGACGGCCGCATCGACCTTGTCCGTGCCGTTGGACCCCGTGACCGCCAGCATGAGAGCGAGGTTTCCACCGGCGCTGTCCCCGAGGGCTCCGACCCTGGAGGGATCGACCCCGTACGAGCCAGCGTTGACTCGGATCCAGGTCACGGCGTCCTCCAGATCCTGCACGGGAGTTATGGCGTGCCAGCTTCCTCCTGGCGGGGCCAGGCGGTAGTCTGCGGCGAAGGCTACGAAGCCGTTGGCAGCCAGGAGCAGACCCTCGTTTGCCCACTCGCTCTTGTCTCCGCGGCTCCAGCTCCCGCCATGCACGAGCACAACAGCGGGGTGGAGGAAGCCGTCGGCGGGCATGAATACGTCAAGCCGGAGCACCGTCCCCTCGACGGTCTTGTAGGCGACGTCGCGGAGGATCACGGCCGCCTGGGCGGGGGCGGAGGCGATCGTGGAGAGGAGCACGGTCACACCGGCGACCACCGCGATCCGCCTCATGCCCATTGCCTACATCCTCAGGCAAGTCCGCCCCTCAACCAAAAGGCTGGGGACCACGTACGCCGAATGTCGGGGGGGCAGACCGGCTAGGGCCGCTACCATACTGCGGCCATGGTCGATCTGAACAGTTTCAATCAGCCCCAAAAGAGAGTCTGGGGCAGCGGGAATCCTGTCAGGTTCGCCACGACGATCGTGCTCGTGAGCGAACTGCTCTGCGAGGCCGTCGACCTCCGGGCCGGGCAACGCGTACTCGACGTTGCGACGGGAACGGGGAACACCGCACTGGCCGCCGCGCGCCGCAACTGCGAGGTGGTGGGTATCGACTACGTGCCCTCCCTGCTGGAGAAGGCCCGCGATCGGGCTGCCGTCGATGGACTGACTGTCGAGTTCCGCGTGGGGAACGCCGAGCGAATCCCCTACCCCGATGGCTCGTTCGATGCCGTCCTTTCGACGTTCGGAGTGATGTTCGTCCCGGAGCAGGAGCGATCTGCCGCCGAGCTGCTTCGCGTTTGCCGACCTGGCGGGAAGATCGGGATGACGAGTTTCACGCCTGACAGCTTGGCCGCACAGTTCTCGACGGTCACGGCCAACCACGTTCAGCCACCGAGGGCAGTACGGCCACCAGTGCTCTGGGGGATTGAGAAGCACGTTCGGGGACTGTTCGGCGACGCTGTGGATGACCTGACGGCGTCGCACCGCAGCGTGGTGCTGCGCTTTCGCACGGCCGGCGACCTCGTCGACTTCTTCCACCAAAACTTCGGACCGATGCGCCACACCTTTCAGGCACTCCCCGAAGGGAAACAGGGTCTCCTTCGCGAGGAACTCATTGAGGCCACCGAGCGGTTCAACATATCCGGCGATTCGACGGCCGTGGTCCCCTTCGACTACCTCGAGGTCGTCGGCGTCAGGCGGTAGGGCCTCGACGACCGTCACGCCCTTCCGACTGGCTCATCGACGTCGTCGGTCGTTTCGCTCCCGACGACAGGAGGGCCTTGTGGCGTCGAACGGGCTGGGCGGGCGAGCAGCGAGGTAGCTCGATCGACCCAATCGGGAATCACCCGGATGACTGCTTCCTGGCTCGAGAGGGGCTGGAGACCGTAACTTCCCACGATCGGGACGAATACGCGCTCTACTCGATCCGACGCCAGGGGACCAGCTCGCCGGATCGGCCTGTTCAGTTCCCGAACAAGCCTTTGCCATATCTGCTCCGGGCCCATGAACAGGAACAGCATCGGTGTTGAGCCGAGCAGAGTCTCCACCTCGGGTATCAATCGGATGGCTCCTGTCCGCCTGCGGGCGATCACGCGAGCCAGGCCGCGAAGGAGAGGAACGGCGCGGACGATCCGCTTCAGCTTCGAAGACGGGCGATGGGGCGACCAGTTCTGGACGATCCCCTCGAGGTTCCCCGGCAGGATAAGGCCGACCCCGCGACACCCGGGGATCCGCTCCGCGATCAGCAAGGCTGATTGAGCCCCCAAGCAGTTCCCGACGACCGAGTAACTTTCCATACCTGCGACGTCGAGGGCGAGCCGGGTCACTGCAGCCACGGCCTGGATCGGCGGGCTATGCATACCGGCGGGACGAGGCCCCGTGCTTTCCCCCATGCCCGGGTAGTCGAGTCGCACGGAGGCGATCCCTCGTTCGGCCAGAGCCATCGACATCCTGGTCCACAGGCGATTGCGGTGGCTGCGCGTGACCCCGAATCCTTGGAGAAGGACAGCCAGGCCGCGGACGCCGGTCTCGGGCAGGGAGATCGTCGCCGCGACGTGCTCGCCCTCCACAGGGACGAAAACCGGATGGACCTTCATCGCGCCTCTTCCTGGACCCGGCGTCCACTCACCTCGGAGCACCACGCGACGGTGCGTTCGATCAAGGTGGCGCTCAGGCGCTCTTGAGTGTCGACCTTGCTCGCATCGCCGGTGAGGCGGTACCGGGGGAGCCCGAACCGAGTGGCCTCAGGATCGGCTACGACCTCCAGCTTGGCGGACGCCCCAAGGTCGCCAAAGCGGGCGAGCAGCCGCCGCAAGCCGGGACTTGGGCGCGGCGATCGGGAGACTTGCACCACCAGTGCGTCTCCTGTGAACCGGGACAGTTGCTTCGCCACGTCGAGCAACGAGATCTCGTCGAAGGCGCGCCGGGTCAGAGGGAAGCCATCCACTTCGAGGAGGCCCTGCTCATCGAGAACCTCCCAGGGATCCCGAGCGGTCGCACTGGCCCTGCCTTGGTCGGCGAGCTCGGCGACCAGCCTGGCCCGTATGATCGAGTTCAAGTAGGCCTTGCCGCTCACGGCAGGGTCCAAGAGGACGACCGCGGACGCTCCCAGGCGGTCGGCCACCAGGGCCGCCACGGCCCCCCCGAATCGCGCTCCGATCAGACCCACTCGGGCCACGCCCCCGGCCGACAACATCGCCCTGAATACATCGGCGGCATCGGCGGCGTCGGCGACGTGGGACTCAAGCCCGACTTCTTCGATGGGCGCGTCGCTTTCTCCATAGCCTCGCCCCTGGAACCGGAGGACGGGGAAGCCGTTCGCGACGAGCGATCGCGCTACGGCGACCTCAAGTGGCAGCAGGTGGGTCTGTTCCATCCCGAACGAGTGGCAGATGAGCCAGCCAGCCTCTCGTTGGGAGACGATGGGAACCGAGAGCACGCCCACACCTGGGCGCCCGCCGAAATCCAGGGACATGAAAGATTCGGTGATGCCTCTCCGATGGTCGGTATAGGACCGGAGGGATTCGAGACGAGCGCGATCGATCGATTCGGAGAAGGAGGCCATGCCAATGCGCCCGCTAGCCAGGAGAGAGCGATCCCGAGAACCAGATGACCCCCGGACTGGCGCGCTCACCTCCTCCTCTGATCCCCCGCCACCATCCAAAGGGTGGGCAGTGTATCCCACGCCGATAGGCCTGTCACCCAAGATTTCGGGCTCGTCGGCTGGCCTTTCGACCTATCAGCCGAGAGCGAAACATCTACTCGGTCCGGGCCCCGGCCAGTATCATCGGGTGCCCAAAATGAAGCAGACGATGCCTCTACCCGACCCCCAACCTGTCGAGCTGTTCGACAGAGCAGCCTACGACCGGTTCAAGCTCCCGCGCCGGATGGGCGAGGCTATCGCGGCATGGGACGCCCCGGAGTACGTCGCCGGAGTGAACGCGACCCACATGCGGGAGGACGACTACGTCATCGGGATCGTTCACCGCGGCCTCGCCCGCGCGTACCCCCTCTGGATCGTCGACAACTATCACGTGATCAACGACCGGTTCGGCGACGAACGAGTGGTCGTCACCAGCTGCGAACGCTGCCAGTCTGGCTCCGCGTTCGTCGCTCAGGTACCCGGGAACCCCGAGCGGGAGCCCCTATTCCGGACGGTGGGATTCCTCAACGCGGTTCTGTTGATGAAAGACCTGCGAACGGGAAGCTACTGGTGCCACTACGACGGCCGAGGGCTGAACCGCCAGGCCGCCGGCGTCTCGCTCCCTTGGATCCCCAGCTATCACATGGAGTGGACGGACTGGCGCGACCTGCACCCGGACACGGAGGTCATGGTGCCCCCCGTCGACCCCAGGCATCCAGATGCGCGCCACGGACACGGGCGCGAGGAGTTCTTCGCTCGGCCGGGTATGGATCCCGCCTTCCTGCCGACGGTGGTGGGGGACTACGACACGTCCTACCCGGAGAACGAGCTGGTCCTGGGGATCGACGACGTTCCGCCCGCAGCCTTCCCTCTGCAGGAGGTACGGCGAGCAGGCGGCCTGGTGCACGATCGGAGCCCCTCCGGCGACATCGTTGTCTTCGCCGGCCCTCGAATCGACGGGTTCACCATGGCGGCCTTCCGCCCCAGGGTGGGCGACCGGCACCTGCGGTTCGTGCGAGAGGACGGCGCATTCCGGGACACCGAGACCGGCAGCCACTGGACGATCGAGGGTCGGGCCTTCGAGGGCAGTCTTGCCGGAGCCCAACTGGAACCGATCCGATCCTTCTGCGTCCGGTGGCACGCCTGGATCTATCAGCGGCGAGACACCCGGCTTTACCGAAGCGCTCGGGAGCTGGAGCGGCCATCTGAGGCAACGCCAGAGCAAGTCGGGGGCTTCGGTCCGTTCCTGGCTGCCCTGGACGGCCTTGGTCACCGGGTGGAGGTCGAGGGCCCGGTGATAAGCCAGCAACGGCCCCGACGGTCGGAGGCGAGCGTCACCGTAAGAATCGACGGTGACCGGCTGAACCTCCATCGTTTCACGTCGTCATCAGCCGCCACGGACTTCGACGCGCTGGCGGGGGCGTGGTCAGGATTGCCGATCAAGACCCGCTCACGCGAGGGGCGCACCCGACGTATGGGCAGGATCGTCGTGGAGTCGGACCCGGAGGTCAGGTACGAGGACCCGGCCAATGTCGTGCCACGCCCCGATGGTGCGATCGATTGGTCGCCGCTCCTCTCTTCGCCGGACCTCGACCACGCTGCCGGCGTGCTCGACGAAGGGTCTGGATCGACGGACGGGGTGCGGGATCCGGACGCGGGGGATGCCCGCCAAGCTGGGTTCCTCGAGGTGATCAGAGGGCTTCGCCTCTCTGGGTTGGAGGTGCTCTACGAGGCCTACCTTCCACCCAGCCAGCTCCGCGTGGGCTGCGAGGATGGGATTGCTCTGTCCATCGACGGCGACTGGTTCCTGCTCTATCGGTTCTCCAGCCCCGAGGCGGCGGCAGCCTATGGGTCCTCTGAACCGCATTCCATGGCGGCCGGATCCCTCGTACTACGCTCGGCGCCGAGCGACATGTACGTCTTCCCGGGAGAGGTCCTCTACGCGGGGGATGACCGGATCCGATGGTCGGAGCTCATGTCCGACCGCGGGTTCAGGAATGCGTTCCAGCGATGTGCGGAGGAGCCCGCGAGGCTCGATCGATCCGTCCAGATGAAGATCGGGAGGGAATGACGGGTAATGGACGAAGTGACGAACACCACGGCGATCGAGGAGCGGGTTCGCCGTTTCATCCTTGAGGAAGTGCTGGAGGTAGACGGGCAGGCGGAGCTCCCCCCCGACGTCCCACTCCTGTCCGGGTTGCTCGATTCATTCGGCCTGGTCTCGCTCCTGGCCTTCGTCGAAGACACCTACGACATCACGATCCAGCACGCCGAGGTGGTCGACGAGAACTTCGGGTCGGTTGAGGCTGTGGCCAACTTCGTCGAGAGGAAGCGGGCCCCCGAAGCCTAGTCGGTTGCGGATCGACCGATTTGTCCGGCTGGGGCTCGCAGGATGAACCGCCGCAGCTTACCGGTTGGCGTCCTGGGGAGCTCGTCCACCATCTCGTAGAACTTCGGGACCTTGAACGTCGCCAGCCGTCGCCGACACAGGCGCTTGAGCTCCTTGCCGAGATCGGCGTCGTTGCGGCCGGACACCACGAAGGCCCGGAGGACCGGGACTCCCTCCCGATCGTCGGTCGCCACCACGGCCGCGTCGATCACATCGGGATGACCTCGGAGGACATCCTCGACTTCCACCGGGGCCATCCACACTCCCCCCACCTTTATCAGGTCGTCCAGCCGCCCGTGGTGGAACACCCGGCCATCCGTTATCCGAACCAGGTCCCCCGTCCGGATCCAATCCCCCAGGTAGGCTCGGGCCGTCAGCTCGGGGCGACGCCAGTAGCCGGCGAAGGTCGTTGGTCCGCGGAGCCACAGTTCGCCGCGCTCCCCTTCGGGTACGGGCTGTTTGTCGCGGTCGAGCGCCTGAACTTCGTACCCGTCCAGTGGCGGGCCGACGCTACCGAGGACGATGTCGTCCGGCCGGTTGCAGGTGACGTGGTGAAGAGCTTCCGTCGAGCCGAGGCCGTCCAGAAGGGGCAGGCCGAACCGCCGTTGGAAGAGCTCGAACAACTCGACAGCCAGAGCCTCGCCGGCGCTCAAGGCCATGCGGACAGACGAGGGAAGCTCGGTGGCGGGCTCCCGGGCGAACCCGGAGAAGAAGGCGGGAACGCCGAACAGGACCGTCGGCCGCTTCCGGTCCAGTAGCGACTGAAGCGTGGCGGCCAGCATGGGTGCCTGATTGACCACGACGGCCGCCCCGACCGACGCTGGGAGGTACACCTGGTTTCCCAGCCCGTAGGCGAAGTACATCTTCGAAGCAGACAAGACCACATCCTCCGAGCTGAGGCCGATGATCTGCTCGGCCAGGGCGTGGGGCGCGGCACCGAGGTCGCGATGGCGATGCATCACCGCCTTGGGCAGACCGGTGGTCCCCGACGTGTACAGCCACAAGGCGATGTCCTCCTCGTTGGTCTGGGCCGGCTCGAGGGGCAGGGGCTTCCCGCACACGTCGGACCAGCCCCGTACGCCATCGTGAGCCGACCCTCCTGCCATGAGGCACGCCACGCCTTCTTGGCGCGCCTCCAACACGGTCCTGGCCGAGGCCGGGTCGCACACGATAGCCCGGGCCTCGCTGTCGGTGAGGATGAACCGGAGCTCGGGGGCGGAGAGCCCCTCGGGAACGGGAACAGGAACGAGCCCTGCCTTCATGGCTCCCCAGAACGTGGCGACGAACTCGGCGCGATCGCGCATCGCCATGATGACTCGATCGCCTCGGGTGAGGCCGAGGTCCAGAAGCCCCGCCCCCGCCCCGTCGGCAGAAGCGGCCATCTCGGAGTAGCTCCACGTGCGTTCGTAAGCGATCAGATAGGTTCGCTCGGCTCGTCCTGGGGCCAGGTTGCGCTCGAGCAGGTCGACGGTGGCGTTGTACGGCGGAAGGGCGGAGGCGTCTTCGTGCGAACCAGTCATGTTCGACTCCTCGCGCTTTCCGGATGGCCCGATTGCGTCAATCGCCGCCAAAGCTCGCAGGGGAGAACCTCGACCACAACACCTGCCGGCGCGCCATCCATCGTGAAGACATACCGGCGGGAGGCCGACGGGCCCTCAGTCCCACTCTCCTCGAATGAACGGCGTAGCTGCTGATCGAGGAAGCCCCCTTCGTGGAGCTGGCCGACCCGGGCCTCCATCTTGTTGACCCTCGGATCCTCCAGCACCTTGGCCAGCCCCGCCGATCCCTTCAGGAGGGAGTTCGCGCTGGCCGGATCGAGCACCGAGAGATCGACCGCAGCGACGTGCCGCGAGAGATCGACCGACCCCAACCGGTAGGCGGTCCATCGCAGGAGGACGTCTGCGTCGGGCGACAGGGGAGGGGCCGACCAGTCCGGAGCCGAGCATCGCGAGACCGACAGGATCTGTAGTCGCGGGCGGCGACCCAGCACAGCCTCCATCGCAGACACCAGGCTGGACCCGGAATCTCCGAGGATGGCCAGGGCGGAAGAACAGGAGGCCGCGGGGCTCACTCCGACCTCCCTACAGCCGCAGCGACCTGTCGGAGCTCGTCCATGAGCCGGGTGAAGGTGGCGACGTCGATGGCCGCATCTCCCTGGCCCCCCTCACCCACCTCGATCACGAGCCCATCCGCCCCCGCGGCCACGATGGCCCGGGCCACGGCCGGAACGATGGCTCCCTCGGAAGAGGCCGTAGAGGGGTCCGCCATCACCGGGAGGTGTGTTGCCCCTCTGATGAGCGGAAGCGCGTTGATCTCGAGCCGCGGCCTCCAGACGGCATCGAAAGTGCGGATGCCCGATTCGCACAAGATCACTCGGCCGTTCCCGTGGATCAGGATGTACTCGGCCGCCAGGATGAATTCCTCAACCGTCGCTCCGGGCCCTCGCCTGAGCAAGACCGGCCGTATGGCCTGCCCGAGCGCTCGCAAGAGCCGGAAGTCCTGCATGTTGCGGCTGCCCACCTGGAGCAGGGTGGCCACTCGAGAGGCCTCGTCGATATGCGCTGCGTCGGAGACCTCCAGGCACAGCCCGAGATCCAGTTCCTCCGCCAGCCGGCACAGCTCCGAGATGTCGGCGACAGCCCCGCCAGACCGGGCCGAGGGTCCGGGAAACTCCCCACCGAACAGGAGCGTGGCCCCGGCGTGTCGCGCGGCCGCCAGCGCGGAGGGCAGGCCATCGGGTGGAGCGGAGCAGGAAACCATCACGGCCAGGGGGTGTCTGTTTCCGATCCACTTAGGCCGCGCCCGGAACGGCTGAGGTGGAGGCAACCCCACCGCCACCCGGTCACCGAACACCGCCAAGGCAGCCAGCCGGTACGGCGTCGATACTGGAACGACTCGGAGGACGCCGGGCAAGCGGCGGAAGGACTCCGCCTCGACGGTCCGGGTCCCGTCGCCCAGAGTGACGGCGGCCCATCCGTCCCCACTGGTCACGAGCGTCCCGGCGCGGACGCGAGCGGCAGCGGCGAGGATCGTGGCCCGTTCCTGTTCGTCGGACTCGGGATCGATGACCAGGACGAGTGATGGGTGGGATTCGACGGACACGGATCACTCCCACCGGGCCATGGCCGACGCCATCCTGCCGACCGCCACCATGAACTCACCGAACTCATCGTTTCGAAGGGATTGAGCGCCGTCGGAGAGGGCGTGATCGGGGTCCCGGTGAACCTCGACCAGCAGCCCGTCCGCCCCCGCCGCGATCCCAGCCAGGGCGATCGCCGTTACCAGGTCCCGGCGGCCTGTGCCGTGAGAGGGATCGAGGACTACCGGCAGCCCGGTCCGGAGCTTGAGAATGGGGATGGCCGCGATGTCCACGCTGTTGCGGGTGGAGGGTTCGAACGTACGGCTCCCTCGCTCGCACAGCACCACTTGGTCGTTGCCCTCCGCGAGGATCGACTCCGCGGCCTCGAGCACCTCCTGCACCGTTGCCGTCATGCCCCGCTTCAGCAAGATCGGCTTACCGGAAACGGCCGCCGCTCGGAGCAGAGCGCGATTGTCCATGTTCCGGGCGCCGATCTGGATCATGTCGGCCAGGTCAGCAACAAGGGGAACGTCCTCCGGACCCAGTGCTTCGGTAACCACGCCCATGTGCAGCTGGTCGGCCACCGCTCGCATGATCTCAAGACCCTCGCGGCCCAACCCCTGGAAGCTGTATGGAGATGTCCTCGGCTTGAACGCCCCACCGCGTAGCAGCTCGGCCCCCGCCGCCTGTACCGCCTGGGCCGTATGTAGGAACTGCTCGAACCCTTCGACCGAGCAGGGCCCGCCGATCACTTGGACGCGATGGCTCTGGCCGATCGGGACCCCGGCCACCACGACCGATCGGCTCGAGACGCTCACGTCCGACCGGCTCATGCCGGTCCGATCTCGGCTGAGCGCCCGCCGATTCCACTCGAGCCGGGCGCCTCCCCGTCGGAGAGGAAATCGGCCACGGCCTGCAGGGCAAGGACATAGCCTCTCCACCCGAAGCCCGATACAACCCCACGGGCCGCCGCTCCCACCAGGTCGGCGTGGCGGAAGTCCTCTCGCGCCAACGGGTTGGAAAGGTGGACCTCCACAACGGGAATGGGGACCGCGGCGACGGCGTCCCGGATCGCCACGCTGGTGTGGGAGTACCCTGCAGGGTTGATCACCACGGCCGCGGCCCACGTCCTCGCTTGCTGGATCTCCGTCACAAGCTCGCCCTCCAGGTTCGACTGCACGGAGCGCACGCCGAGCCCCAACGCCTCCGCCCGCGCAGCGATGCGCCTGTTGATCTCCGCCAGGGAAAGATCTCCGTAGACATCCGGCTCCCTCTCCCCGAGCAGATTCAGGTTCGGCCCATGCAGTACCAGCACCATGGGCCGACGGGATGAGCCCGCGCGATCCGAACGATCAGCCATGGAACACCCGCCCTCTCGCGGGATACAGAGCCGCCAGGGCGTCCCGAAGGTCCACGCCGTCCAACACGAAGGCCCCTCGGGCGGCGGGCACGATGAACGCAGCGCCCTCGGACGACCACTTCTTGTCTGATCGCATGGCCGCGAGCACTGCCTCCTCCGGCAGGTCCGGGCACTCGGCGGGAAGGCCGAGGCGGACCAGGAGATCCGTCAACCGTTCCACCAGTCCGTCCGGGGTTAGGCCGGCTTCCGCCCCCAGCCGGGCGGCGGCAAGGAGCCCGACCGCCACGGCCTCTCCATGGGGAACCTCGTACATGCTGGCAGCCTCGATGGCATGGGCGAATGTGTGGCCCAGATTCAGCGCCGCCCGAACTCCACGGTCGAAGGGGTCCTGGGCCACGTATCCGGCCTTGATCCGGACCGCCTGCTCGACCAGCCACCCCAAATGACGGTGGAGGTCGCCGCCCGGGCCATCCGCAAGGACGTCGAGGACCAGGGGCGAGGCCAGGACGCCGACCTTGGCGATCTCGGCCAACCCGCCCTGGATGGCCCGGGAAGGCGCGGAGGTGAGGGCGGCCGGGTCGACCGCGACGACCCGTGGATGGTGAAACGCCCCCGCCAGGTTCTTCACGCCGGCGTGGTTGAGCCCGACCTTCCCACCCAGTCCAGCGTCGACCATGGCGAGCAGGGTCGTCGGCACGTTCACCAGCGCGATCCCTCGCGCATAGGTTGCGGCGGCCATGCCGGAGATGTCCAGAACGGTCCCGCCTCCCACAGCGACAACCGTCCCCGTCCTGTCCAGACCAGCATCGCGGAACCGTTCCCAGAGCCAGGCCAGCCTGTCCACGGACTTCGCTTCCTCACCGCCACGCATGGCAACCACCGTCGGCCGGAGGCCGGCAGCCTCCAGGCCGGCCCGGAGCTGCTTCCCTATGCGGCCCGCTGCGGCCCGGTCGGCCACGATGACGGCCGACGTTCCAGCGACGGCACCCGCGATCCACTCGCCAACTCGGTCGAGCGTCCCCTCCCCGACCAGCACACTCGTTCCGACCTCGCCCCCCACCACAACCTCTAGTGGGGAGGGTTGGACCACCGATCGATACCGCTCGGCCAGCCGGGCGCCCACCGCTTCCGCTTCGAGTCCATCGGTGGCCATGGGCTCTCCGGCCGCGGCGTACGCGTCCTTTCTCGCGGCGAGCAGCTCCCGGATCCTCCGCGGCGGGTCGGGTGCGAGCAGCGGGCGCACTTCGCCCCCGACGAAACGTCGCTCGATCTCCTCCGCTCCGGCTTCCAAGACGACCGCGACCGCGCCGTCGGCCAGTGCGGTCCAGTAGTCACCCTGAAGAGGAGCTGCCCCGCCCGTGGCGATCACCGCTCCCGATGCCTGTGCAGCGTCGGCCAGGACATGCCGCTCTCTCGCCCGAAACGCCTCCTCGCCGAGCAGATCGAAGAGCTGGGAGACCGTCATCCCGGCCCGAGCCTCCACCACATCGTCCAGATCGAAGAAAGGAAGGCCGAGCCTGATGGCCGCATGGCGCCCCGCCGCGGTCTTGCCGGTCCCCATGAACCCGGTGATCACCAGGCGCGGCCTACCCTGCGGGAGTGGAGGAGCCGGTAGAGCCCGCTGCGTCACGGGATCTCCTCGGCTTCGACCACAGGCCCGATGGCGCCGGTAAGTCCGGCATCGGCGGCGTACCGGTGGGCCTCGAGCATGATGTCCAGCCGGTCCGCTCCGAACCGCTCGACCAATGCCGAGGCCAGAATCCACGCGACCATAGCCTCTCCCACCACGGCCGCGGCAGGGACCGCACAGACGTCCGAGCGGACATAGGGTGGGTCAGCTGGAGTGCCGGTGGCGAAGTCGACCGACGACATGGGAGCTCGGACGGAGGACAGAGGCTTCATCGCCCCCAGGATCACGATCGGTTGTCCATTCGTCACGCCGGCTTCCAGGCCACCGGCGTGATTGGAGGTTCGCACCACCTCGCCGCGATCCAGCACGATGGGGTCCTGGGCTTCGGTCCCCCGCAACTGCGCCAGCCGGAAGGCTCGGCCGATCTGGACCCCTTTGACACCGTGGATCGAGCAGAGGGCTTGGGCCAGGCGCCCGTCGAGCTTTCGGTCCCACATGGCGTAGCTCCCCAAACCCGGTGGCACCCCGCAGGCGACCACACAGAAGACACCGCCCAGAGTCTCGCCAGCGGCCCTAGCCCCATCCACCTCGGCACGCATCCGCTCCGACCCGAATGGGTCCGGGCAGCGCAGGGGGTCGTCTTCGGCCCGCAGGGCCAAGGCTTCGAGCTCCGGCCCCCCCAGGACGCCGGGCCAGTCAGGGCCGGCGCCGATGGATGCCTCGACCGGTCCAACGGAGACCACGAAGCTAGCCACCCGCGCTCCGAAGGGCCGAAGGAGCTGCTTGGCGATCGCTCCCGCCGCGCACCTGGCCGCGGTCTCCCGGGCACTGGCCCGCTCTCGGACCAGCCGGAAGTCCTCCAGGCCGTACTTCACCCTCCCCACGAGGTCCGCGTGGCCGGGCCGAGGCGTGGTGAGGGGTTCCGGCTCGGCGGGCTGGTTGGCGAAGTCGCGGTTGACGATGCGCACCCCGATCGGCGCGCCTGTCGTACGCGCGGCGACCACTCCAGCCGCGACCTCCGCGTGGTCTTGTTCGATCTTGGTAGATCGAGCTCCTCGCCCGTACCCCAGCTGGCGCCGAGTGAGGTCGCGATCGACCTCTTCGAGGAAGATGGGCACTCCCGCCGGCATACCCTCGACGATCACCATCAGCTCGGGACCGTGGGACTCCCCGGCGGTGAGGAACCGGAGGGTCATGGCGCGGACCCCCCCTCCGACGACATCGCCGGCCGGGGCTCGTCCTCCAGCGCTTTGAAGGCTGCCGCCCGCATCGCTTCCACCGGAGCCGGCCGCCCCGTCCACATCTCCAAAGACCTGGCGCCCTGCCGCACCAACATCTCCACGCCTTCCACCACCCGGCATCCGCGCTCCACCGCATCGGACAGCAGGCGGGTTCGCCGAGGCCGGTAGACGAGGTCGAACACGGTCAAGCGCGGATGCAGGAGGTCGGCGTTCGGGATCGGCGACCGGCCGGGATCGGTCCACCCTCCCACGGGGGTCGCGTTGACGAGGAGGTCGGCGCGGGACAGGGCGTCGGGCAAGGACGAAGGCTCGAGAGTCAGAGGGCGAAGTCTCAGTGGAGGGGCGCCATCTTCGGAGAGAGTCGAGAGATCCTCCACCAGTCGGTTCACGGCTTCGAGCGTCCGCCCGACGATAGACACCGCCGTCCCCCGCAACGCGAGGGCGGCGGCGACAGCCCGGGCCGCACCTCCCGACCCGAGCACCACGGCCTCCGCGTTCGACCGCACGCCCACAACGGCCAGAGCGTCCAGGAACCCGTCGCCGTCGGTCGACGCCCCCCACGAACCCTCGCTGCCGAACAGGACTGTGTTCACCGACCGGGCCGCCGCGGCGCTTGGATCGACTCGGTCGAGGAGTGGGATGACCGCCTCCTTCAGTGGGGCCGTCACGTTGAGCCCGAGGGTCGTCCGGGACAGCCGGGAAAACGTGTCGAGGAGGTCGGCACGCCCCACTCGGAGCGTGGTGTAGACGAGTGGGAGGCCCAACGCATCGAAGGCTGCCTGCTGCATCGGCGGCGACACGCTGTGGGCGACCGGATCGCCGACCAACATCACGGTGCTTCGCTCCCCGCTCATCGCAAAGCCTCCATGGCCGCTTGGAACCCCGGAAAGGAGTCGTCGACGTACTCCATACCCTCGACGTCGACGGGCCCGGACGCGGCTAGCCCGGCCAGCGAGAAGGTCATGGCCAGCCGGTGGTCCCGTCGTGCGTCGCACCTACCCCCTCGCAGCCG
>WNFV01000660.1_pt1 | contig 97092 bp, 101 predicted proteins | sample 5400101 | NCBI WGS metagenome assembly WNFV01 (sample SAMN13153361, study PRJNA577476) | soil metagenome | isolation source: 115 cm soil or saprolite under grassland replicate 1 | place: USA:California | collected 2016-06-15
GGTGCTCGGCGATGTACGCGCCCAGCGCGGCCATGTCGGGTTGGCCGGTGGCGGGGTCCGGGCGGCGGGCGGCGTTGAAGGCGACGAGGTCCTCCGGTGTGCGCGTGAAGAACGCCGGCAGCGACAGCCCGACGATGTCAGTGGTAGCGCCGTCGACGTAGAACTTCACGCCGATGCCCCGGCCGTCGCGGGCGCCGTCGGGTGCGTAAGGATCGCCGGACCCGTTGGAGAACCGCACGTGGCTGCGGGACGGCGCGCCGGCGAAGTGCCGGGCGCGGCTGAGGTCGGCGGCCTTCGCTGTGGGCGTGAACGTCGCCGCGCACAACACGCCCTTCGCGTGCGCGGCTCGGTGACCGGGGTGACGGCCGTACGTGGCGTTGAGCCCGTCGACCAGCGTCTCGGAGAGATCGTCAGCCGTCATGGGCATGGACCTTACGCCCCTACGCCCACATCGCGTTCTGGCGCAGCAGACCGACCCCACGCGTCGGATATCTGCGCCAGAACGAAGGGGGGGCGGGGTCGGGCTACGGTGTTCGGGCCGTCCGTTCGGGCGGGTGGTGCGCCGGGAAGCCTGGTCGGCACGACGCCAGAGGAGGCGCGCGTGCACGACCAGGTACTGGAGGCGGCGGCCCCCGACGTGTTGCGCGCCGGCGTGCGGGTGTCGGTCGCGTCGATCGTGTGGACGACCTCTACGAGCGCGGCCGCCGTCGTGCTCGGGATCGCGGGCGGGAGCCTCGTGCTCGTCGCGTTCGGGGTCACCGGGCTACTCGACGCGGCGGGATCCGCGACGCTCGTCGCCCACTTCCGCCACGCGCTGCATCACGAGGCGTTCTCGGAACGCCACGAGCGTCTCGCGCTCAGGGTCGTGACGACGGGGCTCGTTCTCGTCGGCACGGCGACGCTGATCGAGAGCGGCCACCGCCTCGTCGCGGGGTCGAGCGCCGAAACGGTGCCGGCGGGCGTCGTGATCTCGGCCACGTCGGCCCTTGTGTTGGCGGGCCTCTTCGCCCGCAAGCGCACGGTGGCGCGGGGGATCGGAAGCCGGGCGCTCCTGGCCGACGCGTGGCTGTCGAGCACCGGCGCCGTGCTCGCGGTGGTCGCGGTGGTTGGCTCCGGGCTCGCGGGAAGGGCCGAGTGGATCGACCCCGCGGCCGCAGGCGCGGTCGGCATCGGCGCCATCACGGTGGGCGTCCGGATGGCCCGCGGCTGACGGAGCGGGCAACCTTTGGTGGTGTCTCCATCCGGCTCGCCCCTGTTCGTCGGCTTCCTGGCCCCGATGAAGATCGAGTTGCGGCCGCTCGTGCGCCCGCTCTCGTTGCAGGCGGTCGAAGGGAACCGGTGGCGCGAAGGCACCCTCGGCGCGATGCGGGCGGTGGCGACCATCACCGGCATCGGGACGAAGCTCGCCACCGAGGCGACCGAGCAACTCCTCGACACGTACCCCGTGGACCACGTCATCGTCACCGGCATCGCGGGCGCAGTGGACGCCGGCACGGTCATCGGCCGGCTCGTCGTTCCCGTGGCGGTCATCGATTGGTACACCGGCACCGAGTACGCGCCGACGCCGCTGGGCGGCAACGAGCCCGAGGGCAAGATCGTGACGTCCGACGAGCTCCTCGTCGCGCCCGAGCAGCTCGTGCAGTTCCGCGCCGACGGCGTCGTCGCCCTCGACATGGAGAGCGCGTCGGTCGCCGCGGTGTGCGAGCGGCGCGGGGTGCCGTGCTCGGTCTTCCGGTCGATCAGCGACCGGGCTACCGACGACGTGCTCGACGACGAGGTGTTCGGGCTCGCGTCCGCCGACGGCTCGCCGCGGCTGGGTGCGGGCGTGCGCTACATGCTGCGTCACCCGAAGAAGCTCCCGGGCCTCATGCGCATGGCCAAGGGTGCGCAAATCGCGGCCACGGCGGCCGCCGACGCCGCCATCCGAGCGCTCTCCAACTAGCACCCGACTCGTTCTGGCGTGGCGACGCCACGGTCGTATTTCTCCGCCAGAACGCAGGGGGGAAGGGAGTCAGCGCAGCGACTGGGCGCGGGTGCGCCATTGGTCCTTGGTGGTCTCCCAGTCCGGGAAGAAGTTGGAGATCTCGAGGACCCGTGGCGCGGCGCCGAGGGCGACGAGATGCGTGACGACGGCGGCGCCGTGCGCCGCGTGCAGATGGAACGCGGGCCGGTCGAGCACGGCTCGGGGCCGGGCCTCGGGCGCGAGGTCGAGCGCGATCTCGAACGCGGTGCTCGGACAGATCGCCACCGCCGTCCCGCACCACGACGCGTGGATCGGGCGGTGCACGTGCCCGCACACGACCTTCACGACGTTGCCGTGGGCGGCGACGACCGCGCCGAACGCATCCGCGTCGGCCAAGCGGGCCGTGTCCATCCACCAGACGCCCGTGTCGAACGGCGGATGGTGGACGAAGAGCATCGTCGGCCGCTCCGGCTGGGCTCCAAGCACCTCATCGAGCCACGCCAGCTGAGCTTCGCCGAGCGTGCCGTGGTCCTCTCCCTCGACCAACGAGTCGAGGGCGATCAGCCGGATCTGGAGGTCGTCGACGGTGTAGGCGATGCGGCCGTCCGTCTGGGACGGGCAATGGGCGCCGAACGTGTCGCGCATCGGTCCGCGGCGGTCGTGGTTCCCCGGGATCACGTAGTAGGGCGCCCGCAGGCCGTCGAGGATCCGGCGGGCTTCCGCGTACTCCTCGGCGGTGCCGTGGTCGGTGACGTCGCCGGTGACGAGCACGACGGCCGGCTGCGGATCCAGCTCGTTCAGCGCGGCGACTGCGGCCCGGGCCAACACGTTGGTGTCGACGATGCCGTCGAGCTGCATGCCCGGCGCAACGATGTGGACGTCGCTGAGCTGGCCGACGATCTCGGTAGGCACGGTCGCCAGGGTACGGGGCGACGCGAGGTGAGCCCGTAGATTGCGCGGATGGAGAAGCTGATCTATGTCGCGTGGCGACCGGCCGATAGCGATCCCGCGGAGCTCGAGCGCTCCCTGCTCGACGACGTCGCTCCGAGCCTTCTCGCGCTGGCGCCGGCGGGGCTGAGGATCAACGTGGAGGAGCCGGCCGGCAAGATCATGCGGGTGGGCGCCCAGCCCGACGGGTCGCTGCTGTCCGCGACCGTCTCCGTCTGGCTGAACTCGATCGACGAGCGAGGTCCCGTCGAGGCCGCGCTCGCGGCCGTGCCGGGGACCGTCCATGGCTGGCTTGTCACCGAGTCGGTGCCCCGCGCTTACGGCGAGAACCGCACGTGGCCGGACGGCGAGCGCTCGCCCGGCCTCAGCATCGTCACCGTCTTCGACAAGAAGGCCGGGCTCGCCGACGACGACTTCTTCCGGATCTGGCACGACGAGCACACGCCGATGTCGTTCGAGATCCATCCGATCTGGCTGTATGTCCGCAACGCGGCGGCGCGGCCGGTCACGACCGGCGCACCCGCGATCCGGTCGATCGTCTACGAATCGGTGCCGACGGTGGAGGACCTCCTCGACGTCGGCCGCTTCTTCGGCTCGGGCGGTTCGAAGCAGAAGCTGGCCGAGAACATCGGCCGCGTCAGCGCCCACCTCGAGACCTTCGCCGACACGGCCGGCCTCCAGACCACGCCGATGGCCGAGTACATCCTGAGGACGTTCTCGACGTAGAGGGACCGCGTTACGCCAGCGTGGCGCCGTCGACTCTCAGCGACTCGCCGTTGACGTGGGCGGCGTCGTCGGACGCGAGGAACGCGATCGCGGCGGCCACGGTCTCGGGGCCACGGGGCCGGTCGAGGGCCATGATCCGGCGGATGAGCTTGGCGTCGGCACCGTCGGGCACGACGAAGTCGCCGACGATGGGCGTTTCGATCGACCCCGGGCACACGCAGTTGACCCGCACGCCCTGACGGCCGTACTCGACCGCCAGGGTGCGGGTCAGCCCGAGTACGCCCCCCTTCGAGGCCGAGTACGCCGCCGCCCACGGATGCCCGGCAAGGCCGGCCGTCGACGACGTGTTGACGATCACCCCGTGACCTTGCGCCACGAACACGGGGAGAGCGGCGCGGCAGAACAGGAACGTGCCGGTGAGGTTCACGCCGATCACCTGGTCCCACTCTTCGAGCGTGGTCTCGTGGCTGTGTCCGGTGCGCAGGATGCCCGCCACGTTGCATACGACATCGAGCCTCCCGAACCGTTCGACCGCGGTGGTCACCGCGGCCGCGCTGAGATCCGGGTCGCGCACGTCGCCCGCCAACGCGGTGACCCGATCGCCGGCCGCGACGTCGGCGACGTCGACGGCCACCACGGACGCCCCCTCGCTCACCAAGCGTTCGACCGTCGCCCGCCCGATACCCGACGCCGCGCCGGTCACGATGGCCACGCGCTCCGCAAACCGTTGCACGGCCGGGCACCGTAGCGGCACCCGTTCAATCGGCGGCCGGCGGTGCCGACAGGCGGGTGGACTTCGCGGTGCCGATCATCGTCGGGCTCGACGGTCACGTGATCCCACCTGGCGGGAAGGATCCGTGGATCTGCCGGGCCGAAGCCCCGACGGTGGGGCGAGGCGTGGATCGTAAGCTCGCCCGGATGGAGCTGACCGCGGAGGCGCAGCGCGTGCTCGGCTGCCTCGTCGAGAAGGAGCGCACGGTTCCCGACACGTACCCGATGACCCTCAACGCGCTCGTCGGGGCATGCAACCAGAGCTCGAACCGGTGGCCGATCGTCGACTACGACCCCAGCACCGTCGAGCGCACGCTCGACCAACTCAAGGTGGATGGGTACGTGCGCTTCGTCCACCCGTCCCACGGTGAACGCACGACGAAGTTCCGCCAGGTCCTCGACGAACGGCTGCAGCTCGCCCCTGCCGACGTCGCCGTGGTCGCGGTGCTGATGCTGCGGGGACCACAGACGGTGGGCGAGCTCAGGACCCGAACCGAACGACTCCACGCCTTCGAGTCGATCGGCGCGGTCACCGATGTGCTCGACCGCCTCAGCGCTCGTGAGGAGCCCCTCGTCGTCGCCTTGGCCCGCCAGCCCGGCCAGAAGGAGGGGCGGTATGCACACCTCCTCGGCGGACCGGTCGACCCATCGTCGATGGCGGCCAGCAGGCCCGAAGAGATCCCGTCGGGGCGGCGGTCGAATCTGGAGGAGCGCATCGCGGCCCTCGAGGCCAAGGTCGCCCGTCTCTGCGCCACCCTCGGCGTCGACGAAGAATCAGGGGAGTAACCGATGTTCGAGTGGTCCGAAGAGCAGCTGATGATCCGCCAGGCGGTGCGGCAGTTCATCGAAGCGGAGATCGCCCCCCGGCGGGAGGAGCTGGAATTCGGTGACCTGCCGCCGTACGACATCCTGCGCAAGCTGTTCGGCACCTTCGGCCTCGACGCCATGGCCCGCGAGCAGTTCAAGGTCCGCATCGAGCGCGAGAAGCGGATCGCGGCGGGCGAGGAGGAGCCCAAGGCGAAGGGCGAGGCCGACATGGTCCGCGATCCCACCGCCGTGGCCATGGGGATGCTCCCGATCATCGAGCTGTGCCGCTACTGCCCGGGCATGGTCACCGCGATGGGCGTGTCGATGGGACTCACGGCGGCCGCCATCATGAGCCGAGGCACGATCACGCAGAAGGAGCGCTGGGCACGGCCGCTGCTCACCCTCGAGAAGATCGGGGCGTGGGCGATCACCGAACCCGACTCGGGGTCGGACGCGTTCGGGTCCATGACGTCGACGGCGCGCCGGGACGGCGACGAGTACGTCCTGAATGGCTCCAAGACGTTCATCACGAACGGGCCGTACGCGGACACGATCGTGTTCATCTGCAAGCTCGACGAGGGCAACCCGGCCGAGGAGCGCAAGATCCTGTCGTTCATCCTCGACTCGGGGATGCCCGGGCTCGAGCAGTCGAAGCCGCTGCAGAAGATGGGCCTGCACTCGTCGCCCACCGGGCAGCTCTTCCTCATCGACGTGCGCGCCGGGCGGGATCGCCTAATCGGGGAGACGGAGGACGTCCCCGCCGGCGGGCGTGAGGCCGCGAAGGACACGTTCTCGATCGAGCGATCGGGCGTCGCGGCGATGGCGCTCGGGATCATCGAGCAGTGCCTCGCCCTGTCGGTCGACTACGCGAAGAACCGGGTGCAGTTCGGCCATCCCATCGGCGAGTTCCAGCTCATACAGCTGAAGCTGGCGAAGATGGAGGTCGCACGGCTCAACGTGCAGAACCTGGTCTTCCGCTACATCGAGATGGCGGCCGCGGGGCGGGCGTTGTCGCTCGCCGAGGCGTCGGCCATGAAGCTGTACTCCGCACAGTCGGCGATGGAGGTCGCGCTCGAAGCCGTCCAGCTGTTCGGCGGCAACGGCTACATGGCCGAGTACCACGTGGAGCAGTTGTGCCGTGACGCCAAGGTCCTCCAGATCTACGCGGGCACCGACGAGATCCAGATCACCCACATCGCCAAGGACCTGCTGCGGGAGTAGGCGGCGACGCAAACCCGCCGTTCTGTCGGTAGTTGTCCGGCTATAGACCCCACAACTACCGACAGAACGGAGAGGGCTCGGTCACAGGCCCATGGACTTGCCGATGATCTCCTTCATGATCTCGGTGGTGCCGCCGTAGATCGTGGTGATGCGGGCGTCGGCATAGGCCCGGCCGATGGGGTACTCGCGCATGTAGCCGTAGCCGCCGTGCAGCTGCACGCAGCGGTCGACGACGCGCTTCTGCAGTTCGGTGCACCACCACTTCGCCATCGCCGCCTCCTCCGCCGTCAGCTCGCCGGCGTTGAGGGCGTCGACACACCGGTCGGTGAACGTCCGGCCGATCTCGATCTCGGTGCGCATCTCGGCCAGCCAGAAGCGTGAGTTCTGGAAGGTGCCGATGGGCTGGCCGAAGGCGTGGCGTTCCTTGGCGTACTCGAGCGTCCAGTCGAGCGCGGCGGCCGCCGCAGCGATGCCGGTCACCGCGATCGACAGCCGTTCCTGGGGGAGGTTGCTGACGAGATACACGAAGCCCTCGCCGGCCTCGCCCAGCCGGTTCGCAACCGGCACGCGCACATCGGTGAAGAACAGCTCGGCCGTGTCCTGCGCGTGCATGCCGACCTTGTCGAGGTTGCGCCCCCGCTCGAAGCCGTCCATGCCGCGCTCGACCACGAGCAGGCTCATGCCTCGGTGCCGCAGGTTCGGGTCGGTCTTCACCGCGGTCACCACGACGTCGGCGTTGATGCCGTTGGTGATGAACGTCTTCGACCCGTTGACCACGTAGTGGTCGCCGTCGAGAACGGCCGTGGTCGCCATGCCCGCGAGGTCGGACCCGATGCCCGGCTCGGTCATGGCGATCGCGCTGATCAGCGCCCCGCTCGCGAGACCGGGAAGCCAACGCGCCCGCTGCGCGTCGGTGCTGTAGCGCAGGAAGTACGGGACGATGATGTCGCTGTGGACGGTGAGGCCGAGTCCGGCCGCGTTCACCCCCGCTCGCTGGATCTCCTCGGCGACAACGACGTTGTAGCGGAAGTCGGCGACGCCGCCCCCGCCGTACTCGGTCGGGATGGCCATGCCGAGGATGCCCAGGTCGCCGGCCGCCTCGAACAGCGACCGCGGCACGATGCCGTCGCGCTCCCACTGCTCGTGGTGGGGCGCGACCTCCTTGTTGAAGAAGGCGCGCACGCTGTCTCGGAACAGCTCGTGCTCGTCCTCGAACAGCCGGCGGCGCATCGGTCCCGACGGTAGTAGCGACGGCCCTTACGCTCACAGCCCGTGAGGCAGAAGACCGCCATCGTCGTCGCCGGGGGCGTCCCGATCGACGTGGCCGTCGTCGACCGGCTCCCCGCCGATGCCATCGTGATCGCGGCCGATTCGGGCGCCGCCCAAGCGGCGCGGCTCGGGCTCCACGTGGACCTCGTGGTCGGCGACCTCGATTCGCTGGCACCCGGCCAATTGGACGCGGCGGTCGCGGGGGGCGCCGCCGTCGAGCGTCACCGCCCCGACAAGGACAAGACCGACCTCGAGCTGGCCCTCGACGCCGCCGTCGAACGGGGCGTCGAACGCATCGTCGTCGTCGCCGGTCAAGGGGGTCGCCTCGATCACGCCCTCGCGAACCTCCTGCTGCTCGCGTCCGCCGACTACGAGACGACGCACCTCGAGGCAATTGTCGGCCACGCCCATCTCCACGTCGTGCGGGCGGGACCGTCTCACGAGCTCGAGGGGACGCCCGGCGAACTGGTCAGCCTGCTGGCCGTGAACGGGCCGGCGCGCGATGTGTACAGCGAGGGCCTGGCCTGGGCACTGACCGGCGACGATCTGCTCCCCGGGTCGAGTCGGGGGGTGAGCAACGTCTTCCTCGCGCCCACGGCGCTCGTGTCGATCGGCGAGGGCGTCCTGCTTGCTATCGTTCCCGGCGAGCTGGCGGATCCGGCGGGATTCTCCCGAAGGTAAGTGGAGGGGCAGTCTCCTTGAATCCGGGGGTCTTCCGGCCGAAAGAAAGCACCATGCGGCGTCGCGCAGCTCTTGCCATCGCGCTCTCGCTCGCCGTCCTCCTGGCGGCGGGGCGGCTCCCCGCGTCCGCGCAGGAGCCGCCGCCCGAGGAAAGCACCACCACCACCACCCAGCCGCCTGACCCCACCGAGCCACCCACGACCGCCCCGTCGTCGACGATCATCCCGCCCACCACCACGTCAAGCACCCTTCCCTCGCCGCCGGGGACGCCGCCGTCCACGATCGTGCCGCCCCCGGTCGACGACCCGAATGCCAACACCGACGGCAACTCCGAAGGCGTCCCCATCGACAGCGCGCTCGTCCCGCCTCGAGTCGGTGCGTACGCGGACCAGGAGACCTTTGACCTGGCCATTGCGGTCCGGGGCGAGCTCCGGGTGGCGCGGGCCCAGGCGGTCCAGACGCAGGCTGCCCACGATCTTGCCGTCGCTCGCGTCCACGAGCTCGAGGCCCGGCTCACCTCGCTCGAAGCGAAGGTGTCCAGCTTGCATTCCGAGCAGCGCGGCGCGATCACCAACCTGGAAGACGCTAAGCGTCTGCTCGAGGAGCGGGCGGCCAACGCGTACATGCGCGGGAACATGAGCGGGGTGACGTCGGTGTTGAACTCCGACGACGCCAACGACTACTCGAACCGCATCGTCCTGTTGCAGAGCGTCCTCGACGCCGACGACGACGCCATCAGCCAGTTCAAATCGGCCAAAGCCAAGGTCGGCAGGGACGTGGCCGAGACGGCCGAATCCGTGCTGCGAACGCAGCGGGAGCTCGTGCAGGCCCGCTCGGCGGAACTGGACGCAGCCCGGGCCGTCGAGAGCGCCCAGTTCGATCTGGCGGTCTTCTCCGCCGGCGGGCAGATCGCCATCCACGGGTTCACGTTCCCGGTCGACGACCCCCACAACTTCGTCGACAGCTTCGGCGCCCCGCGGATGATGGGCACGCCCGACGCCCATTGGCACGAGGGCGTCGACATCATGGCGCCGCTCGGGACGCGGCTTTTCGCCTGCGAGCGGGGTGTCGTCACCCAGGTCGGTGCCAACCGCCTCGGCGGCCAGATCGTGTGGCTCAAGGGTGAGAGCGGGACCTACTACTACTACGCCCACCTCAACGCCTTCGCGCCCGACCTCCAGCAGGGCATGGTCGTCGAGCCCGGCCAGCTCCTCGGCTTCGTCGGCGACACCGGCAACGCCCGCGGGGGAGCCACCCACTTGCACTTCGAGGTCCACCCCGATGGCGGCCCCGCGGTCGACCCGTACCCGCTGTTGAAGGTCGTCGACGACCTGCGCGCCAAGCAGCAGGCGGCCGCCGTCGCCTCGCCGCCCACCATCGCGACCAACTGATCGCGGGCCAAGGCCGCCGCGTTCTGGCGAGATCTACTAGTCACCACGACCAGCCACGCTCGCCAGAACGCGAACTACGTCTCGCGGGCGGGCGCGGACCGTCGAGAATGGCGTCGTGGACGTGGACGCGACGCTCGACGCTCCTTGCTCGGCGGGCGACCTGTTCGCGTGGGTCGCCGACCTGACCACTTACCCGCGCTGGCTCGAGATCGTCCCGCGGGCGGAGCCCGACGAGTCGCTCGCGGCTGACATCGGCCCGGCATGGCGCGTCGATCTGCGGGGCCGGATCGGTCCGTTCGCCCGGTCGAAGCGGCTGCGCATGGTGCGCACGGTGTTGCACGACCCGACCGAGGCCATCTTCGAGCGCCGGGAGCGTGACGGGCGTGCGCACTCGCCGTGGGTGCTGCGGGCGGCGGTCGAACCCACCGACGAGGGCAGCCGGCTCCGCATGCACCTGCACTACGGGGGCGGCCTCTGGGGTCCGGTCGTCGAGCGGCTCCTCGGCGACGAGATCGAGCGCTCGCGGCCGCGCCTGCTGGCGTGCGTCGCCAGTGGACCGCCCGGGTAGCGTCCCCGGACCATGGAGATCTGGCCCGGTCGTCCCAATCCCCTCGGCGCGGCGTTCGATGGATCGGGAACCAACTTCGCCCTGTTCTCGGAGCTGGCCGAGCGCGTCGAGCTGTGCTTGTTCGACGACGACGGCGTGCAAGCCAGCGTCGATCTCCCGGAGAGCACCGGGTTCGTGTGGCACGGCTACCTGCCCGCGATCGTCCCCGGCCAGCGCTACGGCTACCGGGTCCACGGTCCCTGGGATCCGGCCAACGGCAAGTGGTGCAACCCGAAGAAGCTCCTTCTCGACCCGTACGCGACCGCGATCGAAGGCGGGGTGAACTGGGACGCGGCCGTGTTCGGTTACCAGTTCGACCATCCCGACCAGCCGAGCGACACCGACAGTGCACCGTTCACGCCCCGGTCGGTCATCGTCAACCCGTGGTTCGACTGGGAGAACGACCGGCCGCCGAACACGCCGTGGCACGAGACCGTCGTGTACGAGGCCCACGTGAAGGGCCTCACCGCCCGGCACCCGGACGTCCCCGCAGAACAGCGGGGCACCTATCTCGCCCTCGCCGACCCCGACGTCGTCGCCTACCTGAAGCGCCTCGGGGTCACGGCCATCGAGCTGCAGCCGGTGCACCAGTTCATCCACGACAACCACCTGGTGGAGCAAGGGCTCCGGAACTACTGGGGCTACAACTCGATCGGCTACTTCGCGCCCCACAACGACTACGCGGCCCGCGGGCAGCGAGGTGAACAGGTGCAGGAGTTCAAGCACCTGGTGAAGACCATGCACGCGGCGGGGATCGAGGTGATCCTCGACGTCGTCTACAACCACACCGCCGAGGGCAACCATCTGGGCCCGATGTTGTCATGCAAGGGCATCGACAATCCCGCCTACTACCGCCTCATGCCCGGCGACCTCCGCCACTACATGGACTACACGGGCACGGGCAACAGCCTGAACATGCGGCATCCAAGTGTGTTGCAGCTCATCATGGACAGCCTTCGCTACTGGGTGAAGGAGATGCACGTCGACGGGTTCCGGTTCGACCTGGCCGCCGCGCTGGCGCGCGAGCTGCACGACGTCGACCGGCTCTCCGCCTTCTTCGACCTGATTCAGCAGGACCCGATCGTCAACAAGGTCAAGCTCATCGCCGAGCCATGGGACGTGGGCGAGGGCGGCTATCAGGTCGGCAACTTCCCGCCGTTGTGGACCGAATGGAACGGCAAGTACCGCGACACCGTGCGCGACTTCTGGCGCGGCGAGCCCGCGACGCTCGAGGAATTCGCGTCGCGCTTCACCGGTAGCAGTGACCTCTACAAGCACAACGGTCGCCGGCCCTACGCGAGCATCAACTTTCTCACCGCCCACGACGGGTTCACGCTGCGCGATCTCGTCTCGTACAACGGCAAGCACAACGAGGCCAACGGGGAATCCAACCGCGACGGCACCGACGACAACCGGGCGTGGAACTGCGGGGCCGAGGGCGACACCGGCGATCCTGAGATCAACGCCTTGCGCCAGCGGCAGATGCGCAACTTCCTCGCCACCCTCTTCCTGTCGCAGGGGGTGCCGATGCTGCTGGCCGGCGACGAGTCCGGCCGGACGCAGCACGGCAACAACAACGCGTACTGCCAGGACAACGAGATCTCCTGGTTGGACTGGGATCTGTTCGTCGCCAACGAGGCGATGGTCGAGTTCACCCGCCGGTTGATCGCGCTGCGCCAGGAGCACCCGGTGTTTCGGCGCCGGCGGTTCTTCCAGGGCCGGTCGTACCGGGGGAGCCACAAGGGCGACATCAGCTGGATCAGGCCCGACGGCACCGAGATGACCGACGAGGATTGGCAGGCGGGGTTTGCGAAGTCGATCGCCATCTATCTCAACGGCGACGCGCTGCCCGACCCGGGACCGCGGGGCGAGCGGATCGTCGACGACTCGTTTCTCGTGCTGTTCAACGCCTGGCACGAAACGCTCGAGTTCCGGCTCCCTGACGCCGACTGGGCCGAGCAGTGGGAGGTCGTGCTCGACACGTCGAACCCACCCGACCTCGCACCCGCGGAAGGCGAGCAGGGCGACCGGCTCAAAGCCGGCGACCGGATCGAGATCGCCGGGCGCTCGGTGGTCCTCTTGCGTGAACCGGGGTGAGCGACCGACGGACGTGAACGCGACCTATCGGTTGCAGCTGCGACCCGAGTTCGGGTTCGACGCCGCCGCCGGGCTCGCCGACTATCTGGCCGCGCTGGGCGTCAGCCACGTGTACTGCTCGCCGTACCTCCAGGCGGCGCGGGGAAGCGCCCACGGATACGACGTGGTCGATCACAGCCGGGTCAACGTCGAGCTCGGCGGGGCCGAGGCCCACGATCGGCTCGTGGCCGCGCTGGCGGCCAACGGCCTCGGGCAGGTGCTCGACATCGTGCCGAACCACATGGCCGTCGACGCCGAGAACGCGTGGTGGTGGGACGTGCTCGAGAACGGGCCGGCATCACGGTTCGCCACGCACTTCGACGTGGACTGGGATCCGCCGGAAGCGCGTCTGCGGAACACGGTGCTGCTGCCGATCCTCGGGACGCACTACGGCGAGGCCCTGGACGCCGGCGAGATCCGGCTCGTCTTCTCCGAAGGGTGGTTCGCCCTCCGGTACGCGGACCAGGCCTTGCCGGTGGCGCCGCCGTCCCTGGACACTGTGCTGGCGTTGGCCGCCGGCGCGCTCGGATCCGACGAGCTCGCCTTCATCGGTGCCGCGCTCGGCCGTCTCCCGCGCGCCACGGCCACCGATCGGGTGAGCGTGTACGAGCGATGGCGCGATGCGCAGGTGCTCCGCGGGGAGCTTCGCCGGCTGTGCGACGAGAACCCCGACGCGGCGACGGCCATCACCGACGTCGTCGACACGATCAACCGAGAGCCGGACGCCCTCGACGCGCTCGTCGAGCGTCAGAACTATCGCCTCGCGTACTGGCGGACCGCGGGGCAGGACCTCGACTATCGCCGGTTCTTCGACATCACCAGCCTCGTCGGCCTGCGCGTCGAGGACGAGCGTGTGTTCGCGGACACGCACCGGAAGATCCTCGAGTGGGTCGCGGGCGGCGTGATCGGCGGTCTGCGCATCGACCACATCGACGGGCTCCGCGATCCCAAGGTGTACCTCGAACGGTTGCGAGCCGAGGCGGGATCGGCGTGGCTCGTCGTCGAGAAGATCCTCGCAGCCGACGAGGAGCTGCCGCGCGCATGGCCGGTCGACGGCACCACCGGGTACGACGCATTGAACATGGTCGGCGGTTTGTTCGTCGACCCCGCCGGCGAGCGCCCGTTGTCGGATCTGTACGCGGAGCTGACCGGGGACGCTCGCCCCTTCGACGAGATCGCCTACGACGCCAAGCAGCAGGTGCTCCGCGACGTCCTCGGTGCTGATCTGAACCGGCTCACCCACCTGTTCGTCCAGGTGGCCGAACGCCATCGACGGTTCCGCGACTACACGCGCCAGGACCTGCGCGAGGCGCTGCGCGAGATGCTGGCGTGCTTCCCGGTCTACCGGACTTACCCGGGCGAGGGAGCCGACACCGTGGCGTTCGCCGTCAAGCGGGCGGGGGACCGCCGGCCCGACCTCGATGCCGCCCTGCTCGAGCTTCTCGCCGCCGTGCTGGTCGGCGCGGAGGACGACCCGCTCGTCGCCGAGCTCCGGTTGCGCTTTCAACAGCTGGCCGCGCCGGTGATGGCGAAAGGCGTCGAAGACACCGCCTTCTACCGCTACCACCGGTTGATCGCCCTCAACGAGGTGGGCGGTGCACCCGACCGGTTCGGCGTGTCAGCCGAGGCCTTTCACCGGTGGGCCGCCGGCATCGCCGAGCAGTGGCCGCGCACGATGACGACGCTGTCGACCCACGACACCAAGCGCAGCGAGGACGTGCGGGCGCGGCTGTTCGTGCTCTCCGAGCGTCCGATCGAGTGGGGTCAGTTCGCCCGCCGGTGGGTGGACGGCACGCTCGACGGTGCCACGCAGTATCTGTTGCTCCAGTCGGTCGTCGGCGCGTGGCCGCTGTCGTTCGACCGGGCGTGGAGCTTCGCCCAGAAGGCGATCCGGGAAGCGAAGGTGCACACGTCCTGGACCGATCGCCACGCCGACTACGAGGACGCCGTGCGGGCGTGGTTGTCGGCCCGGTATGCCGACGCCGAGTTCGTCGCCGACGCCAAACGGCTCGTCGCGACGATCGGTCCGGCCGGTCGGGTCAAGGCGGTAGCGCAGAAGCTGGTGCAGTTGATGATGCCGGGCGAGCCCGACATCTACCAAGGCTGCGAGATCGAGGACTTCTCGCTCGTCGACCCCGACAACCGTCGGCCCGTCGACTTCGCGCTTCGCCGCCAGCTCCTCGCCTCCGGCGACGACGTGCTCCGCGAGCGCGAGCCCAAGCTGCTCGTCGTGCGCGTTGGACTCGCGGCCCGCCGGCGCCACCGTCTCGGCGAGGGCGCCGCGTACACGCCTCTGCCTACCGGGCCCCGGACCCTGGGCTTCGTGCGGGGCGACCGGCTGGCGGTGGCGGTGCCGTTGCGAGGTGCTCGCGCGGAGATCGACGTCGAGCTGCCGCTCGGCGACTGGCGCGACCTGCTGCCCGGGCTCGCGGTCTCGCTCTACGAGCGCGTCGACTGATGCGCTTCGCCGTGTGGGCGCCGCGCGCGCAGCGGGTCGACCTCGTCCTCGCCGACCGGCGAACGGCCATGGCCCCCAGCACGGGCGGCTGGTTCGAGGCGGACGCGGCCGCGGGCGCCGGCACCCGCTACGGGTTCGCGGTCAACGGTGGCGCGGTGCGGCCCGACCCTCGCTCGGCCCGCCAGCCCGACGGTGTCCACGCCCTGTCGGCGGTCGTCGACCACGGCGCGTTCGCGTGGACCGACAACGGGTGGCGCGGCCTGCACCTCCCCTCCGCCGTCCTCTACGAGCTGCACGTCGGGACGTTCACGCCTGATGGCACGTTCGATGGCGTGATCACGCGCCTCGACCACTTGATCGCGTTGGGGGTGACGGCGGTGGAGCTGATGCCGGTGGCGTCGTTCCCCGGACGGCACGGCTGGGGTTACGACGGCGTCGACCTGTTCGCGGTGCACGAGGGCTACGGCGGTCCCGACGGTCTGAAGCGGTTGGTGGACGCCTGCCACGGTCGGGGGCTCGGCGTCGTCCTCGACGTCGTCTACAACCACCTGGGGCCCGACGGGAACTACCTCCCGGAGTTCGGACCGTACTTCACCGACCGGTACACGACGCCGTGGGGATCGGCCGTGAACTTCGACGGGCCAGGGAGCGACGAGGTCCGGCGCTTCGTGATCGACAATGCCCTGATGTGGCTGCGCGACTACCACGTCGACGGTCTCCGCCTCGACGCGGTGCATGCCATCTTCGACGGCTCGCCGGTCCACATCCTCGAGGAGCTGGCGACGGCCACGGGCCCGGACAAGCCGGTGGTGGCCGAGTCCGATCGCGACCACATCCGGCTCATCGGCCACGGGCTGGACGCGGTGTGGCTGGACGCCTTCCATCACGCACTCCACGTCGCGCTCACCGGCGAACGCAACGGCTACTACGCCGATTACCGCGCCGACGATCTGCACGTCGTGCTCCGGCACGAACATCCGGACAAGTACGTCGTCTTCAGCCAGAACCATGATCAAGTCGGCAACCGGGCCAGAGGCGAGCGGCTCGTGCAGCTCGTTGGCTTCGAGGCGGCCCGGCGCGCCGCGGAGACGGTGCTCCGCTCGCCGTTCATCCCCTTGCTGTTCATGGGCGAGGAGTGGGGCGCGTCCGCGCCGTTCCAGTACTTCGCCGACCACCAGGACCCGCTACTGGCGCAGGCAATCAGCGAAGGGCGGCGGCACGAGTTCGCGGCCTTCGGATGGGATCCCGCCGGCGTCCCCGATCCGCAGGACCTGGCCACGTTCGAACGGTCGAAGCTCGACTGGTCAGAGGTCCACCACGGCGACCACGCCGCCCTCCTCGAGGTCTACCGCGAGCTGATCCGCACCCGCCAAGCCCGTTCTGTGGGCAGTTTGCGACGTTATCGGTAGCAAGTTGCCCACAGAACGAGGCCGTTAGCGGCTTAGGCGGTCAGCGAGCGCGCGCGGTGTAGCGGCCGTCGCGGTGGGCGAGCTCGAGCGGGAGCCCGAAGCAGGCGGAGAGGCGGTTGGCGGTGAGGACCTCGGTGATCGGGCCCGCGGCCACGATGCGGCCGGCCCGCAGCAGGAGGGTGTGGGTGAAGCCGGGAGGGATCTCGTCGACGTGATGGGTGACGAGCACGGTGGGCGGCGTGGTCGGGTCGGCCGCCAGCGCGGCGAGTCGGGCGACGAGATCCTCGCGGCCGCCGAGGTCGAGCCCGGCCATCGGTTCGTCGAGGAGCAGCAGCCCGGGATCGGCCATCAGGGTGCGGGCCAGCTGGATGCGTTGGCGCTCGCCCGACGAGAGCGTCCCGAACGTCCGCCCAGCCAGATGTCCGCAACCGACGCGCTCGAGCAGTTCGTGGGCGCGGGCGCGGTCGGCGTCGGTGTACTCGTGCCACCATGGTTCGAGCGCGCCATGGCGGGCGGTCACGACGACGTCGAGAGCGTCGATCGTCGGCCGCAGGAGATCGGCCAGCGCCATGCTCACGAGCCCGATGCGCTGGCGGTGACCCCGGATGTCGACCCGGCCCAGCTCCGCGCCGAGGACCCGCACGGAGCCGGCCGACGGGTGCATGTACAGGGCGGCGACCCGCAGCAACGTCGTCTTGCCCGAGCCATTCGGCCCCAGCACGACCCAGCGCTCGGCCGCGCCCACATCCCAGTCGACCCCGTCGAGGATCACGTTGCCGTCGCGCACCAGCCGGATGCCGCGCAGCGCGAGGGCGGGTTCGGTCACGGGGCGCTGATGGGCAGTTCCAGCAGGTGCGGCGCGCCTGTGTCCCATGCCGTCGCGACTGCGTCGGCGACGTCGTGGGCCTTCTCGATCCGCGTGGCGTCGACGCCCATCGACTGGGCCAGCGCCACGAAGTCGACGGCCGGGTCCACCAGGTCCATGGCGACGAAGCGGTCGGCCTTCACCGACTCTCCCGCCATGGTTCGCAGGTAGTTCTTCAGGATGAGGTACTGGCGGTTGTTGACGACCGCGAACACGACCGGCAGCCGCTCGTGGGCCGCGGTCCAGAGGGCCTGCGGCGAGTACATCGCGGACCCGTCGCCGACGACGCACAGCACGGGCGCGCGCCCGTGGGCCAGCGACACCCCGAGCGCCGCCGGCATCCCCCAGCCCAGCCCGCCGCCTTTGCAGAAGAAGTAGCGCCCGGGCGTCGGCTCGTGGTGGAAGCCACGCACGTACACCCCGGCGGTGATCGCTTCGTCGACCACGAACGAGCCCACGGGGACCGCGCGCAGCAGCGCGTGGGCCGCGGCCATCGGGTCCATCGGCACCGCGTCGTAGCGGTTGGTTGCCGCTTCCTCGAGCCGCGCCACCTCGGCCCCACGGCGCTCGGCTGCCGCCGCGACCGCAGCGGCGGCTGCGCCCGCATCGGCGCGGTCGCGGACGAGCGGGAGCAGGGCGGCGAGCGTCGCCTTCGGGTCGCCGGCCAGGCCGAGTCGCACCGGCCACGTGCGCCCGAGCTGATAGGGGTCGGGCGCCAAGTGGAGGAGCTCGACGGTGGCGGGGACGGCCGGTCCCAGCGTGTACGGGTACACCATGAACGCTCGCCCGCCGACCAGGAAGACGCGGTCGAAGTTCGAAAGCTCGGCATGGATCGCGGCTGCCGCCGGGGCGAGCATGCCGGCCCACAGTGCGTGCAGCGGCGGGAAGACCGCGGTGCTGAACAGCGGGGAGCCGTACACCGGCGCGCCCAAGGCTTCGGCCAGAGCCACGGTCTCGTCGACCGCATCGGCGGCACTCACCTCGTCGCCGACGACCACCGCGACCCGGCCCACCGGAGCACTGGTCAGGAGGTCGGCCAGCTCGTCGAGGGCGCCGAGCCCGCCCGCCACCGCCCGGCGGTCGATGGTGGACGGCGGCGGGACGGTGACGTCGCCGCGGCGGTCGAGCAGGTCCATGCGCAACGACACGAACACCGGACCCGGGGGAGGCGCGGCGGCATCGTGGAACGCGCGGCGCATGACGGTGCCCAACTCACCGAGCGATCGCACCTCGTGCGCCCATTTCGACACGGGTGCGGCCAGGCCGACGAGGTCGCCCGAGAGCAACGGGTCGGTGACGACGTGGCGCTCGTCCTGTTGGCCGGCGGTGACGACGAGCGGCGTGCCGTTCGCCTGCGCGTTGGTCAGGTTGCCGATGGCGTTGCCGAGCCCGGCCGACGTGTGCAGGTTCAGGAAGGCCGGGCGACCGGTGGCCTGCGCATACCCGTCGGCCATCGCGACGGCGGTCGCCTCTTGGAGGGCGAGCACGTATCGGATGTCCTCGACGGTCGCTAGGGCGTCGATCAGGGGCAGCTCGGTGGATCCCGGGTTGCCGAAGATGTGCCGCACCCCCTCGGTGCGCAGCACCTCGAGCAAGACATCGCGCCCTGATCGCTCGACCACGGCGGCGACGCTATCGCCACCGCCCCTCAACGCCGGTTCTGTGGGCAGTCTCCGTTGTTCAACGACAGAAACTGCCCACAGAACAGAGGGGACTTAGACCTGGCGGCCGCTCTGGGCTTCGTCGGGGAGGTTGTCGGCCGTGCGCTCGCGGTCGACGACCTCGGTGTCACCGGTGCCGCGGACGACGGTGACGTCCTCACGGTCGCGCAGGTCGAGGTCGCGGGCCGCCGCCTCCCGGCGCAGTTCGGCTTCCGGCCCGTAGGTGGGGTCGCTGGCCCGGGCCATGAGCTTGCTGTGCCAACGGTCGCCCAACACACCCCCGAGGAGCGAGCCGAGGAAGATCGCGGCGAGTGACGCGATACCCGCGATCGTCCCGACCGACGTCCACTCGTCGCGGGTGGTCGGGACGCCGACATCGCGCAGGTTGTCGGCGATCGTGCCCTGGCCGGCGATGGCCTCGACGGTGAAGCCGATGGCGACCGCGGCCAGGATGCCGAGTACGAATACGCCGAGGCCCTGGGCGACACCGGCCCGCCGGGCCATGCGGCCCGCGGTGTAGCCACCGAACAGGTAGGCGAGGAAGAGGCAGGCGGCCATGATGGCGGCGCCGGCCACGCCGACCGTGTCCCAGTCGTAGTCGCTGATGGTGGTCGTGTTCGTCGCGTCGAAGACGCCGGCCGCGATCGTGACGAAGACCGCGAACGCGCCGTACGCCAGCAGGACGCCGGCGATCACGGAGATGGGCGAGAGCCGTTTGTAGCCGGCTTCGCGGGCGATGACGAGCCGGTCCCGACTCGTCTCAGGTGCGGTGATGGTCATGGGATCCCCCGGTTGTGACTGACGACACGAGGGTTTTCCCCAGGGCGGTCGCGACTACACCGGGGTGGTGTGCGAGACCCAGGTCCGGTACATCGACGCGTAGCGCCCACCGAGGGCGACGAGCTCGTCGTGGGTGCCCAGTTCCACGATCCGGCCGTCGTCGACCACCGCCAATCGGTCGGCCCGCATGGCCGTGGCCAGCCGGTGGGCGATGACGATCGCGGTGCGTCCTTCGAGAACGACGTCGAGGGCGCGTTCGATGACCGCTTCCGAGCGCAGGTCGAGGCTCGACGTGGCCTCGTCGAGCACGAGGACACGGGGTCGAGCGAGGAAGGCGCGCGCCAGCGCGAGGAGTTGGCGCTCGCCGGACGACAACGACGCGCCGCGCTCGTGCACCGGCGCATGGATGCCGCCGGGCAGCCGGGCGACCAGGTCGTCGAGGCCGACGGCCCGGCAGGTGTCGAGCACGTCGTCGTCGGTGGCGTCCGGCTGGGCGAAGGCGACGTTGTCACGAACCGTGCCATGGAACAGGAACGGCTCTTGGGGCACCACGCCCAGCTGGCGCCGCAGCGACTCGAGAGTCACGCCGCGCAAGTCGTGGCCGTCGATCAGGACACGGCCGGCGGTGGGGTCGTAGAACCGGGTGACGAGCTTGGCGATCGTGGACTTGCCTGCGCCGGTCTCGCCCACGAGCGCGAACGTCTCGCACGCGGCGATGTGGAGGTCGACGTCGTTCAGCACGGGCGCGCCGTCCGGCGTGTACGCGAACGACACGCCGTCGAGGACGATCTCGCCCGCGATGGCCGGTAGCTCGACTGCGTCGGCTGCTTCCGCGACCGTGGGGTCGGTGCCGAGGAGGTCGCGCAGCTTGGTCATGGCGGCCTGACCCGACTGGTACGTGTTGTACAGCTGCACGAGTTGCTGGATCGGGGCGAAGAACTGGGTGAGGTAGAGCATGAAGGCGGTCAGCTCGCCGATCGTGAGGCTGCCCCGCAAGACCATGTGGCCGCCGACGAGGACGATGACCGCCTGGCCGAGCAAGCCGGTGAGTTCCGTGCCCGGCCCGTACAGCGCGCCGACCTTGGCGGTGTAGACGTTGGCGGCGCGGTAATCGCCGACGACGTTGCGATGGTGGATCAGGTTGTGGCGCCGCCGGTTGTGCGCGGTGATGATCCGGATCCCCGACAGGTTCTCCTGGAGGTCACTGAGGACCTCGGCGATCCGGTCACGAACCATCGTGTAGCCCCGGTCCGACGCCGACCGGAACCACAACGTCATCAGGGTCATCGCGGGTACGACCACGAGGATCGTGACCAGCGCGAGCGCCGGATTGAGCGCGAACAGCACGACGGTGATCACCACGAGCGTGAGCGCTTGGACGAAGAGGTTGATGAGCCCGTCCTGGAAGAGGACGGTGAGCGACTCGATGTCGCTCGTCATGCGGGTCATCAGCCGGCCGGCCTTCTCGTCGGTGAAGAAGTCGAGCGAGAGGCGCTGGAAGTGCGAGAACACGCGGACGCGGAGGTCGTACATCAACCCCTCGCCGAGCCGGCCGGTCCACGCGATCCGCGCGGCCTGGGCGGCGGCACCGATGACGACGCTGGCGATGTAGGCCGCCGCGGCGGCGAAGAGCGCGGCGGTACTCCGCCCGACGACGCCTCGGTCGATGCCGATCTTCGTCAGCAGCGGCCCGACCTGACCGGTGACGGTCTCGAGCACGACGAGCCCGACGGCCACGGCCAGTCGGCCCGCCTGGGGGCGCAGGAACCGGCGCAGCGTGAACGGCCGCCGGTCCGGGGCGACGGGGGAGTAATGGACGTTCGGCTCGGGATGGTCCGGTTCGGTCTCGAGGAGCCGTTCCACCGCCTCGGCGAGCTCGCTGGGCACGCCCGCGAACGGCAGCCCCGCGGCCGCCGACGTCTGCACCCCGCCCGGGCCGAATCCCCCGCCTGCGGGCGGACCCCACGCCATCAGGTCGGCTCCTCGACCGGCTCGGGATCCTCCAGGTGCGCCAGCACCTCTGCGTACCGCGGCTCGGTCGCCATCAACTCGGCGTGCGGTCCCGACGCGACGACCCGGCCCCCTTCGAGCAACACGACGCGGTCGGCGAGGCTGATCGTCGAGAGGCGATGGGCGATGACGATCGTGCTGCGGTCCGCGAGGCGCTCCCGGAGGGCCGCGTGGATCCGCTCTTCGACGTGGACGTCAATGGCGGAGGTGGCATCGTCGAGCACGAGGATCGGGGGGTTGACCAACAGCGTGCGGGCGATGGCGATGCGCTGGCGTTGCCCGCCCGACAGCGTGTAGCCGCGCTCGCCGACGACGGTGTCGTAGCCGTCCGGCAGCGCCTCGATGAACTCGTGGGCGGACGCGGCCCGGGCGGCGGTGACCACGTCGTCAAGGCTCGCATCCGGCCGCCCGTAGGCGATGTTGTCGCGGATCGACACCGAGAACAGGAAGGGCTCGTCGAGCACGATCCCCACCGCGGCGCGCAGGCTCGGCAAGGTGAGGTCCCTGACGTCGTGGCCGTCGACCAACACCGCGCCGCCGTCGACGTCGTAGAAGCGGTCCAAGACGCGAGCGACGGTGGACTTGCCGCTGCCCGTGCGGCCGACGATGGCGACCGTCTCGCCGGGCGAGACGCGCAGGTCGAACCCGTCGAGCACCGCAGGTCCGTCGGCGTACGCGAACGTGACGGCGCGGAACTCGACGATCCCGACCGGGTCGACCAGGTCGACGGCGCCCGGGCGGTCCGCGATCGTCACCGGCTCATCGAGGATCTCGTAGATGCGATCGGCCGACGCCGCCGCCCGCTGCGCCAGCATCATGAAGAACCCGAGCATGCGGAACGGCGCCTGCAGCATGAGCACGTAGGCGTTGAAGGCGAACAGGGTTCCCACCGTCACCTGACCGTCGATCGCCAGCCACCCGCCGTAGAGCAACACGAGCGCGAGGCCGAGCTGAGGCAGGCTCTCCATCACCGGCGCGTAGCGGGCGCGGGCGTCGATCTGCGAGATCGCCGCCCACCGCAAGCGCTGAGCGGCCCGGGCCAGGAGCTTGATCTGCCGCCGCTCGGCCGCGAAGGACTTCACCACCCGCACGCCGTTGACGTTCTCGTCCACGATGGTGGCGACCTCGGCCAGCCGGCCTTGGATGATCCACGAGAGCGGGAAGATCAACTCCCGCAGGCGGGCGCCGAGCAGGTAGACGCCGGGGAGCGCGGCCACCGCCACCAACGTGAGGGGCACGTGGATGGTGAGCATGAATCCGAACGCGACCGCGAAGCTCACGCAGCTCATCGCCATCAGCGGCGCGAAGGCGAGCACCATCTGCACCGAGCGGATGTCGGAGTTGGCGCGGGAGATCACCTGGCCCGACTGGATCCGGTCGTAGAACGAGAACGACAGCCGCGACAGGTGCTCGTAGATGATGGTGCGGAGGTCGTACTCGATCTCGTACGCCATCCGGTAGAGCGCATAGCGGTAGACGAGGGTCAGCACGGCGCGGGTGACGGCAAGAACGACCAGCGCCCAGATGAACGGTTCGAGCGTCGCCGTGCGGGCGATGAGCGCCCGGTCGATGGCGGCGCGGGTCACGCCGGGCACGGCGACCTGCACGAGCATGCCGACCAGCGACGCCGCGATGCCGCCGAAGAGCAGGACCCGGTGCGCGAACAGGATCGGCACCATGCGCCGCACCCACGACCGGTCGCGGTCGGGATGGATCCAGGCGCGAGGAGGCGGGTAGCGGGGCGTGACGCCGATCGGCTCGAACGGCGAGCCGCTCACGTTCCTGAGATCGCCTGTCAGCGCGGCGTCGGATTCGGTGGCGTCGTCGCGCCTGTCTGACAGCAGCGTCATGGAGAGAGGCCAGTATGCCGTTCACCCCTTGTTCTCGACGCAATAGCCCGCCGAAGCGGCGGGCTATTGCGTCGAGAATGGCCTCCGCCTCGGTCCTCCTAGGCTCGGCGGATCGACTCAGCACTCGGGCTCATCGTGGTCGTGGGCTTCGTGTCGCTCACTGGGTTCTTCGTCGCCGCGGAGTTCGCGTTGGTCGCGGCAGACCGGAGCCGTATGGAGCGCGACTCGGCGGCGAGACGCCGCGGCGCTCGGGCCGCGCTGTCGATCGTGCGCCGCCTGACGTTCCATCTCTCGGCGACACAACTCGGCATCACGACCTTGTCCCTGGTGCTCGGCTTCGTCGGCGAGCCGGCTGTCGCGAGGGTCCTCGAGGGACCGGCCGCTGACGTCGTCGGCAACGGTTCGGCGCGCGGCGTCGCCACCGTGGTCGGGTTCACCCTCGTGACCTTCTCGACGATGGTCTTCGGCGAGCTCGTGCCGAAGAACCTCGCCATTGCCCGGCCCGTCCCCGTCGCGTACGCGGTCGCCGCTCCGCTGCGCGTGTATGCCCTCGTCTTCCGCCCGCTCGTGCGGCTGCTCACCCGGGCCGCGAACGGGACCGTGCGGCGGTTCGGCATCGAGCCCCAGGAGGAGCTCGGCTCGGTGCGCTCGCTCGACGAGCTCGAGCTGCTGATCCGGGCGTCGGGCGAGGAGGGAGCGATCGACCCGCAAGCCCTCACCCTGCTGACCCGCACGATCCGCTTCGGGAACAAGACCGCAGCCGACGCCCTCGTGCCCCGGCTGGCGGTTCGGTCGGTCGACCGCGATGCGACCGTCGCCGATTTGCTGCGCACCGCGGTGGAGACGGGCTACAGCCGCTTCCCGGTCGTCGGTGCCGACCTCGACGACTTGGCCGGCGTCGTCCACGTCAAGGACGTGTACCGGCTGCCGGTCGAGGAGCGGGCCACCGCGCCGGTCACGGCGATCATGCGCGAGGTCCTCGTCGTCCCCGAGAGCAAGGAGCTCCAGGCGTTGCTCGTCGAGCTGCGCGAGACCGGAGGGCACTTGGCGGTCGTCGTGGACGAGTTCGGCGGTGTCGCGGGGATCATCACGCTCGAAGACGTGCTCGAGGAGATCGTGGGCGACATCTCCGACGAGTACGACCCGGCCGCGCCGTCCGAGGGCGCCCGCGGCCGCAGCGGATCGTGGGTCCTGTCGGGCGCGCTCCACGCGGACGAGGTGCGCGACGCCACCGGGTTCGAGATGCCCGAAGGCGAGTTCGAGACGCTCGCGGGGTTCGTGCTCCACCACCTCGATCGGATCCCGGCGCCAGGTGACGCGTTCGAGCACGAGGGCTGGACCGTCGAGGTCGTCGCCCTCGACCGCCGGCGTGTGGCGAACGTCCGCCTCACCGCTCCCACCCGACCGGAGAAGCCGTGACGGGCTGGTTGCTGTTCGTCGCGGTCGTGCTCCTGTTGGCGAACGGTCTGTTCGTGGCGGTCGAGTTCGCGTTGGTGGCGTCGCGTGGCACTCGCCTCGCGCAGCTCGCGCAGTCCGGGAGCGGCCGAGCCCGGGCCGCGCTCGCCGCGCACCGCGACCTGTCCCGACAGCTCACCGGTTGCCAGCTCGGCATCACGATGTGCTCCCTCGGCCTCGGCGCCGTCGCCGAGCCGACGGTCTTCCGCCTGCTGCGCTCGGCGCTGCGGGCGGTCGGCGACCTGCCCGACGGTCTCGTGCACACGGTGGCGTTCGCAGTGGCGCTGGCGATCGTCGTGTTCCTCCATCTCGTGCTGGCCGAGATGGTGCCGAAATACACGGCCATCGCCGTTCCCGAGACGATCTTGCTGTGGTTGATACTTCCGCAGCGCCTCTTTGTTGCCGCGTTCCGCCCGCTGATCTGGCTGCTGAACGCGCTGGCCAACGGCACCCTCCGCGTGTTCGGCGTGGAGCCCCGCGACGAGTTGGCGATCGCGCACACGGCCGAGGAGATCTCGGCGATGCTCGCTGCGTCTCGCGAGGAAGGCCTCATCAAGGCCGTCGCCCACGACTTGCTGTCGGGCGCGCTCGACTTCGGTGAGAAGCCGATCCGGTCGGTGATGGTGCCGCGGCAGGACGTGCTCGCCGTGTCGCGCGACGCGCCCGTCGCGGCGGCGGAGGACGTCGTGGTCGAGAGCGGCCATTCGCGGATTCCCGTGCTCGGCCGCGATATCGACGACGTCGTCGGCTTCGTGCACGCCAAGGATCTGCTGACCCTGCCGCCCGAGGCGCAGGACCGTCCGGTCCCGCAGAGCCGCATCCGGCCGATCCTGGTGGTGGAGGAGGACATGGGCCTCGACGACGTGCTGGTGGAGATGCGCCGCGCCCGCTCCCACGTCGCGGTCGTGGTCGATGAGCAACGCCGGACGGCGGGCATCGTGACGCTGGAGGACGTACTGGAGGCGCTCGTGGGCGGCATCCGCGACGAGTCCGATCAGGGGCTCCGGCCGCGCTCGCGCGGCCGGCGGCGAGCGGGCGCCGGCGCCTCCTAGCAGCCCGGGCCCGGTCACGGAACTGTAACGATCGCAACTGATTCGCTACTATCTCTGCCCGCTGTGCGAAGGCTGGCCCCTCTGCTGCTGATAGTGGGGCTCACCGTCGTCGTCGCGCCTGCCGCGCGGGGTGACGACGGAGGGCTTGCCGCGGCGCGCGCTCGTGCCAACAAAGCCGCGGCCGAACTCGCAGCCGCGCGGACCCGCTCCGACGAGCTCGCCGGCGAGGTGGCCGATCTCCAGCGCCAAACCGCCGAGTCGGCCGCCAACATGGCGTTGCTCGAGGGCCAGCTCCGCCAGCTCGCGGTCGCCCGGTACGTCACCGCCAGCCAACCCGATCAGCTCTTTGCGGGCGAGGACATCAACCGCCAGGTGACGGCGGACGCGTTGCTCCGCCTCGTCAACGGCGGCGACCAGGGGACGGTCGACCGGTTCAAGGCGGAGAAGGCGGACCTCGACGTCGCCCAAGCCGCGCTGGCGGCGCGCCTCGCCGAGCAGCAGCAGGCGGTGGAGCAGCTGCGGGCCAAGCGGGCCGCGGTCGACGCCGAGCTGCGGCATCTCGAGCAGCTACAGCGTGAGAAGGAGGCGGCGGAGAAGCAGCGGCTCGCGGCTCGCGGTGCGTCGGTCGGCACCCCGATCGCCTCGGGCGAGTGGATCTGCCCGGTCCAGGGCGCGCACGCCTTCAGCAACGACTACGGCCAACCCCGCTCGGGCGGCCGCCGCCATCAAGGCATCGACATCCTCGCCCCGCGCGGCACGCCGGTGGTCGCGCCCGTGAGCGGGACGGCAACAGAGCGCAACAACGACCTCGGCGGCATCACTTTCTGGCTCGACGGCGGCGACGGCAACTCGTACTACGGCGCCCACCTCGACTCGTGGGCCGGGAACAGCGGCCATGTCGCCGCGGGCACTCGGCTCGGGACCGTCGGTACGACCGGGAACGCGGCCGGCGGTCCGCCGCACCTCCACTTCGAGATCCACCCCGGAGGCGGCGCCGCCATCAACCCGTTCCCCACGCTCTCGAAGTACTGCTGACCCATTCTCGACGCAATAACCCGGCGAAACCACGGGCTATTGCGTCGAGTTCGGGTCGGGGCTGCGATACTCGGGCCGTGCCGGGGGCCGACGACCTCGCCGGGCCGCTGGCCGACCTCCTCGGCGACCTGTGGGGCGCTCCGGGCGTGACCATCGAGGGGCTGCGGCGGCTTTCGGGGGGCGCGTCCCGTGAGACGTGGTCGTTCGACGCGGTGCGATCCGATGGCGACCGCGTGCCCTTGATCCTCCAGCGCCAGCGGCCGGGCGTCGTCCGCACCGGCGGGGGGATGGCCAGCGAAGCCGCCCTGTTGCGGGCCGCGGCCGCCACCGGGGTTCCCGTGGCGCCGCTCGTGGTCTCCGAAGCGGACGAGGCGCGCCTCGGTGCGCCGTTCATGGTGCTCGAGCGGGTCGAGGGTGAGACCATCGCCCGCCGCATCCTGAGGGACGACGCGTACGCGGCCGCCCGGCCCCGGCTCGCCGCACAGTGCGGACGGGCGCTGGCCGCCATCCACCGGATCCCGCGCGATGCCGCGCCACAGCTCGAGCACCACGATCAGGTCGCGCAATACCGCGAGATCCTCGACGTGTTCGGTGAGCCCCACCCCGCGTTCGAGCTGGCGTTCCGCTGGCTCGCGGCGCACCGTCCACCGGCCGGGCCCACGACCGTCGTGCACGGCGACTTCCGGCACGGGAACCTGATCATCGGGCCCGACGGGTTGCGGGCCGTGCTCGACTGGGAGCTGGCCCACCTCGGCGACCCCATGGAGGACGTCGGCTGGCTGTGCGTGAAGGCGTGGCGCTTCGGGGCCGCACCACCGGTCGGCGGCTTCGGGGACTACGAGGATCTGTTCACCGCATACGGCGAGGCCGCCGGTGTGGCCGTCGACCCTGAGGTCGTCCGTTGGTGGCAGGTCCTCGGCACGCTCAAGTGGGGGATCATGTGCATGATGCAAGCCCGCTCCCACCTGGACGGGATGGTGAGATCGGTCGAGCTGGCGGCCATCGGCCGGCGCGTCTGCGAGAACGAGCACGACCTGATGCTCGTGCTCCCGTGACCGCGCCCCACGATCGGCCGACAGCGGCCGAGCTGGTCGAGGCGGTGCGCGAGTTCCTGGAGCGCGACGTGATGGCTGCGACCGAGGGACGAGTGCAGTTCCATGCCCGCGTGGCCGTGAACGTGCTCGGCATGGTGCAGCGCGAGCTCGAGGACGGCGAGTCCATGGCGACCGCCCACGCGGCTCGCCTCGCCGCGCTCGGATTCGGCGACGAAGCCGCGCTGGCCGCGGCCATCCGCGACGGGAGCCTCGACGACCGCTACGAAGAGGTCAAGGCGACCGTATGGGACACCGTGCGCGACAAGCTGCGCGTCGCGAACCCGCGGTATCTCGAGCGGCCCTAACCTGGCGCCATGGGTTTTCTCGACCGAGCAAAGAAGTTGGCTCAACAGGCGAAAGAGTTCGCTGGGGACCAGATCGAGCAGCGGCGCCAGCCGCAAGGCACTCAAACGGAGGGGGAGTCGCCGCAACCCGGGGCGCCGACTGCGCCCACCGGCGAGGCGAAGCAGCCGAAGCCACCGGGCACGCCCGCCGGCGAGCTCGGCGAACGGTGGAAGAAGCTCGACCTTCCCGATCCGGCGGGCGTCGTGCCCCCCAAGGTCCGGCAGGGCGCGGGCGTGCCGCGGAGCACCCACAGCGAGGTGGTGTCCGAGCCGTACGGGATCGGGCGGCGCTGGACTGCCGAGGGAAAGTCGATCGGCGTGTTCTGGCTGATCGATCCGGACGCGCAACCCAGCACCGCCGAAGCCACGAGCGCGCGATTCGACGCGCTGCGCGGCGAGGGCGCCGAAGATGTACCGGGCATCGGTGACGGCGCGTACATCACAGATCTCGGCAACGACCGGCGCGGGGTCTTCGTCAGGGCCCAAGACCGAGGCCTCGTGGTGGAAGTGGCGGGCATCGACCACGAGGCCGCGGTGGAGCTGGCCCAGGCCGCGAGCGCCAACGTCACCCGCTGACGCGACCTGTTACGCGCCGATGGCGTGATAGCCGCCGTCGACGTGGACGATCTCGCCGGTCGTCATCGGGAACCAGTCCGACAACAACGCGACGCACGCCTTGGCGACGGGTGACGGGTCGGTGACGTCCCAGCCGAGCGGGGCGCGGACGTGCCATACGTCCTCGAAGGTCTCGAAGCCCGGAATCGACCGCGCCGCCATCGTCTTGACCGGGCCCGCAGCCACCAGGTTGACGCGGATGTTCCGGCCCCCGAGATCGCGCGCCAAGTAGCGTGAGGTCGACTCGAGGGCAGCCTTCGCGACACCCATCCAGTCGTAGGCCGGCCAGGCGACGGCGGCGTCGAAGTCGAGTCCGACCAATGACCCCCCAGCCGTCATCAGGGGGACCACCGCATCGGCAACCGTCTTAAGCGAGTAGGCGGAGATGTGCAGTGCGATCGCGACGTCGTCCCACCCGGCCGTGAGGAAGCCGCCACCGAGGCACGAGGCCGGGGCGAAACCGATGGCGTGGAGGGCGCCGTCGACCCTGCCCCACTTCTCGGCGAGCGCATCGCGCACGGCCTCGACGTGGGTCGGGTCGGTCACGTCGAGCTCGAGTACGTCGGGCTCGGTCGGCAGCCTGCGCGCCACGCGGCGGGTGAGGTTCAGCCCGCGCCCCGCCCCGGTGAGCACGACCTCCGCGCCCTCCCGCTGCGCGAGCTCGGCGACGCCGAAGGCGAGCGAGGCGTCGGTCAGGACGCCGGTGACGAGTATGCGCTTCCCGTCGAGCAGACCCATGGCCACTCCGATCCGCAGGAAGCGAGCGACGTTACTGGTCTCCTGGTCGTCCGGCGCCATGGAGCGGGTGGCCCCGCTCAATGGCCCCGTCCGACGGCAGCGCCCATACGGGCGCGGCAACCTCCGGGTGCGAGCCGTCCCGGTTTTCCGGCGCTCGGGCCCCTTCGAGGCCCATCGCTTCGGCACCGTCTTCGTGGTCGCGCGGAGCGCGCGAGCGGATCGCTTGGGTTGGCGGGGAAAGGGCACCCTCCCGGTAGGGTTTGCGCTCGTGCGTATCGGGATCCTGGGTGGGACAGGGCCGGCGGGCAGCGCCCTCGCCGCCCGCCTCGCGTCGGTCGGCTTCGAGACCGTGATCGGATCGCGCTCGAAGTACAGGGCGATGGAGGCAGTCGACACGCTGCTCGGCCGCTGGGCCGACCGCGAGCTTCGCATCGGGGCGGCCGACAACGAGGGCGCGGCGCACGCCGACATCGTCGTCATCGCGACCCCGTGGGACGGCGCCACCCAGACGGCGGTATTGGTCGAGAAGCAGCTTCGCAACAAGGTCGTCATCTGCATGGCCAACGCGCTCACGCGGATCGGCAACGAGTTCCAACCGCTGGTGCCCCCTCGGGGCTCGGTGGCGGCGAGCGTGCAGGCCGCGGTGCCGAAGTGCTGCGTGGCCGCCGCCTTCCACCACGTGCCGGCCAAGGAGTTGGGCGACCTCGGCCACCCCATCGAGAGCGACGTCCTGATCTGCTCGGATCACCCGTCGGCCACGCAGGCCACGGCCGACCTGGTGCGCAAGATCCCGAACATGCGCCCGCTCGACGCCGGCGAACTGTCGCTCGCGACCCCGATCGAGTCCTTCACGGCCGTGCTCCTTCAGCTCAACGTCCACTACAAGACCCGCGTCGCGATCAAGTTCACCGGCATCCCGGAGTAGGCACGGCGAAGTGAGGTTGTACGACACCGCCCGTGGGGAGGTCGTGCCGTTCGCGCCCGGGCCGGTCGTCACGATGTACACGTGCGGCATCACGCCGTACGACGCCACCCACATCGGCCACGCCGCCGTCTACGTGACCTACGACGTCCTCCAGCGCCGGCTGCGCGACCGCGGTCACGACACGAAATGCGTGCGCAACGTCACCGACGTCGACGACTCCATCCTCGGCAAGGCTCGAGAGCTCGGCGTCCACTACCTCGATCTCGCGGCCGCCGAGACCGCCCGCTTCGACGGGGACATGAAGGCGCTCAACATCCTCCCGTGTTGGAGCGAGCCCCGGGCCACGTCGGCCATCGCCGACATCCGCGGCTTCATCGGAATGGTCCTCGACCGGGGCCACGCGTACCAGGCCGGCGGGGCGGTCTACTTCGACGTCGGCGCGTTCGAGCGCTTCGGTCAGATCTCGCACCTCGACCGCGCCGAGATGCTCGCGCTCGCGGCCGAACGCGGCGGCAACCCCGACGATCCAAACAAGCGCGACCCGCTCGACTTCGTGCTCTGGCAGCCCTCCGCAGCGGACGAGCCGTCGTGGGAGTCCCTGTGGGGACCGGGCCGACCCGGTTGGCACATCGAGTGCTCGGCTCTCGCCCTGCGGGAACTGGGCACCACCATCGACCTGCACGGCGGCGGGGCCGACCTGATCTTCCCGCACCACGAGTGCGAGGCGGCCCAGTCCGAGGCCGCCACCGGTGAGCCCTTCGTGCGCCACTGGATGCACCAGGCGATGGTGCGGATGGACGGCGAGAAGATGTCGAAGTCACTCGGCAACCTCGTGTTCGTGTCCGACTTGCTGAAGCTCTGGGATCCGATGGCGATCCGGCTCATGCTCGTCGAGAGCCACTACCGCGACAGCTGGGAGTGGGACGACAGCCGGATGCCCCGGGCCGCCGATCGCCTCGAACGCTGGCGGAAGGCGGGCGCGGGCGACGGTGCGCTCGACGCGGTCCGGGCCGCGCTCGACGACGACCTCGGCACGCCCGCGGCCGTCGCGGCCGTCGACCGGGCGGTCGCGGCGGGGGACGGCATCTCGCAATCGGCCACCCTGCTCGGGATCGACCTCACCGCGTAGAGTCCGTCCAATGGCTGAGAGGGAGGCGGGTCAGCTCTATACGTTCGCCCGCACGGTCCTGAACCCGCTGCGGAGGTTCTTCTTCCGCGTCCGGGTCGACGGCATCGACAACGTCCCGCACCAGGGACCGGCCATCCTGTGTCCCAACCACATCTCCTTCCTCGACTCGCCGTTCCTCATGCTCGTCCTGCCCCGGCGCATCACCTACGTCGGCAAGGCCGAGTACATGGACGACTGGAAGACGAAGTGGCTGTTCCCGGCAGTCGGCATGATCCCGATCGACCGATCCGGTGGCAACGCCGGTGAACGGGCGTTGAACGCGGCGGCTCGGGTGCTCGAACGGGGGGAGCTGTTCGGCATCTTCCCCGAGGGCACGCGCTCGCGCGACGGCGTGCTCCACAAGGGCCACACGGGACCGGCCCGCCTGGCGTTCCGTACCGGAGCGCCGATCGTCCCCGTCGGTATCGTCGGCACGAACAGGATCCAACCGCCGGACGCCACGCTCCCGAAGCCCTTCATGTCGTGCGCGGTCCGCTTCGGTCGGCCCATCGACGCCGGCCACTACGGCTCGGGCGAAGGCGACCGCCTCGCGCTTCGCCAGGTCACCGACGAGGTCATGTTCGAGATCCGCGAGCTCACCGGCCAGCGCTACGTCGACCACTACGCCACGAAGAAGGCCGCGGGGCTGCCCACCGACATCGCCAAGATCCCGTCGGGTCCGAACGGCGACGAGTCGGCGCGCTCGTCTTCGGAGGTCCTGAATCCGGCCGGAGCGGTGTAGGCCCCCAACTAGCTTGGGGGGATGCCCGACCAGATCACGATCACGCTCCCGGACGGTTCCCCGCGCTCGTTGGCGTCCGGAACCACCGCCCGTGACCTGGCCGCCGGCATCGGCAGCGGGCTGGCCAAGGCGGCGGTGATCGCGACGATCAACGGCGAGGAGCGCGACCTCGCCACGGCCTTGGCCAACGGCGACACGGTCGCCATCGTCACGGCGGACTCGGAGCGCGGGCTCTACACGATTCGCCACTCGACGGCCCATGTCCTCGCCCAGGCGGTGCTCGACCTGTTCCCGGGGGCCACGTTCGGCATCGGGCCGCCGGTCGAGGACGGCTTCTACTACGACTTCGAGCTGCCCGACGGGGGCACGTTCACGCCCGACGACCTCGACCGCATCGACGCGCGAATGCGCGAGATCATCGCCGAGCAACAGCCCTTCGTGCGCGACGAGATCCCTGCCGATAAGGCCCGCGAGATCTTCAAGGGCCACCGGTTCAAGCTCGAGATCATCGACGACGCCTCCACCGACCCGATGTCCGCGACTGAGAGCGGACGCGTGCGCACGTACGAAAATCCCCCGCGATTCATCGACCTCTGCCGGGGGCCGCACGTCGAGCACACCGGTCGGCACCTGGGCCACTTCAAGCTGATGCGCGTCGCCGGCGCCTATTGGCGCGGCGACGAGCACAACGCCCAACTCCAGCGCATCTACGGCACCGCGTGGCCGTCGAAGCAGGCGCTGGCCGACCACCTCCACCGGCTCGAGGAAGCCGAGAAGCGCGACCATCGCAAGCTCGGCGTCGAGCTCGATCTCTTCCACTTCCCGCCCGAGGTCGGCAGCGGCCTGCCGCTGTACCACCCCAAGGGCGGTCTGGTGCGGAAGCTCATGGAGGACTACGCCCGCGCCGAGCACGAAGCCGCCGGATACTCATTCGTCTTCACGCCCCACATCGCGAAGGGCGAGCTGTTCGAGATCTCGGGCCATCTCCAGTGGTACGCGGACGGCATGTACCCGCCGATGGTGCTCGACGACGGCGTCAGGTACTACCCGAAGCCCATGAACTGCCCGATGCACATGCTCATCTACGGGTCGCAGCAGCGGTCCTACCGCGACCTGCCCCTGCGCCTGTTCGAGTTCGGGACGGTCTACCGGTACGAGAAGTCGGGGGTCGTGCACGGGTTGCTGCGGGCTCGGGGGTTCACACAGGACGACTCCCACATCTTCTGCGCGCCCGACCAGCTGGCCGACGAGTTGGCGTCGCTGCTGGCGTTCGTGTTGCGCCTGTTGCGTACATTCGGCTTCGAGGAGTTCGAGGCCGAGCTCGCCACTCGGCCCGAGAAGTTCGTGGGCGACATGGCGGACTGGGACGTCGCCGAGGCCGCGCTGCGGTCAGCGATCGAGGTGGCCGGGCTCCCGTATGTGGTCGCCGAGGGCGAGGGCGCCTTCTACGCGCCGAAGATCGACGTCCACGTCCGCGACGCCATCGGTCGCCGCTGGCAGCTCTCCACCCTCCAAGTCGACCTCCAGAACGGCCCGCGGTTCGACCTCGAGTACGTCGGCGCTGACAACCAGCGCCACCGGCCGTGTGTCATCCACCGGGCCCTGTTCGGTTCGATCGACCGGTTCTTCGGCGTGCTCATCGAGCACACCGCGGGGGCGTTCCCGACGTGGCTGGCGCCGGTGCAGGTGCGGATCCTGCCGGTGCGCGACGACCACGACGCCCAAGCGGTGCGGCTGGTCGACCGCCTCCACGCCGAGGGCTACCGCGCTGATGCCGTGCTCGCCGACGAACCGCTCGGCGGCCGCATCCGGCGAGCCAAGCTCGAGAAGATCCCCTACATCCTCGTCGTCGGCGACGACGACGTGGAGCACGGCACAGTGGGCGTGAACGCCCGGGGGAGCGAGCGCCCCGAGCGCGACGTTCCCCTCGACGAGTTCATCGGGCGGCTGGCCGCCGACGTGCTCTCCCACACCGGCTGATGGAGCGCCTGTGGGCGGGTTGGCGGGGCGAGTACGTCGCGGCTGCCGGCCAAGGCGACCCCGAGCGTTCCGTCTTCCGGCGCATCCTCGAGAGCGGCCGGCCCGACGACGAGACCTACATCGTCTGGCGCGGCGACCAGTGCTTCGCCATCCTCAACGCGTTCCCGTACACGACGGGTCACATGCTGCTCATGCCGTACCGCGAGGTCGGTGAGTTGGAGGATCTTTCGGTCGGCGAGTCGGCCGAGCTGTGGTCCGCGGTCACCGACGCGGTCCGCGCGCTCAAGGCTGCATACCAACCACACGGCGTCAATGTCGGGGTCAACATCGGCGAGGCGGGCGGGGCGGGTGTGCCCGACCACCTCCACGTGCACGTCCTCCCCCGATGGAATGCGGACTCCAACTTCATGACCGCGGTCGCCGAGACGCGGGTCCTGCCCGAGTCCCTCCCGGTCACATGGGGCAGGCTCCGGGCCACGTGGCCCAAGGACTGATAAGCCCCGTTCCGGCGAGGATTTCCGTTCTGGAGACGGATTTCTCTCGCCAGAACGCCGGGGGGTACGGTCCGGCCGCGATGGCCGAGCCGACCGATGCCGAGGTACGGGACGAGCTGCCGGCCGATCTCGACGTCAGCGGGCTCTCCGGGCCGTACCTGTTCCCCAACAACAACCGGCGCCGGGTGCCGGGCGTGCTCTACGGCATCATCGGGCTCGGGTGCATCGTGTTGTGGGCGACGACACGCTCCGGCGACCCGATCCTCGTCAACGTGGGATTCCTGGCCGCGGGCCTCGGCCTTGTCGCGATCGCCACGTACCACTTCCTCGCGGGCTGGAACCTCGAGGTCGACGAGCGCGACGCGTTGGTCAACGCCGGTCGCGCCGTCGGCTTCGCCGTGGGGCATGCCTCCGCGCAGCTCGGGTGGCGAGGGTTGCGGAGCCGTCCCACCTGGCGCATCCTGCTGTACTCCGCGGACGAACCCCCGACGAAACGGGGGCTCGTGCTCGTCGACGGACTCGACGGGACGGTTGTAGAGCACTTCGTGGAAGACAACCCAGAAGACTGGAGCGCCCTCTAGTTCGCGTGGGCGGCGTGCGTGTCGGTGGCGTGGGCGTGTGCCGCCTCGACGTGCTGGCCGAGGTTCGCGTGGTGCTGCTGCAGCTCGGCGTAGATCGTGAAGAGCTGGTTGATGCACTCGTACAGCCGGGTCACCGCATCGGTCATCTGGCCGTGGGTGTCCCGGATGTTCTGGGCGTGCTGCACACCCTGCTGGGTGTGCTCTTGTGATACCGGCATCTGCCTGCCTCCTGGAGAACGTGGACAGGTTGACAGTAGGGACGCACCGGCGCGGGGGGTATGTGCACCCGGCTGGTCGTTTGGGCATTGCGGGATGCCCGAACAGGACGGAGCTCAGCGGCCCCGGGCCGCCCGCAGAACCCGGCCGACGTCGAGCAGGTGGTGGTGGCCCTCATGGACCGTGTGGCGCACCAGCCACAACACCGTCCGGTCGGCGGGCTCCGGATACGAGTACACGAGCGGTCGGTCCCACCCGTCATCGCCGATCGTGGCCACGAGCGTCGCCAGCCCCTCGGCGCGGGCGGCCAGGTCGTTGAGGACCACGGCGGCGTCCTCCTCGTTGTAGGCCCGCTCCTCGGGCCAGCCGTACATGCCCTTCGACGGGAATGTGGGGCGGTGTTCGGCCAGCGCGATCTCGAGCCGCTCGCGCTGCACCTCGAGCACGTCGCGCACATGACACGCGTACTCCAGCGCCGACCACGTGTCGGGGAGCGGCCGCGCCCGGATCAGCGTGGCGCCGTCTTCACCAGGAAGGAAGCGGGTCAGCGGCGCCCGGTAGCGGCGACCGAAGACCCGCAGCGCGTCGGGAAGCTCAGCGGGCGCGGGGCCGTCGTAGTCGAAGCCGCACTCCTCGCAAACTCCCGTCACGGGGGGACTGTTCACGGGGCGGATGCGGGGGGCAGCGGCTCCTGCCGAAATCCGCCGCATGCGAGACGAGCCGGCGCTGCCGGTCGTCCCGCCGGAGAACGCGTCGGCCGATAGGCCGGCGTTCGAACGAACTCGTCTCGCAACTTCCGGTTGCGAGACGACATCAGTCCACGTCCTTGGTCTCGCGCTTGACCTTGTCGACGAGGTGCTGAGGCATGACGTCGTAGTGGTCGTGGCTGGCCGTGAATCGGCCGCGGCCTCCGGTGATGGAGCGCAGCTCGATCGCGTACCGCATGATCTCCGAAGTCGGCACGAGCGCGGTGACGATCTGTTCGCCGTCGCCGGCGGGCTCGCTGCCCTGCACGCGTCCCCGTCGCGAGTTGAGGTCGCCCATGATGTCGCCCTGATACGAGGCCGGCACCGTGACCTCGAGCAGCGAGATCGGCTCGAGCAGTACGGGCGTGGCTCTCGCCATCGCCTCGCGGATGGCGAGCCGGCCGGCGATCTTGAAGGCCATCTCGGACGAGTCGACCGTGTGTTGCTTGCCGTCGACCAGCTCGACTCTGATGTCGACGATCGGATAGCCGAAGACCCCGCCTGAGCTCATCGCTTCCTCGATGCCCTTTTGCACCGCGGGGACGAAGTTCCGGGCGATGGCGCCGCCGACGATCTTGTCGACGAACTCGAACCCGCCGCCCCGGGGCAGCGGCTCGGCGTTGATGACGCAGACGCCGAACTGGCCGTGCCCACCAGACTGCTTCTTGTGCTTGCCCTCGACCAGTGAGGCCGTGCTCGTGATCGTCTCGCGATAGGGCACGCGGACGTCTTCGGTGTCGACGTCGACTCCGAACTTCCGGGCGAGCTTCTCGAGGGTGATGAGCAGGTGCGTCTCACCGGCCCCCTTCAGCAGGGTCTGGTGCGTCTCCTCGCTGCGCTCGATGACGAGGGCGGGGTCCTCCTCGTTGAGCCGGTGGAGCGCGTTGGCCAGCTTGTCCTCGTCGGCCTGCGTACGGGCGACGATGGCGATCGACAGCACCGGATCGGGCTGCTCGAGGCCGGGCACCGTGACCGGCTTGCCCTTCGGCGCCAGCGTGTCGCCGGTGGCCGTGGCGGTGAGCTTGGCGACCGCGGCGATGTCGCCGGCTGGTACCTCCGACACCGTCTCCTGGTCCTTGCCCCGCAGCGTGAGCAGGCCGTGCAGGCGCTCGTCGGTGCCGGTGCGGGTGTTCCAGAGGTGATCGTCGGGACGGATGGTGCCGGAAAGCACGCGGAACAGCGAGATCTGGCCCACGTACGGGTCGGCGATCGTCTTGAACACCAGAGCGAGCGGGTCGCCGTCGGGGTCGCACTTGACCTCGACGGTGGTGCCCGCCGCGGTGACCTCGACCGGTGGGCGGTCGCTCGGGGCGGGACCGATCTCGCACAGGAAGTCGGCGAGCCGGTCGATGGCCACGTCGGCGGTGGCGGAGCCGCAGACCACGGGGAAGACCGTGGCCTCGGCGACACCCTTGGCCAGGGCGTGCTCCAGTTCCTCGGCGGATGGGATGTCGTCGGCGAGGAACCGTTCGAGCAGGTCGTCGTCGGCGACCACGATCCCCTCGACCAGGTTGTCGTGGACCTGGTGCTCCATCTCCTGCAGCTCGTCGGGGATCTCGCCCTCCGTGGCGGTGCCGCCGGAGTAGACGAACGCCCGGTCGGTGAGCAGGTCGGCCACGCCTGAGAATGACGACTCCTGCCCGATGGGCAGCTCGAGCGGCGCGACGCCGGCGCCGAACTTGTTCCGCAGTTGATCGAGCGTGCGCTCGAAGGACGAGTTGTCGCGGTCGAGCTTGTTCACGAACAACAGCCGTGGGAGTCCGAGCCGGGCCGCGATCTTCCAGATGACTTCGGTCTGGACTTCCACGCCCTCGACCGCGCTCACGACGAACACCGCCAGGTCGGCGGCCCGCAGTGCAGCGTGGACGTCGCCGATGAAGTCGGCGTAACCGGGCGTGTCGATGAGGTTGATCTTGTGGCCCTTCCACTCGAAGGGCGCCAGGGCCAGCGACAGCGAGAGGCCGCGCTTCTGCTCCTCGGCGTCGAAGTCGGTGACGGTGTTGCCGTCCTCCACTCGCCCCATGCGATTGATGGCTCCAGCCCTGTGGAGCAGCGCTTCGGCCAGCGTCGTCTTGCCGGATCCGCCGTGGCCGACCAGGGCGACATTGCGGATCTTGTCCGGTGCGAAGCGCTTCACGTAATCCCATCCCCCTGCACGTTGGCGTGAGACCGGCCAGCCTACTTCCCCGATCGGTGTACCGATCGTGGCGGGTGGGCACCCAATCCGCACGCCGGTTGGGTACCGTTTCGTCCAACCTCCCCGTTCGGAGTCCCATTGTTCGACAAGCGCTTGCGGTCCCAGGTCGAGAAGCGCCTTCGACCCGTCGGCACCAACATCCGCCGTACCGGCATCACCGCCGACCACCTCACCGCCCTCGGCGTCGTGATGGCCGCGGCCGCGGCTGTCGCCATCGGCAACGGCGCGCTGCGGGGGGGACTGTTGCTGCTCATCCTCACCGCGGTGCCCGACATGCTCGACGGCGCGGTCGCGAAGGCGTCCGGCACCGCGTCGCCGCGTGGAGCGTTCTTCGATTCGGTCTCCGATCGGGTCACCGACGCCCTCCTGTTCGGCGGCGTCGCGTGGTTCCTCGCCACGACCCAGCCCGGTCGGCTCGCGGTGCTCCCGCTCGCCGTCGTCGCGATGTCGATGCTGATCTCCTACGAGCGGGCCAGGGCCGAGGCCCTCGGGTTCGACGGGCGCGGAGGAGTGATGGAGCGGGCAGAGCGGCTCTTCGCGCTCGGCTTCGCCCTCGTGTTCGACTCGCTCATGGTCGCCACCCTCTGGGTGATGCTCGTGCTCACCGGCCTCACCGCCGTGCAGCGGTTCGTCTCGGTGTGGAAGCAGGCGAGCGGTGTGCAGCGCCGCGAGCCGGCCCAATGGCGCGCCCGTCGTCTCGCCCGCCGTGGGGAGTGGGCGTCCGCTCGGCGCCGCACGACGCGTCGCCGGCAGCACTGAGCTGATCCTGCCCCTGAGGCCCTGACCTAACGTCCGGCGATGTCCCGGGTGCTCCTGGCGTACCGGCTCGGCGCGGCCGCGGCGCGGGCGGTGCCGGAACCGGTGGCGTACGGCGGGGCCGCGGCCTTGGGCCGGCTCGCGGCGCTCGTCGCGCCGGAGCGGCGGGCGCAGGTCGAGCGGAACATCCGTCGGGTCCTCGGGCCCGGTGCCGATGATCGCCGGGTGCGGGCCATCAGCCGCCGGACCTTCGGGTCCTATGCGCAGTACTGGGTTGAGTCGTTCCGGCTACCGGACCTCAGCCCCGCCGCCCTCGATGCCGGCATCACGATCGAGGGCTGGCCGATCGTCGAGGACGCCCTGGCCGCGGGGCGGGGCGCGATCATCGCCCTCCCGCACCTCGGTGGGTGGGAGTGGGCGGGCTTCTGGGTCGCGACCGTGAAGCAAAGGCCGATCAGCGTCGTGGTCGAGCCGCTCGAACCAGCCGAGTTGTTCGACTGGTTCGTTGGCTTCCGCGAGGCGTTGGGGATGCACGTGATCCCGCTCGGCCCGGCGGCCGGGGGCGACGTGGTGCGGGCGCTGAAGGCCAATCACGTGGTGTGCCTGCTCTCCGATCGCGACATCGGTGGCGGCGGCGTGGAGGTCGAGTTCTTCGGCGAGCACACGACGCTGCCCGGCGGACCGGCGACGCTCGGGCTGCGGACGGGAGCACCGCTGCTGACCGCGGCTGTGTACTTCGTAGGGCGGCGGCACCACGCCGTGGTCCGTCCGCCGCTCGACACCGGTCGCACCGGACGGCTGCGCGACGACGTCACTCGCGTCACCCAGGCCCTCGCCCGTGAGCTGGAGACGCTGATCCGCGCCGCGCCCGACCAATGGCATCTCCTCCAACCCAACTGGCCGACCGATCTCGTGGCCGAACCGGAGGTTCGGCCACGAATCCGGTGGCCGGCCGCCTCCGGCGGCCGCGAACGGCATGTCGCCGCTCGACCGGCAGCGCCGGATCGACCGGCAGCCGAAGGGGGCCGGCAGGAGCCGCCCCCCCCGGGCACCCCCCACTAGCCTCTCGGCGTGCGCGTCGGCGTGATTTGTCCGTACAGCCTCACTATCCCCGGCGGCGTGCAGGGTCAGGTGCTCGGACTCGGACGGTCGCTCCGCGCCATGGGCCATCAGGTGAGCGTGCTGGGGCCGTGTGACGGACCGCCGCCCGACGCCGGTGTCGTCCCGCTCGGCAAGAGCATCCCCACCGCCGCCAACGGCTCGGTGGCACCGATCGCTCCCGATGTTTCCGCCCAGCTGCGGACGATCCGCGCCCTGCGCGACGAGGCCTTCGATGTCCTGCACCTGCACGAGCCGCTCGCTCCTGGGCCGACGCTCACCGCGATCCTGTTCAAGAACGCGCCGACCATCGGGACGTTCCATGCCGCCGGCGGCAGTGCGGCGTACCGCTGGTTCAAGCCCTTCGTTCGCGGGCTGGCCCGGCGCCTCGACGCGCGCTGCGCGGTGTCCGAGGACGCCCGGAGGATGGCCGCCGACGCCCTGGGCGGGGACTACACGGTGTTGTTCAACGGCATCGAGGTCGAGCGCTTCGCGAAGGCAACGCCGTGGCCCTCCGATGGGCCGACCGTGTTCTTCTGCGGACGCCACGAGCCCCGCAAGGGCCTGTCGGTGTTGCTCGAGGCGATGAAGATCCTGCCCCGCGAGGTCCGGCTGTGGGTCGGCAGCGACGGCCCCGACACCGTGCTGCTGCGAGCCGCGACCGCGGGTGATGATCGCGTCGAATGGTTGGGCCGGATCAGCGACGGGGAGAAGGCGGCTCGGCTCCGCGGTGCGGACGTGTTCTGTTGTCCGTCCGTGCGCGGCGAGTCGTTCGGTGTCGTGCTCCTCGAGGGCATGGCCTCCCAGACACCGATCGTCGCCAGCGACCTGCCCGGCTACCGCAACGTCGCCCGCGCCGGCCGCGACGCGCTGCTCGTCGCACCGGATGACCCGCCGGCCCTGGCCGAGGCGCTCCGGCGCGTGCTCACCGACACCGACCTGTCCGGGGCGCTCGTGGCGTCGGCGGAGGTGCGCGCCAACGGGTTCTCGATGGACCGGCTCGCCGAGCACTACGCCGAGATGTACCGCGCGATCGCGTAAAGGCGTTGGTGCGGTGGTGCGGGTGGGGTTCGCGGGGTGAGATCCCTCCCGCCCGCGAGGTCCGCGCGGCGAACGGTGGTGCGACTCGACCGGTGGTGCGAAGAAGGCTGCGGCCGTTGCTGCGACGTGTGGCGTGCCGCGTGCAGTGCTGCAGCGGTGGAGCGCTCCCATTTCCGCCCGAAAGGCCCGAAATCGCCCGGCCCCACCAGGGCATTTTGGATAGCGCGTCGTGACGAGTAAGCAGTCCGAGGGCGGACCTGCGCTACGCGCGGAGGTCGAACCCGTATGATGACCAGCCGATCGAGCCGGTTGGCGGGTATGCAACGCCGGCCTCGTTGCTAAGGAGTCACATGGCTGTCCTGCTGATCATTCTCGGGATACTGGCAGTGCTGGTGATCTTCGTCATCAGCCTCTACAACGGCCTCGTCCGGCTGCGCAATCGCATCGACAACGCGTGGGCGCAGATCGACGTGCAGTTGAAGCGCCGCTACGACCTCATCCCCAACCTGGTCGAGACGGTGAAGGGCTACGCCGCCCACGAGAGCGGCACGCTCGAGAAGGTCATCCAAGCCCGCAACATGGCGATGGCCGCGCAGGGACCGAAGGAGCAGGCGCAAGCCGAGAACATGATCTCGGGCGCCCTCAAGTCCATCTTCGCTCTATCGGAGGCGTACCCCGACCTGAAGGCCAACCAGAACTTCCTGAACTTGCAGGAGGAGCTCACGGGCACCGAAGGCCGTATCGCCTACGCGCGGCAGTTCTACAACGACACCGTGTACAAGTACAACACGAAGATCCAGACCTTCCCCTCGGTGGTCATCGCCGGGATGCTGCGGTTCAACGAGCGCGAGTACTTCGAGGCGGAGGAGCAGTCGCGCGACGCCGTGCAGGTCTCCTTCAGCGACACGCCGTCGGTGGCCGCGACACCGCCCCCGGCTGAGCCGACCGCACCGCAGCAGTAGCGATCGTCGCCCGCTGACGACCGCCGAGGCTCACCCTGTACGACCAGGTCGCCGCGAACAAACGACGTTCGGCGTTTCTCGTTGCCGGCTTCGTCGTGCTCATCGTGCTGATCGGCATCGTGTTCGACGTCCTGATCGGTTACGGCGTCGCGGGCGTGATCATTGCGTTGCTGTTCGCGGGCGGATCGTCCGCGCTCGCCTATTGGAAGTCGGACGCGATCGCGCTCGCGGTGAGTCGCGCCCATCCCGCGGATCCGACGACGTACGCCCGGTTGCACAACATCGTCGAGGGCCTGTGCATCGCGAGCGGGCTGCCGAAGCCGCGCATCTACATCGTCGAGGACGACGCGCCGAATGCGTTTGCCACCGGCCGCAACCCGAAACATGCGGCCATCGCGGTCACGACCGGGTTGCTCGAGAAGATGAATCGGATTGAGCTCGAAGGCGTGCTCGCCCACGAGCTCAGCCACATCCGGAACTACGACATCCTCGTATCGACCTTGGCCGTGACGTTGTGCGGCACGGTGATCCTGCTGGCCGACATGGCCATCCGCTCGCTGTGGTGGGGCGGGGGGCGGCGCCGAGGCGGTGACCGCAACAACAACGGTGCGTTCGCCATCGTGGCCGTCGTCGGGTTCCTGTTGCTGCTCTTGGCGCCGATCATCGCCCAGATCATGCAATTCGCCGTGAGCCGGCGGCGGGAGGCACTGGCTGACATCTCCGGCGTCGAGATGACCCGGTACCCTCCGGGCCTGATCTCCGCGCTCGAGAAGCTGCGCGACGACCAGACGGTGGTCCATTCGTCATCCCGGGCCACCGCCCACCTGTGGATCGAGGAACCGACGGCGCAGACCAAGGAGGAAGGGCGGCTCTCCTGGTTCAACCGGCTGTTCGCCACCCATCCACCGCTCGAACAACGAATCGCCGCACTCCGGGAGCTGTAGCACGTGACTCGCCGCCTGATCGCCGTCCTTGCCATCGCGCTCGCCGCCGCCTGCGGAGGGGGTGGCAAGAACGTGGCGTCCGAGACGACAGCCGAGAGCACGTCCTCGACGACGAGCACCACCGTCGCCACGACGACACCCCCGCCCCCGCCCACCGCGCCACTGACGGGACTGCCCATCGACCCGGCGCTCGTCAACCGGGTGGCGCTCGTCGTGAAGATCGACAACGGCGAGCCGAAGTCGCGGCCGCAGCAAGGGCTGAACCAGGCCGACCTCGTGTACGAGGAGATGGTGGAGGGCAAGGTGACCCGGTTCGCCGCGGTGTTCCAGTCACAGAACGCGGTGAACCGCGTGATCCCGGTGCGTTCCGCGCGCACGACCGACATCGCGTTGTTCACGCCGCTGAACTACCCGCTGTACGCGTGGTCCGGGGCCAACCGCGACTTCAAGGTCATCATCCGCGACGCGCCGATGATCGACGTCGGCTACGACGCGGCCTCCGACCTCTATCACCGCGACCACGACCGACCCGCGCCGAGCAACCTGTACACCACCACGGAGGAACTGTTCTCACTCGCGCCAGGCGACAGCGTGCCCCCGCCCGCCTTGTTCCAGTACCGGGCGGCCACCGAGCCGACGCCGGCGGGCGCGCAGCCCGTGTCTCGGGTGCACGTATCCTTCGGTGGCGGCGCCGGGAGCGCGCCGGTCGACTGGGGCTGGGACCCGGCCAGTGGCACGTGGCTGCGCTGGCAGAGGGGGACCGCCCACGTGGACGAGACCGGCCAGCAGATCGCGCCGCGCAACGTGGTGATCGAGTTCTGCGGCTATCACGACACCGGCTACGTCGACACGAGCGGCAGCGTCGTCTTCGAGGCCGACACCGTCGGCGAGGGCGACGTGTGGGTCCTCACCAACGGTGTGCTCGTCGTGGGCCACTGGTCCAAGCCGTCGAACGAGGCTGTCACCACGTACACCGACCTGGCCGGCGCGCCGATCAAGTTGACGCCAGGTCAGACCTGGGTGCAGCTGCCGTGGCAGGGCCGGGCGGACGTGAGCGTCGAATAGCCGAGCGGTGGCCGGCGCCCGCCTCCGTAGACTGCAGGGCATGTCAACGACGCACGAGACCGGCACCATGCGGGTCAAGCGGGGCCTGGCCGAGATGCTCAAGGGCGGTGTGATCATGGATGTGGTCACGCCCGACGATGCCAAGATCGCCGAGGACGCCGGCGCCGTCGCCGTGATGGCGCTCGAGCGCGTGCCGGCCGACATCCGCCGCGACGGTGGCGTCGCCCGGATGTCCGACCCCGAGATGATCGATGGCATCAAGGCCGCGGTCACGATCCCGGTGATGGCCAAGGCCCGCATCGGCCACTTCGTCGAGGCCCAGGTCCTCGAAGCGCTCGGCGTCGACTACGTCGACGAGTCCGAGGTCCTCACGCCCGCCGACGAGGCCCACCACATCGACAAGTGGGCGTTCACCGTGCCGTTCGTGTGCGGCGCCACCAACTTGGGCGAGGCGCTGCGGCGCATCTCCGAGGGCGCCGCCATGATCCGCTCGAAGGGTGAGGCCGGCACGGGGAACATCGTCGAGGCCGTGCGCCATCTTCGCTCGATCATCGGCGACATCCGCAAGATCGGTCAGGCCGACTCGGCCGAGCTGTACGAATGGGCGAAGCGGCTCCAAGCGCCGATCGGGCTCGTGCAGGAGGTGGCCGAGCTCGGCTGGCTGCCCGTGCCGATGTTCTGCGCGGGCGGCATCGCCACGCCGGCCGACGCCGGCCTCGTGATGCAGCTCGGCGCCGAGGCGGTGTTCGTCGGGTCCGGGATCTTCAAGTCCTCCAACCCGCCTGCCCGAGCCAAGGCCATCGTCGAGGCGACCACCCACTTCCGCGACGCCGACATTCTGGCCAAGGTGTCCCGCGGCCTCGGCGAGGCCATGCCCGGCGACGAGATCGCCACTCTCGAGACCAAGCTCGCCGACCGCGGCTGGTAGCCGAGGTTCTGGCGAGACTCACATGCCGCCGAGGCATGTCACGCTCGCCAGAACGCTCGGTTGGGTGCTCCGGACCTCGGCCTGTCAGCCGGAGAAGCGACCGTCGTAGCAACCGACGACCAGCGCCGGCCGGCCGCTCATCTGCTGGTAGCCGTCGCCGAGGTCGACGTAGGGATGCACGTCGTGAGGTCCTTCCTCGGTCGTGATGGTCGACAGGGAGAACGCATACGTCTGGGTGGCCCCGTCCGCGAGCGCATCGAGTGGTTGTGGTGCGCTGGCCGCCGACTGCTGGGAGATCTGGTTGGTGAGATACACCTTCAATTGCGGGGAGCCACCCGTCGGGCCGTCGCAGCTCACCGTGACCTCGATGCTGTCCGCTCCGTCGTGCCGCTCGCCCTGGATGTGGTAGCCCATCCGGGCATCATCGCACCCGGCGGGATCCGCGGCCGGGGGCTTCGAGGGCAGCGATCGGGGCAACCCAAGGAATCCCAGCGGCGCTCGTTCGTCGGGGGCGGGTGACCCATACGGTGACCCATACACTGTCGGGCTGATGAGCGTGAGGCCTCCAGGTGAGCATCAAGGTCGGCGTGCTCGCCCTGCAGGGGGCGTTCGCGCAGCACGCGCGCGTCCTGCGATCGCTCGGCGCTGAGCCGGTCGAGGTCCGGGCGCCCGAGCACCTCGCCGGCGTTGCCGCACTCGTGCTGCCGGGGGGCGAGTCGACCACGATGTCGATGCTCCTCGAGTCGTCGGGCCTGTTCGACCCGTTGGCCGAGCGGCTCGCCGGCGGCATGCCCGTGCTCGGTACGTGCGCCGTTCGGACGGCAGATCGACTCCTTCGAGGCCGACCTCGCCGTCGATGGTCTCGACGGGGACCGGCCGTTCCCCGCCGTCTTCATCCGAGCGCCCGTGGTCGAACGCACCGGTCCGGCGGTCGACGTCCTCGCGAGGGTCGACGGCAAGGCCGTCCTGTGCCGGCACGATCGAATCACCGTGGCCGCGTTCCACCCCGAACTGTCCCGCGATGCCCGCATCCACGCGCACTTTCTCGAGGAGGCATAGCCCATGTCCGGCCACTCCAAGTGGGCCACGATCAAGCACCAGAAAGGCGCCAAGGACAAGGCCCGCGGCAAGCTCTTCGCCAAGGTGCTGCGCCAAGTCGAAGTCGCCGCACGCGAGGGCGGGGGCGACATCGACGCCAACCCCACGCTGCGCACGATGTTCCAGAAGGCCCGTGACGCGTCGATCCCGATCGACACCATCGAACGGGCGGTGAAGCGTGGCACGGGCGAGCTCGAGGGCGTCACCTACGAGTCGGTCACGTACGAGGGCTACGCCCCGGGGGGTGTCGCGCTGCTCGTCGACGTCCTCACCGACAACCGGAACCGCTCAGGCGCCGAGGTTCGCAGCCTCTTCACGCGATTCGGCGGCTCGATGGCCGAGCCCGGCGCGGTGGCGTGGCAGTTCGAGCGCAAGGGGATCGTCATGGTCCCGCGCCAGGTGGAGGAGGACGATCTCATGCTCACTGCGCTCGAGGCCGGGGCCGACGACATCGTCGACGAGGGTGACACGTGGCGAGTCACGTGCCCGCCGACCGATCTCGGCAAGCTGCGGGCCGCCCTCGAAGAGGCCGAGATCCCGCTCGACTCCGCCGACCTGACGATGATCCCCACCGCCACCGTCCCGCTCGCCGACGCCGAGTCGGCGAAGAAGGTGCTGCGCCTCATCGACTCGCTCGACGACCACGACGACGTCCAGAACGTGTACGCGAACTTCGACATCCCCGACGACATCCTACAAATGGCGTCCGTAGAGTAGTACCAGCTCTCGTGCGATCGACCGGAGGGAGGCGCCTTCGAGGATCCGGCGGGCCATCATGCGCACCGCCGCGGCCTCTGACACGCCAGCGATCCCGGTCGACGGCGTGCACGGCACCGGGCCGTGCTCGTCCTGCGAGCGTGTATCCAACCGTCGTCGTCGCGGGGGTGGTGGGTCAGCGCCGCGTGATCTCGCCGGCGCCGTTCCCCATGATCCAGAAGTCCCACCGGTACGAGCCGTCGTGCATCTTGAACTGCTTGACGTCCAGCTCCATCCAACCCTCGAGGCGCGCCACCCCGTTGATCATCACGGGTGTGTCGGAGAACTTGCCGGTGCAGGTGAGGTTGTCGCCCGCGAGCGTGGTGTGAGCGACGGCGTACATGTACGCGTCGTGAAGGAAGCGGCCTTGACCCTCGTACTTGCCCCCGGCGCTCCACACCACGCCGACCGTGACGTCGGTGTCGTCGCACCACAGGTTCTTCGAGCACCATGACGTGCGGTAGGCGTAATGGGCGATGTGGCGGGGCCAGTGGTCCGTCCAGTCGAGGTCCCACGGCTGCTTGGTCTTCGGTGCGACGAAAGCGCGCTCGCCCATGTTCTTCGACACGTTCGACTGCATCAGCTCGGCGACGTCCTTCACGCCGTTCCACACATCCTTGAAGTCGACCTTGACATCAGCCAACGCGCTCACCTCCCTCGCCAGGGTCGCCGACGAGCGCGGCGACAGTGGTCTGTCCCGTGTCCTTGCTGGTGTCGTCCTCCGCCGCCAGGTACGGCTGGAGCTCGGCGGGGATGTGCTCGACCGACTGGGGGTCGCCCCCGAGGCTCGCCCAGTCGATCGACAAGTGGATGCCGAGCGCTTCGAGGCTCTGGCGCAGCCGCTCGAAGTAGCCCTCGCCATGCCCGCCCTCGTGCTCCCCCTCGCCCTGCTCCACGCCGTGTTCCCCGCCCTGCCCGCCGCCCTGGCCACGGAGCGCGGCGTAGGTGTGAGGACCAACGATGCCATCGGCATCGAGCCCCATGGCCTGCTGGAAGGACCGTGCAGCCGCCTTGGTGTTGGGTCCGTAGATGCCGTCGATATCGCCGGGCGAGTGCCCGTGCGCGGCGAGTTGTTCCTGGACCTCTCGCACGTCGTCGCCCCGGAGCATGGGGCTCCGGACGTTCAATTCGCGGTCTGCCATCAGCGGTCCTCCTGGGTGCGCCCAGTGGTGGACACTTGCACTTGGGACGCTAAGTGCCGAACGCGGCCGTGTCCTGCCCTGCGGGGCAGACGGTCGGGCAGTCGTCTGCTGAAGGGCGAGTTCAAGAATCACCGCGGCAGCCCCGCGGCAGTGTTCGTCATGTGTGGCGCGAACTGTCCTCGCACCCGCGGATGCGTTTACCCGATCGGGTGGCCCGGTCGGACCTGCATCCGTCGCCGTGACCGTGCGACAGTTCGGCCATGGTCAAGCAAGGGGAGATGCACCTGAGCGAGTTCGCCGCCGAGCTGGCGCCGGCCAGCGCCGGCATCAAGACCTCGGTCCTCGTCCACAACGACACCGAGGCGGAGATCGCGGAAGGCGCCTGCGCCGTCGAGTTCAAATGCGTCGGCCAGAGCGGCCAGACAGAATCGGCTGCCGCCATCGCCGTGCGCTGCTCGGCGATCCCCGCTCACTACCACCAGCACCTCGGCGCCCCGATCCAGCTCGACGCCGGCTGACGTGATCCCGCTGCCGCTCCGACCGCGTACGTCCTGAGTCCGGTACGCAGTCTGTTGTGACGATCCCGACGACATCCTGCAGCCGTCGAGGTGTAGCCGCCGCTGATCGCGGGTCAACTACGGTCAGGGGATGATTGAGGTCCCATCGGCCGTGGAGGTCTGACCATGCCCGTCTCCACCGGCGACGCCGCCCCCGATTTCGCCCTGCCCGGCACGGACAACACCGACGAGGGCCGGCGTGACTACAAGCTCTCCGAGTACCGGGGCCGGCCCCTGGTCCTCGTGTTCTATCCGGGCGACAACACGCCGGTGTGCACACGCCAGCTCAACTCCTACACGGAGGACATCGGCCGCTTCCGCGCCGTGGGCGCGGAGGTGCTCGCCATCAGCCCGCAGAGCGTCGAGAGCCACGAGGGGTTCTCGTGCAAGCAGGGCGGGTTCGCGTTCCCGTTGCTGGCCGACACGGACAAGGACGTGGGCCGGGCGTACGGCATCCTCGGCCCGGTCGGCTTCTACCGCCGGTCGGTGTTCGTCATCGACGGGGACGGCATCATCCGCTACGCCCACCGGGCGGTCGCGGGCCTGACGTTTCGACCGACCGAGGAGCTGGTCGCGGCGGTGCAGGCACTCGGTGCGGCGTGAGTCGGCTTGCCCTCGCCCTCTTTGTCGAGACCGCGGAACCGCCGTTCTCATCGGCGGCACGGAGGACAAGGAGAAGGCCGCTCCCGCCGACGCGGAGCTGCACGACCTCGTCGCGGGTGACGACTTCGCCGACGTCGAGGAGAACTGTGTCCCCGACGACTTCTGCCGCGACCAGTTTGAGTCCACGATCACGGCCGAAGTCGGCGATCGGACGACCTCGACGACGACAGGCGACGGCGTCGACGGCCCTGAAGTCCTGAGTCAGCTGATCGAACGACTGGTCTCGTACGTGCCGTAGATCAAATCTCGTCGGCGACGCCGAGCAACCGGGCGCGGGTCACCGCCCGCATCCCCCGCGACAGCCCGTACGCCGCGCCCACCCACGCCGCCGCGCCGATGAAGAGCCCGGCGCTGTCGGCCCCGAACAGCGCGCCGGTCGACTGGCTGTAGGCGACCATGATCAGCGGGAGGGACACCAGGCCCGACGCCTGCTGCGCGGCTGCCGTGCTCTTCACGCGGGCGGACAGCCGCAGCACGAGCGACAGGGTGAGGGCGAGGAACGGCGGCACGACCCAGAACATGAGGATCCACCACTGCCGCGTCGGGAAGAACCAGCCGCCCACCTGAGGGCCGACGATCGTGTTCACGATGAGGCTGTAGATGCCGAAGCCGACGAAGGTCGTCAAGTAGCCGGGCACCAGGGAAGCGATCAGCTTGCCGAGGTAGATTTCGCGGACCCCGGCGGGGGAGTGGGCCAGGAACTCGCCCGTGCCCCGCTCGCGCTCGCCGACGATGGTCGCGGCGCCGACCGCGGTCGAGATCGTCAGGGGCACGACGACGGCCACCGGCGCGAACAGGAACACGGCGAGCGCATACGCCGCTTGCGCCGATCCGGTGTCGCCCCGGATCGCGTCCTGCGCCTTCTGGGGGAGCACCTCGAGCGTCTGCGAGAGCTGCTGGACGACGTGGATGTCGCCCACTCGCGTCACCGCCAGCAACAGCACGGTCGGGATGAAGAAGAAGAAGATCCCGCCCAAGATCATCATGGGCAGCCAGAAGTCCCGCGCTTGGATGAGCTGTTTCAAGTCCGTGCGAGCGACGGTCCACACCCGGCCCCAGTCGATGGAAGGTGTCACGGCTCCACCGAGAACGGGTCTTGGAAGCGGCGGCCGAGGCGGTTGCCGCTCGTCAGCTTCTGCGTCTTGAGGGGGGTCGAGTCGCGGGGGACGACGACGGGGCCGTCCGATGGGCAGGGTGCTTTGCGGCCGCGGACCGCGAAGTAGAGATCCTCGAGGGTCGGCGTCTTGGGCTCGACCCGGGTGATGCGCACGCCGTCCCCGGCCAGGAGACGCACGAGGTCGGGGACCCGGGCGAGGTCGTCGAGCTGGACCGTCGCGACGCCGTTGCGGTCGTAGGTCATGACGCCCTCGAACGCGGCGAGGCGGTCGAGCTGGGTCGGATCTTCGGCGTCGAGGTGGACGACCGCGCCCGGCCAGAACCGGCGGGTCAACTCGGCCGGCGTGCCCGACAGGATGTCGGCGCCCTCCTCCAGCACCACCACCTGATCGGCCAAGCCCTCGGCTTCGAGCAGGAGGTGCGTGCACATGACCACCGTGGCCCCGTCGCTCGCCATCTCCCGGATCATCTCGAGCACCGCGTACGACGACTCGGGGTCGAGGCCCGACGTCGGCTCGTCGAAGAGGAGCAGATCGGGCCGGTGCAACACCGAACGGGCGAGCGCGAGCCGCGTCTTCATGCCCGTCGAGTAGCCACCTACCTGTTGCGTCAGCGCGTGGCCGATGCCGAAGCGGTCGGCCGATGCCCGGATGCGCTCGGCCGCACGCTCGCGCCGGCCGAGCCCGTACAGCTCGGCGGAGTACGCGAGGTTGTCCCACCCTGACAGCCGGTCGTAGAGAGCCGGCTTGGCGGACACGACACCGCAGCGGCGCCGCACCGCCTCACCGTCGACGGACGGGTCGAGCCCGAAGACCTCGACGGCGCCCTCGTCGGGGTCGAGCGCGCCGGTGATCATGCGGATGGCCGTCGTCTTGCCCGCGCCATTGGGGCCGAGCAGGACGGTGATGTTGCGGGCCGGCACCGACAGGTTCAGGTCGGTCAACGCCGGGTTCGGACCGAACGATCGACGGACGTGGCACAAGGCCACGATCGGCGGCCCGGGCGCGCTCGCCGGGCCGACCGCATCGCAAGAGGTCACGGTGGAAAGATCGGCGGCTGCAGCCAGACCTGTAGCCGCTTGTTCCCTACACTCCATTTTCGGCCGCTGGGACCCGCGGGACAGCAGCAGGGCGAGGACCACGGGCACGGCCGCGAGCTGGAGGTTCCACACCATCCACGAGGCGTTGGCCCCGACTGCCCTCGGCATCGGCGCGTGATGGCCGCATCGCTCGGGCCCGACCGCTTCATGGTCATGATGATCGGCCTCCTGTTCTCCACCCTCATCGCCGGCACGCGCGTCGTCCGGCTGGCGCCGACCATCCGCGTCGACGATCCGCGGGGCCACTAACTTCGAACCCGTGTTCGTGCTCGGGATCGACCCGGGGATCTCCCGCTGCGGCTACGGGTGCCTCGAAGCGCGGCGTGAGGGCGCCCGGCCGGTGGCCATCGGCGTGCTCACCACACCGCCGTCGTCGCCCCTGCCCGAGCGGCTGGCCGAGCTCCAGCAGGAGCTGCGGGCGTTGATCGCGGAGCTCCATCCGGCTGTGGTGGCGGTCGAGCGGGTGTTCTTTCAGGTCAACGTGCGCACGGCCATGGCGGTCGGCCAGGCCAGCGGGCTGGCGATGGCAGAGGCGGCCGCCGCGGGATGTGACGTCGTCCAGTACTCGCCCAACCAGGTGAAGGAGGCAGTCGCCGGCTACGGCGCGGCGACGAAGAACGAGATGGAACGCATGGTGCAGACCCTTCTCGGCATCGACCAGCCGCTGCGCCCGGTCGATGCCGCCGATGCCGTCGCGCTGGCCCTGTGCCACATCGCCTACGCCCCCCGCCTCCGCCTCATCGATCAGGCGGCGAAACGGTGATAGGCAGCCTGCGAGGGAGGCTGCTCGACCGGAGCGGGACCGAGGTGCTGGTCGAGGTGGGAGGTGTCGGCTATCGGGTCACGGTCACACCGGCCACCGCGGTGGCGCTCGGCGAGGTCGGCGACGAGGTGTTCGTCCACGTGCATCACCATGTGCGCGAGGACGCGGTCACGCTCTTCGGGTTCGCCCGGAGCGATGAGCGGGTGTGCTTCGAGGCGCTGCTCGGAGCGCACGGTGTCGGGCCCGCGCTCGCCCTCGCCATCCTGTCGGTGCACGACCCCCTGGCGCTGCGCCGGGCGTTGCTCGACGACGACATCAACGCGCTGTGTCTCGTTCCCGGCGTGGGCCGCAAGACCGCGGCTCGTCTCCTGATCGAGTTGAAGTCCCGCCTCGAGGTGCCCGACTTCGACCTGGGTGCCGTCGTCGCCGCCGCGGCGACCGACGCCACGCCCACGTCCACTGCCCGCACCGACGTGCGTGAGGCGCTCGCCGGTCTCGGCTACGGGCCGGAGGAGGTGCGCGACGCGCTCCTCGACCTGCCCGACGAAGGCGACTCGGCGCTGCTCCTGAAGGCTGCGCTCCGGCGCCTCGCCTTGGTGCGGCAGTAGTGGTGCGCGAGGAGCTCCTCACCCCCGAGGCCGTCGAGGACGAACAGGTCGCCGAAGCCGGCCTTCGCCCGCGGCGGCTGAGCGAGTTCGTCGGCCAGGCCGAGTTGAAGGAGCACCTGGCGATCCTGCTCGAAGCTGCCCGGCGGCGAGGCCAGGCCGCCGACCACGTCCTGCTGGCCGGCCCGCCGGGGCTCGGCAAGACGTCGATGGCCGGCATCGTCGCCAACGAGATGGACGTTCGGCTCCACGTCACGTCCGGTCCGGCCATCGAGCGGGCCGGTGATCTCGCCGCCATCCTCACGAACCTCGACGAGTCCGACGTGCTCTTCATCGACGAGATCCACCGGTTGCCCCGGGCGGTGGAGGAAGTGCTGTATCCCGCGATGGAGGACTTCCAGCTCGACATCGTGCTGGGCAAAGGACCTGCGGCCCGATCGATCCGCTTGGACCTGCCTCGGTTCACTCTCGTGGGTGCCACCACCCGCACCGGCCTGATCACCGGGCCCTTGCGTGACCGCTTCGGGCTCACGGCTCGGCTCGACTACTACGACCCGCCCGACCTCGAGAAGATCGTGCTCCGGGCCGCGGGCATCCTCGGCGTGTCGATCGACTCCGGGGGCGCGGCCGAGATCGCGGGGCGAGCGCGGGGTACCCCCCGCATCGCCAACCGGTTGCTCCGCCGGGTACGCGACTACGCCGAAGTGCGGGCGGCCGGGATCGTCGATCTCGAAACGGCCCACGCGGGATTGCTGCTGTACGGCGTCGACGCCCTCGGCCTCGACAAGGTCGACCGGGCCGTGCTCACCGCCCTGTGCCAGCGGTTCGGCGGCGGACCCGTCGGTTTGAAGACGCTGGCCATCAGCGTGAGTGAACCCGAGGAGACCGTGGAGGATGTGTACGAGCCGTTCCTGATCCAGCAGGGTCTTGTCATGCGCACCCATCGGGGGCGGATCGCGACGCCCGCGGCCTGGCAGCACATCGGCCTCAGCCCGCCGGAGGGAGCGTCGTCTGCGCCGGGCCTGTTCGACTGAGAGGCGGCGCGGGCTACTTGGCGGCGAGGTCCTCCCGGGTGTAGCGGACGACGGCGGCGATGTCGGCCGGAGAGAGACGGCCGCCGAACGCCGGCATCCCGTCCTGACCCTCGGTGACGAACGCGATCTGGTCGGCCTCGTCCGGGAACGCTTCCACGACTCGACCGCCCGCGAGTCGAGGGCCGAAGCCGCCTTCGCCGTCTGAGCCGTGACAGGTCGCGCAGCTGTCGCTGAAGACCGCAGCACCCTGCGGGTTGGCCGTCGTCGCCGGCGCCTTCGACTCGCTCGGGTTGATGAACAGGCCGACCACGAACGCGGCCGCGCAGAGGATGGCGATGACTTCGAGCGCGTTCACGACACGCTTGAACATCAGAAGATCGCCCCGCTGGTGTTGGTGAAGAACCAGTACGCGCTCGTGACCCACACGAGGACGAGGCCGGTGAAGGCGAGCCCGCCCAGGACCGGCAGCGCCCACCCCGGGCTCGTGCGGTCGCGCACGATGAGCATCTTGGTCGCGAACGCGCCGTAGAAGAGGCAACCGACGATCGCGTGCACCACCACCCGCGTCGAACCCAGGTCTCGGTCGCCGATCGACCAGAGGCAGTGGTACGCGACGGGCAGGCTGAACAAGAAGGCGAGCGTCCCGGACAGACGGTGGGCATCGCCCAACCACTTCGGTGTCTTGGCCGGGACCTTGACTTTGCCGTAGATGCGGAGCGCGCTCAGCACTTGGAACAAGGCGAACAGCGTGGCGATCGTCGCGAACCACGCCTTGAGTTGGATCTGACCGCTGAAGAACAGCGGGAACGTCTTCCCGGTGCCTCCGTGGGTGCGGTCGTACGCACCGAGCGCGACGGCCACCGCGGCCCCGATGAGAGCGGCCACGACCACCCGCATGGGAAAGGCCGGCGCCTTCGGCGTCGCAGCCCTCGCGCTCATCGCCGAGAGCATAGAAGTGCCCTGCCGTAAGGGCGTGAGATGCGTGGGTGCATTACTTCAGCGTGCTCCAAAGGAGTGCGACCGCCTCCGAGTTCGTTAGCCTGCGCGCCTTGTGAACATCACGTTCAACAGCTCGTCCCGCGCCAGCCTGGGCGTCGAGGTCGAGCTGGAGGTCGTCGACCGCGGCACACGTCAGCTCGCCAGCGCCGCGACGGACATCCTCACCGAGCTCGGCGCGCCGCACGGCGAGGACGGCCATCCGAAGGCAAAGCATGAGCTGTTCGAGTGCACCGTCGAAATCATCACCGGCATCTGCAGCACGGTGGCCGAGGCCAAGGCCGACCTCGAGGCCACGCTCGCCGAGGTCGACGCGGCCGCGAAGGCTCGCGGCCTCGCTCTCATGTGTTCAGGCACCCACCCGTTCTCGCACTACCGCGACCAGATCATCAGCCCCAACCCGCGCTACGCCCGTCTGGTGGCAGACATGGCGTGGATGGCACGACGGCTACAGATCTTCGGCATCCACTATCACGTCGGGGTGCGGTCACCAGAGAAAGCGATCGCCATCGCGAACGCGCTCTCGTTCCACATCCCCCACTTCCTCGCGCTGTCGGCGTCGAGCCCGTACTGGCACGGCCACGACACGGGGCTGGCCTCGAGCCGGAGCAAGGTGTTTGAAGGACTCCCCACGGCGGGCCTGCCCGACCCGATCGAGAACTGGGAAGACTTCGAACGATTCATGAACACCCTCGTGTCGGCGGAGGCGATCGGCACGATCCGCGAGGTGTGGTGGGACATCCGTCCGCACCCGCAGTTCGGCACCGTCGAGCTGCGGATGTGCGACGGCATACCGACGCTGCGGGAGGTGGCCGCGCTCGCCGCCCTTGCCCAGAGCCTCGTCGAGTGGCTCGACACGCTGATCGACCGGGGGTACAAGCTGCCGATCCCGCGGGAGTGGATCCTGCGCCAGAACAAGTGGCGCGCCGCCCGTCACGGGTTGGACGCGTCGGTGATCCTCGATGAGCGGGGCACGCAGCTGCCGATGCGTGACGCCGTCGGGGCCCTGCTCGAGGAGCTCGCGCCCGTGGCTCGGCGGCTGGGCTGCGCCGAGGAGCTCGCGAGCATCCGCGGCATCCTCGACGTCGGACCGAGCTACATCCGCCAGCGCCGCATCATCGAAGGCGGCGGCGAGCTCACGGATGTCGTCGACGGTCTGATCGCCGAGCTCGCGACCGGCGAGCCCGGCGCCCGCTGAGGAGCCGGACCGCTACTGGCGCGGCATGCAGATCGCGAGCTGAGCGACGGGACGATCACGCAACCGTTTGGTGGAGCTGGCCGGACTGTCGAAGGGGTCGGCGCGGTGCGACCCCCAGACCGAAGGCCGCGACCCGGCGGCCGCGGGTGCGATCGCGTGGGCGAGGTCGCCGATGTGTACGACCATTTGCGCTGGTCGCGCCGGTCGAGTCGACCGTCGCCACTACCCTCCGGACGCGTGGACCCGGACGAGCTCGACTACCTGTTGCCGGACGAGGCGATCGCCCAGATCCCGGCCGAGCCCCGGGATTCCGCCCGGCTGCTCGTGGATCGGGGCGTCGAGTCTCCGCCGGAGCACCGCAGGGTCCTGGACCTCCCGGACGAACTCGCCGACGGCGACGTGCTCGTGGTCAACGACACCAGGGTGCGTCCCGCCCGGCTTCACCTGCACAAGGCGACTGGCGCCGCGGCCGAGGTGCTGCTCGTCGAGCCGCTCGGCGGCGGCGCGTGGGAGGCGCTCGTGCGCCCGAGCCGGCGGGTGCCGCCGGGCACGGTCTTGAGCCCGGCGACCCCTGGTCCGCCGATGACGGTGACGGTGGGCGACGACCTCGGCGACGGCCTCCGGCGGGTCGAGGTCGACGGCGACCCCGACCCCCACGGCGAGGTGCCGCTGCCGCCGTACATCCGGACGAGGCTCGCCGACCCCGAGCGCTACCAGACGGTGTACGCCCGGCGGCCGGGCTCAGCCGCCGCGCCCACCGCCGGCCTCCACCTCACCCCCGTGGTGCTGGAGCGCTGCCGGGCCAGGGGGATCACCGTCGCCACTGTCGAGCTCACCGTCGGGCTCGACACCTTCCGCCCCATCACATCCGAGCACGTGGAGGACCACCCGATCCATCGGGAGGCGTACGTCGTTCCGCCGGCCACGATGGACGCGTGCCGGTCCGCTCGCTCGGTGATCGCGGTCGGCACCACCGTGGTGCGGGCCCTCGAGACCGTTGCGGTCACGGCCCGGCTCGAAGGCCGCACGGCGCTGTTCATACGCCGGGGTCACCGCTTCGCCGTGGTGGACCGCCTCCTGACCAACTTCCACGTGCCGCGGACGACGCTGCTGGCGTTGATCGACGCGTTCGTCGGACCTCGGTGGCGCGACCTGTACGCCCTCGCGTTGGCCGACGGTTACCGCTTCCTGAGCTTCGGGGACGCGATGCTGCTCGACCGCACCGATGACCGCTGAGCTCATCGTCACCGCGAGTGACGGCGGAGCTCGCGTCGGGCGCGTCCGGACGGCCCGCGGCGAGTTCGTGACGCCGTGTTTCATGCCCGTGGGGACCCGAGGGGCGGTGCGCACCCTCGACGCCGTCGATCTGGACGCGGTGGGCGCCACGGTGGTGCTGGCCAACACCTATCACCTCATGTTGCGTCCAGGCGCCGATGTGGTCGCCGCGCTCGGCGGGCTGCACGGTTTCACCCGATGGTCCGGCCACATGCTCACCGACTCGGGTGGCTTCCAGGTGTTCTCGCTGGCCCCGACGGTCGACGACGAGGGCGTCACGTTCCGGTCGACCTACGACGGCAGCGAGCACCGGCTCACTCCCGAGCGGGCCGTCGCCGTGCAAGAGGACCTGGGGGCCGACATTCAGATGGTGCTGGACGTGTGCCCGCCCCTGCCGTCCCCTCCCGACGTCATCCGCGTCGCGGTCGAGCGGACGGCCGAGTGGGCCCGCCGGGCCAAGGCGGCCCGCCGCCACGACGACCAAGCGCTGTTCGGGATCGTCCAAGGCGGGACCGACGAGCGATTGCGGGTCGAGAGCGCCCGGCGCACCGTGGACATCGGTTTCGACGGATATGGCATCGGAGGATTTTCGGTCGGCGAACCTCGCTCGGAGATGCTCCCGCCGCTGGGCGCGACGACCGCGGAGCTGCCCATCGACCGCGTGCGCTACCTGATGGGCGTCGGCGACCCGGCCGGCCTCGTCGAAGGCATCGCCCTCGGGATCGATCTGTTCGACTGCGTGCTCCCGACCCGGCTCGCCCGTCACGGCACGATCCTCACGGCCGCGGGGCGCCTCAACCTTCGCAACGCCATCCACGAACGCGACGACGGGCCCCTCGATCCCACGTGCGGCTGCTTGACCTGCCATCGTTGGTCGCGCGGCTACCTGCGGCACCTGCTCCAGGTGCACGAGCCGACCGCGCCGCGATTGCTCACCCTCCACAATTTGTCGTGGACCTTCGCCCTGCTGGAACGGGCCCGCGCCGCCATCGGCACGGGCACGTTCGCGGCGCTGCGGGCCGAGGTCGTTGCCGCGTGGGGGGCCGACGGGACGGCCGGCCGAGTCGGAGAGGGCGCCGACCGCGAGTAACCTCGCCGTCGCTCATGACCGCCCTCCTCATCCTCGTTGTCACGTTCGGCCTGATGTGGGTGCTGTTCATCCTTCCCCAGCAGCGCCGGGTGCGGGCCCACCAGGCGCTCGTCTCCACGGTGGGGGTGGGTGACGAGGTCATGACCACCGCCGGCCTGTTCGGCACCGTCGTCGCGCTCGACGACGAGGTGGTCGACCTGGAGGTGTCGCCCGGCATCGTGCTGCGGTTCGCCCGCGGCGCGATCGCCCGCCGGGTCGACCAGGTGCTTCCCGCCGACACGCACGCGGCTGACGACGCGGCGGCGACCGACCGGGAGTCGAGTGCGGATGACGACACTGGCGCCGGCGAGCCCGACGACGGGGCCGGCCCCACCATCCGCCCGCGCCGCGGGGTGATGCGCCGCCGGCCCTCCGCCGAGTAGCGGCCGTGCGGCGTTCCCGACCGACCTCGCTGATCCTCATCGTCCTCGTCGCCGCCGGCTGGCTCGCGATCACCCTCCTGCAGGGCAACTCCCCCCAGCTCGGCCTGGACCTCCAGGGCGGCGCGTCGGTGGTACTCGCCCCCAAGAAGGCGGTCGACAGTGGCCAGCTGAAGCAGGCCCAGGAGATCATCCGCAACCGGGTCGACGGTCTCGGGGTCGCCGAGCCCGACATCCACCTCGAGGGCAAGAACATCGTCGTCCAGCTGCCCGGTGTGAAGAACGCCAGCCGGGCGCTCGAGCTGGTCGGCCAGACGGCCGAACTGCGCTTCCGTCCCGTGCTGCAGACGTACCCGCCCGGTCTGTCGTCGATCGTCGACACCTCGACGTCCTCGTCGGTCGGCGACACGTCCACCACCGCGCCGGCGGACACGTCGAGCACGAGCGCGCCGGCGGAGACGTCCACCAGTGAGCAAGGCCTCGGCGTCGTGGGCGCGGCCGAGGGCGAATCCGCGTCGCCGCTCTTGCCCGACCAGACCGATTCGACGACGACCACCGCACCGCCCGAGTCGACCACGACCGCGAGCACGGCACCGTCGTCGTCCACCAGCTCCACGGGCAGCACGACGACCACGACCGCTCCGAAGGGCCAGGAGTGCGGGCCCGACCAGAGCGACCCCGAGGAAGAGGCCGCCGACGCGCAGGTCGTCTATCCCGAGAAGGACGACAAGCTCCAGGTCGTCAACTGCTACGTGCTCGGCCCCACGGTGCTCACCGGGAGCGGGGTCAGCGGCGCCCGGGCCACGATCCCGAGCGGTCAGTGGATGATCGAGGTCACCCTCACGAGCGACGGACTCAAGAAGGTCAACGACATCGCGGCCAAGTGCTTCAACCACGACCCGATATGCCCGTCCAACCAGTTCGCGATCGTGCTCGACGGGGTCGTGCAGTCGGCGCCCACCTTCGAGACGCCGTCGTTCGACACCAACAAGATGACGATCACCCGAGGGAACGGCTTCCCCGAAGGTGACGCCAAGGACCTGGCGCTCGTGCTGCGGTACGGCGCCCTGCCGGTTGAGCTCGAGCCGCAGACGGTCCAGACGGTGTCGGCCACGCTGGGCAAGGACTCGCTCCACGCCGGACTTGTCGCCGGGTTCGTCGGGATCGCCCTCGTGGCCGTCTACATGATCCTCTACTACCGGGCCCTCGGCATCGTGGTGATCCTGGGCATGGGCGTGTGGTCGGCGCTCAACTTCTCCGTGATCACCTACCTGAGCAAGAGGTCCGGGCTCGCCCTCAGCCTCGCGGGCGTCACGGGCATCATCGTGTCGGTCGGCGTCACCGTCGACAGCTACGTGGTGTTCTTCGAGCGGCTCAAAGACGAGATCCGCTCGGGCAAGACCATCCGATCGTCCGTTGACCGTGGGTTCAAACGGGCGTTCCGCACGATCCTGGCCGCGGACATCTCGTCGCTCATCGGCGCGTTCTTGCTGTACTGGCTCACGGTCGGATCGGTTCGCGGCTTCGCGTTCTTCCTCGGGCTGTCGACGATCCTCGACGTGATCGTGGCCTGGAGCTTCACGCGACCGCTCGTCGCGATACTCGGGCGGAGCCGGTTCTTCACGGAGGCGCGTTGGGTGGGGGTCGCTCGTGGCCTGGCGAGCCCCGCGGTCGCGCCGGCGGCGGGAGGACGGTGATGGTGTCGCCCGACGGGCCGCGGAAGGGCAACATCTTCCACCGGCTGTACCACGGCGAGACCGACATCGACTTCATCGGTCGCACGAAGACGTGGTTCATCATCTCCGCGGTCGTGATCCTCGTGGGGGTCGTCTCGCTGTCGACCCGCGGCTTGAACTTCGGCATCGACTTCAAGGGTGGTGTCGTGTGGGAGGTGCCGGCCAACGGCGTCTCGGTGGCCGAGGCGCGGGATGCGCTCACCGGGGAGGGGCTCGCCGACGCCAAGATCCAGACCCTCACAAGTGAGGAAGGCGTCCGGCTGCGCATCCAGTCCGAGCCGCTGAAGGACACGGCCGACGAGCGGGCACGAGAAACCAAGGTGGCGCAGGAGCTCGCCGACCTCACCGACACCAGCGTCGACGAGGTCAGCATCAACTCCGTCGGACCATCGTGGGGGAGCGAGATCAGCCGCAAGGCCGCGCGCGCCCTCGTGTTCTTCCTGGTCGCGATCACCATCTACATCTCGTTCCGCTTCGAGTTCAAGATGGCCGTGCCCACCTTGGCCGCGCTCGTGCACGACATCATCATCACCGTCGGCGTCTATTCGCTCGCCGGCTTCCCGGTCACGCCGGCGACGGTGATCGCGGTGCTCACGATCCTCGGCTATTCGATCTACGACGGCATCGTCGTGTTCGACAAGGTCGACGAGAACACGCGCCTCGTCTCGAGCGCGGGCCGCATGACGTACGGCGACATGGTGAACCTGTCGCTCAACCAGACGCTCATGCGGTCGCTGAACACGTCGCTCACCGCGCTGCTCCCCATCACGTCGCTGCTCATCATCGGCTCGTTCGTCCTCGGCGCCAAGACGCTCGAGGAGTTCGCGCTGGCGCTGTTGGTCGGCCTGCTGTCGGGCGCGTACTCGTCGATCTTCATCGCCTCGCCGTTGCTCGCCATCCTCAAGGAACGGGAGCCGCGATACCGCGATCTGCGGCGCCGGCTCGAGAGCCGCGGTGGTCGGGCGGTGCCGACGTCGCCGGCGGCCGCGGCCGCCGCGGGCCTCGTGACCGACGACGGGGGCGAGGACGCCGAGCGCGAGCCGGTCGCCGCGGGCGCGTCATCCTCCGCCGCCAAGCGGCCCACGGGCCAACGCGCGTACTCGTCGAGCCACCCGCCGCGCCCCCGAAAGAAGGGCAAGCGCCGCTGACACCTCCGTTCTGTCGGTAGTTATGGGGTCCATGACCGGATAACTACCGACAGAACGGTCGGGTCTAGCCTGCCGGGCGTGTCGAGGGACCCGGCGTGGCTCAAGGAGCACATCCGCGACATCCCCGACTTCCCGGAGCCGGGGGTGGTGTTCAAGGACATCACGCCGCTGCTGGCCGACGTCGACGCGTTCCGGTTCACCGTGGACGCCATCGCCGATCACTTCTCGGGTCCCCCGATCGACCGGGTCTTCGGCATCGAGGCTCGCGGCTTCGTGTTCGCCGCGCCGGTGGCCTACCGGCTCGGCGCCGCGTTCGTGCCCGTGCGCAAGGCCGGCAAGCTGCCGTGGGAGATCGAGCGGGAGGAGTACGAGCTGGAGTACGGCACCGACCTGCTCGAGGTCCACCGGGACAGCCTGCAGAAAGGCGACCGTGTGGTCGTTGTCGACGACGTCATGGCTACGGGCGGCACCGCGGCCGCCACGATCCGCTTGGTCGAGCGGCTGGGCGGCGTCGTCGCCGGGCTGGGCTTCGTGATCGAGCTCGCCTTCTTGCACGGCCGCGACCGCATCGCCGGCTACGACGTCCTGTCGCTCCTGTCCTACGAGTGAGTGTCTATCGGAAGGTGATGTGGCTGTCCGCGCCGACGTCGAAGAGGAGCTCGCGCTTCGCCTGGACGTCCTTACCGAGGTTGATGAACAGGTTGTACTTGTAGCCCTGGCCGGCGGGCGGCGCGCCTTCGAACGTGTGGTGGTACTCCGCCCACTCGCCGGCCGCGAGGTCGTTGTCGGGCCACCCGATGCCGCCGCGGCCCCAGAACACGCTGCCGTCGGGTGACAAGATCTCGGCGTCGAAGCCCTGCGAGTCCTTCTTCAGGGCCTGCTCCGCCCCGCCGATCCACATGGTCAGCAGGCGGCCGTCGAAGGTGTGCGAGTCGTGGATGTCAACCCGGACCGGCCCGTCGGCGGCGGCCGCGGCGCCGCCCCCGGGCTGGGTGATCGCCAGCAGCGTCGACCACGTGTGCTCATCACACACGCCCGTGGCGCTGCCCAGGTTCACCTCTTGGAACTCGCGCAGCTTCGCCTCGGTTGCCTCGTCGAAGGTCCCGGTCTCGGGCACGGCGTTGACGTGGTCCCATATCCCGAGCTGCCGCTGCAGGTACGTGACCCACTCACCGCTGTCGCCCGGTTGCACCGTCTGTTCTCCGGCCATGGCTCGATTCACGCCGACGCGGCGGCGTGCGTCAAGGGATATGTGGGCAACCGCTGGGGCAACCGGCCTCACCCGTAGAATGCGGAGATGGCGACCGTGGATCGGGTGCTCCCGTGGCGGCGCACCAGCGCGCCGCCGGCCGAGGAGGTGGCGCCCCTGGTCGCGCTGTTTCGCGAGCGCCACCCGAAGGACCAGACCCATCGCATCACACGGGCCTACGAGGTCGCAGCCGAGGCTCATCGGACCCAAGTGCGCAAGTCCGGAGAGCCGTACATCACCCACCCGTTGGCGGTGGCGAAGATCGTCGCGGAGCTCGGACTCGACGACACGACGATCGCCGCCGCCCTGCTCCACGATGCGGTCGAGGACACCGGCGTCACGGTTGACGACGTCCTCCGCGAGTTCGGTGCCGACGTCGCCGCCATCGTCGACGGAGTCACCAAGCTCGAACGGGTCCAGTTCGACTCCAAGGAGGAGCAGCAGGCGGCGACGATGCGCAAGATGCTCGTCGCGATGGCGAAGGACGTGCGCGTCCTCATCATCAAGCTGTCCGACCGCCTCCACAACATGCGCACGCTGGCCGCCCTGTCGACCGGCAAGCAGGAGCGCATAGCCAAAGAGACCCTCGACATCTACGCACCGCTGGCGTTGCGCCTCGGGATGCAGGAGATGAAGCAACAGCTCGAGGATCTCGCGTTCGCGGCGCTTCATCCCAAGCGGTACGCGGAGATCGACCACATGGTCTCCGACCGCACGCCCGAACGCGACCTCTACCTCACCCAGGTGCTCGAGCACGTTCGCGAGCGGCTGGCCGAGCTGCGCATCGACGCCGAGGTCACGGGGCGGCCGAAGCACCTGTGGAGCATTTACGAGAAGATGGTCGTGAAGGGCAAGGAGTTCGACGACATCTTCGACCTCGTCGGCATCCGAGTCGTCGTCGACACCGTGAAGGACTGCTACGCCGCGCTGGGGTCGATCCACGCCACGTGGAAGCCGGTGCAGGGGCGGTTCAAGGACTACATCGCGATGCCGAAGTTCAACCTCTACCAGTCGTTGCACACGACGGTGGTGGGGCCGCAAGGCAAGCCGCTCGAGGTGCAGATCCGCACCCGGGAGATGCACCACCGGGCCGAGCTCGGTGTCGCCGCCCACTGGAGCTACAAGGGTCTCGGCGCCGAGTCCGACATCCCGTGGCTCAACCGCCTCATCGACTGGCAGCAGGAGACGTCCGACCCGGCCCAGTTCATGGAGACCCTGAAGATCGACCTCGAGCAAGACGAGGTCTACGTCTTCACGCCGAAGGGCAAGGTCATCACCCTTCAGGCGGGGGCGACACCGATCGACTTCGCGTACGCCATCCACACCGAGGTCGGGCACGCATGCATCGGCGCCCGGGTCGCCGGCCGGCTCGTCCCGCTCGACTCGAAGCTCACCTCCGGTGACACCATCGAGATCTTCACCTCCAAGGTCGAAGGGGCCGGGCCCTCTCGCGACTGGCTCAAGATCGTCCGCACCCCGAGAGCGGCGAACAAGATCCGCCAGTGGTTCTCCCGTGAGCGACGGGAGGACGCGATCGACAACGGGCGCGAGGAGCTCATGAAGTCCTTGCGCCGGGAGGGGCTACCGGTCCAGAAGATCGCCTCGTCGGGCGTGCTCGCCGAGGTCGCGGCCACTCTCAACTACGCCGACCTCGACGCGCTGTACGCCGCGGTCGGCGAGAGCCACGTGTCGGGCAAGTCCGTGGCACAGCGGGTCGCGAAGCTGTTGCGCGAGGGCGATCCCGAACGGGAGGAGCAGCTCCCCACGAGCGTCCTCGCGCCGCGCCGGCCGAGCAAGGAGCGGCCCAGCGCGGGCGTCCACGTCGAGGGCCTCGACGACCTGATGGTGCGGCTGTCGCGCTGCTGCACCCCCGTGCCTGGTGACGAGATCATGGGCTTCGTCACCCGTGGCAGGGGTGTGTCGGTGCATCGCGCCGACTGCGCCAACGCCGCGTCGCTGTCGGGTGGCCAGGGCGACCGCCTCATCGACGTCGAGTGGGACACCGACCTCACCGGCATGTTCGTGGCCTGCATCGAGGTGAAGGCCCTCGACCGGTCACGGCTGCTGTCGGACGTGGCCCGCGCCCTCGCCGACCACCACGTGAACATCCTGGCGTGCAGCAGCCACACCGGCTCGGATCGGATCTCCAAGATGCGCTTCGACTTCGAGCTGGGCGACCCGTCACACCTCGACTCGCTCATCGGCACGATCCGCCGCATCGACTCCGTCTACGACGCCTATCGCGTGCTGCCGGGCAAGGGCAGCTGACGCCGGTCCCACGTAAGTTTCGGGTATCGAGCGCGATGGGCATACGTGCGGCGGGCGATCCCGAGGAGCGGCCATGAATCCCTTGTACGGCAACCGATTGCAGCTCTGGGCCGCGTTTCGCCGCATCGGGGCGCGGGACCGGACGACGCTCACGAAGCTGCGGGCGGCCCGCTGGCATCGGCCGGTCGGCGAGATCATCGACCTCCGCGACGAGGTGACGGTGCACGCGCCGGTCCTGGTGCCGGTGGGCGACCGAGTGCTGGTCTAGAACAGCCGACCGCTATCCGTTGTCGCCGACGGCCTGGACCTCGCGTACGAGGTAGTCCCGAGTGGCCTGCGTCGTCGTGTCGCCTTCGACGATCGGTGTCGACAGCCCGAGGGCGGTGTCGGTGAGGCTCACGGCGATGTGCCATGTGGCGACGACGGTGATCGTGTACGTGCCGTCGTACTGATACGTGTACCGGGCTGAGGGCGCTTGTTCCGAGCCCGGCAACGCCGCCCCGCTCGCCGTGCGGCTGTCGTGGTTGCCGAGGTCCCAGTCGAGCCGCACCAGTTGGGCCGTACCCGAGGCGACCCAACGGCCGTCGAGCGGCGGGGTCGAGATGCTGTACGTCATCCGCTGGCTGCCGTTCTCGTCTTGCCACCAGAACCAGTTCTCGAGCCCGACGAGTCCGTCGACGCGCGGGCTGGTGACCGGCGCCGGCGCCGGCAGGTTCACCTGTGCGGCCACGGCCTCGAAGGTCGGTGGGGCGACCGGAGCGGGGGGTGACGCCGGATCGCATTCGTTCTCGACGTACTGGAGGAGCACATCGCCGGACGGCGAGATCAGGGTGTGCTGGATGACCAGCCCTTGGATCTCGCCGCTCACGTCGCCGATCGGGAGCGGGAACCACGGGATCGGGATGACGATCGGGATGAACACGATCACGCCGCCCGTGTTCGTACAGAGCCCGAGGAACGACTCCGTCCACGTCCCGACCAAGGGGGTGCTTCCGCCCCCTCCGCCCCCGCTCCCGGGATGGCCGATACCGATGCTGACGCTGACGCTGCCGCCGCCGATCCCCCCTCCCGGCTTGGGATCGTTCTCGTCGGCGCTCACCGGCGCCCACCGACCCACGGCGGTCACGACGACCAACGCCAAGACCGTGCCAACGACAGCCAGTCGTCGACTCATTGTGACAATTCTCCGAGATCGGACCGGTTCAAGACCAGCCAATGTGCGTTCGGATCGTTCGGATCGCGCACCAACTCGTAGCTCCAGCCAGCTGGGGGCCGACCGGGCCGGTGCTCCACGACCGCCCCAGTACCGGCGTCGACGACGTCGTACGGCGGCACCGTGAACACGGCATAGACGACGACGTGGTTGGCGTCGATCGTGCTCAGCACTTTCACGTTCGACACGGCCGTCGGCTCGCCTTGATCCTTGACGCCGCGGTCGACGTAGTCCTGCACGCCTTGCCGACTCGCGGTCCATGCCGGGCTGTTCTCGACGTAGACGTTGGAGACGAGCGCGGGGTCGGGGTGGTGGTACACCCAGCCGATGTAGAAGACCATCTGATCGATGATCGACGCGAAATCCTCACCGCCGGTGCGGAGGGCGGGCGGAGTAGGCAGGTCGAGGGTCTCGCCGTCGCGCGGCAACGACGTCGACGACGTCGTCCCGGTGGCGTCGGTGGTCGTGGTCGTCGTGCGGTCGGCGGCCGTAGTGGTCGTCGCCTCGTCGGCGGGGTCGGCCGCCTCACTTTCGCCCGAGCACGCGGCTGCGCCGAGGATCAAGCCCGCGCTGAGCGCCCACGCGCCAAGCCTCCTCCCGGACGGCACGGCGGGCACGATACCCACCCGAACCGCCACCTAAGCCGCAGTAGCCTCGACTGAATGTCCGAGCCCCGCTTCCGAGCGGTGAAGGGAACCCGCGACGTCTTGCCGCCGGAGTCAGCCCGGTGGGAGGCGCTGTTGGCGCGCTTCGCAACTCATGTCGAGCGCGGCGGCTATGGGCTCCTCCAGAGCCCCACCTTCGAAGATGTCGAGGTCTTCCGGCGGGTCGGTGAGGGCACCGACGTGGTGCGCAAGGAGATGTACGAGTTCGAGGACAGGAGCGGGCAGCGTCTCGCCCTCCGGCCCGAGGGCACGGCTTCAGTGGCGCGGGCGTTCGTGCAGCACCGTCCGGCCATCCCGTGGAAGGTCTGGTACGCCACGCCGAGTTTCCGGGCCGAGAACGTCCAAGCCGGGCGCTACCGGCAGCACCACCAGCTCGGTATCGAGTGCCTCGGCACCGACGATCCCGACGCCGACGTCGAGGTCATCGGTTTGCTGTGGGACTTCTACAAAGACCTCGGTCTGCGCCGGCTCACCTTGTTGCTCAACTCGATGGGCGACGGTGTGTGCCGCCCCGCCTATCTCGACCTGCTCCGCGGCTATCTGCTCGAGCGGCGCAGCGCGCTGTGCGACGAGCACCGCGATCGGGTCGCCGACCACCCGCTGCGGGTCCTCGACTGCAGGCGGGCCGCCTGCCGGGCCGCCACGGCCGACGCGCCCCGGCTCGTCGACCACCTCTGCCCGGAGTGCAAGGCCCACTTCGAGTCGGTACAGGTCGGCCTCGGCGCGCTCGAGATCCCGTTCATCATCGAGACCCGGCTCGTACGCGGGCTCGACTACTACACGCGCACGACGTTCGAGGTACAGGCCGACGCGCTCGCCGCAGCTCAGAACGGTCTCGGCGGCGGAGGTCGGTACGACGGCCTGGTCGAGTCGATGGGCGCGCCCCCGACGCCCGGCATCGGGTTTGGCACGGGGATCGAGCGGATCCTGCTCACGTGCGACGGCGAGGGCGTCTTCCCGGTCGAGCCCAAGTCGGTGTCGGTCTGGGTCGTCGATGTGACGTCGTCGGGCGCGGCCCGTGACCTCACGGCGGAACTGCGGCGCGCCGGCATCAGCGCCGACCGCGCGTTCGACCACAAGTCCATGAGGGCGCAGATGAAGAAGGCGAACTCGTCGGGTGCTCGGCTCGCCTTGATCGTCGGCGACCAGGAGTGGGCCGACGGCACCGTGACCGTGCGCGACCTGCGCGCCGAGGGCGACGCGCAGGAGGCGGTCGGCCGGGGCGACGTCGTCGACCACGTGCGAAAGGTCCTCGGCCCATGAGGTCGCTCGCCGGTTCCCGAGACGGTGCGGGTCCTGTCACCGGGAAACGCGCCGCTCCGCCCGCGCGAGCGCTCCGGCGGCGCGACTTTCCTTCCCCGGCGACACCCGCCCCGTCCCACCCGCTCGCTTGGAAGGGGACGCGGCCTCGGCCTTCCGCCGAGACTGTTCGGTTATGAGTATGCGGAGCCATTGGTGTGGCGACCTGCGCGCCGACCACATCGGCCAGCAGGTGTCGGTGTGCGGCTGGCTCGCGACCCGCCGTGAGCACAGCCAGCATCTCGCGTTCGTCGACTTGCGCGATCGCACGGGCATCGTGCAGTGCGTCGTCGACAACGCCCATGACCTCCGGGCCGAGTACGTGCTCAGGATCACGGGCACCGTACGGCGGCGGCTCGAGGGCAAAGAGAACCCGAAGATCGCCACCGGTGAGGTCGAGGTGGGCGACTGCACGGTCGAGATCCTCTCGGTCGCCGAGCCCCCGCCGTTCCCGATCGACGAGCGGGCCGACACCGTCGACGAGAGCACCCGCCTCGCGTTCCGTTATCTCGACCTGCGCCGTGAGCGCATGCAGCGCAACCTCTCCGTCCGCGCCCGCGTGAACGCGGCGGTCCGAGCCGCGATGGACCGGCAGGGCTTCGTCGAGGTCGAGACGCCGCTGTTGATGCCGTCCACTCCTGAGGGGGCCCGCGAGTTCATCGTGCCGTCCCGGCTGTCGCCGGGGTCGTTCTACGCCCTGCCGCAAAGCCCGCAGCTCTTCAAGCAACTGCTCATGCTCGGAGGGGTCGAGCGCTACTACCAGATCGCCCGCTGCGCCCGCGACGAGGACCCTCGGGCCGACCGCCAGTTCGAGTTCACCCAGCTCGACGCCGAGGCAAGCTTCGTCGACCAGGACGACGTCATCGCTTTCATCAACGAGGCGGTCCTCGATGCGGCCGAGGCGATCACCGGCGAGCGACCGCCGCCGATCCACGAGATCACGTGGCACGAATCGATGGACCGATACGGCGTCGACAAGCCCGACCTCCGTTTCGGGATGGAGCTGGTCGACCTGACGACGGTGCTCGCCGCCACCGAGTTCCGGGCCTTCCAGGCGCCGTGCATCAAAGGCATCCGGGCACCCGGCGCGGCCGACGACCACGGCCGCAACAGGCTTGACGGGCTCACCGACCGGGCCAAGAAGCTCGGGGCCAAGGGCCTCGTGTGGCTGAAGGTCGGACCGGAGGGAGCACTGGACTCGCCCGTGGCGAAGTTCCTCTCGGACGCGGAGCAGGCCGCGATCGGATCCGCGCTCGGTGCGGAACCGGGCGACTTGCTGCTCGTGGTGGCGGACGAGTGGTTCACGGTGTGCGACGTGCTCGGCCAGCTCCGCAACGACCTCGGCCGCCCGCCGGTGTCGAAGGGCCCGTACCGCTACGTGTGGGTCGTCGACTTTCCGATGTTCGTGGGGATGTCCGAGGCCGGTCGGCCCAAGCCGGCGCACCACCCGTTCACGCGGCCCCACCCCGACGACATCGACAAGCTCGAGAGCGACCCGATGGCGGTGCGCAGCCGCGCCTACGACCTCGTGCTCAACGGTTGGGAGTTGGGCTCCGGGTCGATCCGGATCCACGAGCCCGATTTGCAGCAGCGCATCTTCGACCTCCTCGGCATCGACCAGGAGATGGCCATGCGGCGCTTCGGGTTCTTCTTGACGCCGTTCCGATACGGCGCGCCGCCCCACGGTGGGTTCGCGTTCGGCATCGATCGGCTCGTTGCCATCCTCGCCGGCGAGGAGAACATCCGTGAGGTCATCGCCTTCCCGAAGCCGCAGTCCGGCAACGACCCGATGACGGGCGCGCCCACGCCGGTCGACCCGGGCCAGCTCGACGAGCTCGGTCTCCGGGTGCTCCCGCCGAAGACCTGAAAATCCGAGAGTCCTGAGCGTCAGGCCGGCACCCGCACCTCGACGACGACCGCGCCTTCGGGCATCGACGGGAACGCTTGGCGCCCGTCGACGGTCACGATCGACGGCGTGGCATGGACCTGACACAACAACGCCGCACCATCGCGCTCGGCCCGCACGGCGCCCTCCTTCAGCGGGGCGACCGTGAAGCCGAGCCGTACCAGCTCGCCCGCGAACGCCTGGCCCACGGCCTCGGCCGGGACGTCCTTGGTCCAGAACGCCACCTGATCGTCGACATCGGGTCGCGGCGCGATCGACACCAGCGGCACGAGATCGACTGGGAGCCGGATGCCGGCCAGCAGGCTGGCGACGGTCGGGCCGGGGCTGGGGCTCGCGGTGTCAGGCGAGTCGTTCGCCTCGATGGGCGGCGCGGGCGTGTCGGCGGTCGGGCCCGGAGTGGGTGGCATGGGCGTAGCCGGCTGGGCGGACGCGGTAGCCGCCAACCGGTCCAGCACCCGCGCTTCGACGTCGGTATCGGCCCGCGTGACCGACCGCTTGCGCCTTTCGGCGCGGTAGCGCCGGACGACGGACATGAGGTACAGACCGATCACGACGACGGCCGCCAGGAAGGTGACGGCCGTGACCAGACGCGGGCTCACCGGATGATCGTGGCATACGCGTAGCCTCCCGGCCGTGGGCGACCTCTTCGCTGCCGCCGCGGAAGCGCATCTCGCCCGCCATGCGCCGCTGGCGGCGCGCCTGCGACCCCGGACCCTCGACGAGGTTGTGGGCCAGGAGGCGCTCCTCGGACCGGGCGCCCCGCTCCGCGCCCTCATCGAAGCCGACGAGCTGTCGTCGCTCATCCTGTGGGGTCCGCCCGGGACGGGCAAGACCACGATCGCCCGGCTCGTCGCCGACGCCACCGAGAAGGCGTGGGTGCCGATGTCGGCGGTCAACGCGTCGGTGAAGGACGTGCGTGAGACCGTCGCCCGGGCGGAGCAGCGTCTCGGTGAGCGGGACCAAGGCACGATCCTGTTCCTCGACGAGGTCCACCGCTTCAACAAGGCCCAGCAGGACGCGCTTCTGCCGTCGGTCGAGTCCGGTCTGCTGATCCTGATCGGGGCGACGACCGAGAACCCGTACTTCGAGGTGAACCCGCCGCTGCTGTCCCGGTCGGTCCTGTTCCGGCTCGAGCCCCTCGACGAGGACGCCGTCCGGACGCTGCTCGGGCGCGGGCTCGAAGCGGAGGCCGCGGCGGCGGACGTCGACGCGCTCGACCACCTCGCGACGCGATCCGGCGGCGACGGTCGCCACGCGCTCACCACCCTCGAGGTGGCCGTGGCGCTGGCCCGGTCCCGCGAGGAGGAGGGGCGGCCGCAGGTCACGCTGGCGGACGCCGAGGCCGCCATCGGTACTCGCTTCCTGCGCTACGGACGAGACGAGCACTACGACGTCATCAGCGCGTTCATCAAGAGCATGCGGGGCTCGGATGTCGACGCCAGCTTGTACTGGCTCGCCCGCATGCTCGAGGCGGGGGAGGACGCGCGTTTCATCGCTCGCCGGCTCGTGGTCCTCGCATCGGAGGACATCGGCATGGCCGACCCGATGGCGCTCGTCGTGGCCGACGCCGCGGCCCGGGCGGTCGAGTTCGTCGGGCTGCCGGAGGCGCAGCTCAACCTGGCCCAGGCTGTCGTCCATCTGGCCACCGCGCCCAAGTCGAACCGGTCGGCCACCGCCATATGGGAGGCCAGGGAGCACGCTCGGACGACCGGCGGGGGAGAGGTCCCACCCCACCTGCGTGGCACCGGCTACCGGGGGGCGGCGAAGCTCGGCCACGGAACCGGCTACGACTATCCTCACGACGACCCTCGGGGCTGGGTGCCCCAGGAGTACCGGCCACCGGAGGCCGCCGGACGCGTGTATTACACGCCGTCCGATCACGGGTTCGAACAGGAGATCGCCACGCGGATGGCCAAGTTGCGCGAGCAGTCCGACCAGGTCGGGGGCTGACGTGGACACGAACGACGTGGCCGCGGTGGTGGTCGCGGGCGCCAGCGCCGTGGCCCTCGGCGTGCTGCTGTGGGCGATTGCACAGCTGTCGCGCACGCTGAAAGCACTGCAGGCGGCGATCTCGGAGCTCCAGAGGGAGACGCGGCCGGTCGTCGACGAGATGCAGCAGGCGGTGCGCCAGGCCAACACGGAGCTCGAGCGGGTCGACGCGGTGCTGGGCACGGCCGAGAACATCTCGGGCACGATCGACTCCGCGTCCCGGCTCGCCTACCTCGCGCTGTCGAACCCGGTCATCAAGGTGCTGGCGTTCGCGGCGGGCACGTCGCGGGCGGCCCGCCGGTTCCGCCGGTCCCGGGCGGACTGAGCGACGATGTTCAAGCGCCTGTTCTGGTTGATCGTCGGTGCCGGCTTCGGGTTCGGCATGTCGTTCTGGATGACGCGGGTGGTGAAGGAGACCGTCGCCCGCTATTCGCCCGAACGGGTCTCGTCGGACCTGGCCGACGCCCTGCGCGCCTTGGGCAAGGACCTGCGCGCCGCCGTCGCCGAAGGCCGCGACGCCATGCGCGAGCGCGAAGCCGAACTCCGCGCCGACCTCGAGTCCCGACGCTCATTCTCGACGCAATAGCCCGTCGCTTCGCCGGGCTATTGCGTCGAGTATGGCTGAGGACTGGACCTGTCATGATATTTCATGCATTCTCATGCTATGCATGCTTCAGAGGTCCACCTGTGTGAGGTGGCGAGTCACCAGTGCGGGGTCTTCGCTCGACGACAGGCGCTCGAGTTGGGGCTGACCGATGACGTCATTCGGCGCCGGATCCGGTCGGCGGCCTGGAGTCGCGTTGGGCCGGGCGTGTACTCGCTGCCGGGGTTTCGCGAGACATGGGCGCGGCGGCTGTGGATCGCGTACCTCGCGATTGGTCCCGACGCAGCCGTGTCCCATGAGGCCGGGGCCGAGATTCACAGGCTGGAAGGTGTCGTGCGCGGTCAACTGACCTTCACCGTCGGCCACAGCCACCATCATCGGATCTCCGGCGCGTTCGTGCACCAGCTCACGGATGTTCGCCCCGAGTGGGTCACGACGGTCGAGGGTTTGCCGGTGACGACGCCCGGACGGACGATCGTCGACCTCGCTGCGGTGATGAATTTCAACCGGCTGTCGCACGTGGTCGAGCACGCACGGATCGCTCGCATCGTGTCGCTCGACGAGGTCGCCACGTGCCTCGGCCAGTTGGCGCGCAAGGGAAAGCCCGGCGTCCGCAAGCTCGGCGCCGTGCTCGACCGGCTCGGCCCTGGAGACGAGATCCCGGCGAGCGTGCTCGAGGCCGCGTTCTTCCCGATGCTGAAGCGGGGCGGGCTCCCCGATCCGATCCGCCAGTTCGCCCACCCGGGCCGGCAGATCATCAACGGCTGCGTCGACTGCGCGTACCTCGACGCGAAGTTGATCCTCGAGGTCGACGGCCGCCGGTGGCACACCCGCATCCGCGACCTCAAGCGCGACCGCGAGCGTGACAACGAAGCGGCCAGAGTCGGGTGGCTGACGCTCCGGTTCCTGTACGAGCACGTGAAGTCCGACCCTGAGGGCGTCTGCGCGACGATCCGCGACACCCGCGCCGTACGCGTCGCGCTGCTCGGTCCGGCCGCATAGTCCACATCTCGACGCAATAGCCCGTCGTTTTGGCGGGCTATTGCGTCGAGAACGGGGATCGGAGCGTCGGTAGGCTGGCGAGACTGTGAATTCGGACGAGTTGCGGCGGGCGTGGGTGACGTTCTTCAGCGAGCGGAAGCACACGATCGTGCCGCCGGCCGGCCTGATACCGACACACCCGACGGCACCGATGTTCACCAACTCCGGGATGATGCAGTTCGTCCCGTACTTCCTGGGCGAGGAGCCGGTGCCGTACAACCCGCCCCGCGCCGCGTCGATCCAGAAGTGCGTCCGCTTGGCCGGCAAGCACAACGACATCGACGAGTTGGGCCGGACCCGTCGGCACCTCACGTTCTTCGAGATGCTCGGTAACTGGAGCTTCGGCGACTACTTCAAGGCGCAGGCCATCGCCTGGGCGTGGGAGTTCGTCACCGAGGTCACCGGGCTCGACGGCGATCGCATCTGGGTGACGGTCCACGACACCGACGACGAAGCCGAGGCGCTCTGGCACGAAGAGGTCGGCATGCCCATGGATCGCATCCAACGCATGGGGGTCGACAACTACTGGGAGATGGGTCTGGAACCTCGTGTTCATGACCGACTTCCGGCGCAGCGACCTCACCCTCACGGAGCTGCCGGCGAAGAATGTCGACACCGGGGCCGGGCTCGAGCGTTGGCTCATGCTGCTCCAAGGCGGACGCACGGCGTTCGACACCGACGTCATGGCCCCGTTGCTCGATGCCGCCCAGTCGGCGACGGGGCGCACCCTCGGCGCCGACCGTGAGGTCGACATCGCCCTGCGGATCCTCGCCGACCACACGCGCACGATGACGTTCCTCGTGAACGACGGGGTGGTGCCGTCCAACGAGGACCGCGGCTATGTCTTGCGCCGGGTGATCCGCCGGGCGGTGCGGTTTGCCTACCTCCTCGGCGTGCATGAGCCCGTGTTGCCCCGGATCGTCAGGGCCACCGTCGACACGATGGCTGCCGGCTATCCGGAGCTGCGGGCCAACGAGCATTGGATCACCGACGTCCTCGCGGCCGAAGAGGAGAGCTTCCGCGCCACGCTCCAGCGCGGCGTCACGCTCCTCGAGGACACGTTCGCGCGCCACGCCGAAGAAGTGCCGGGCGACCTCGCCTTCCGGCTGCACGACACCTTCGGGTTCCCGATCGAGGTGATCCAAGAGATCGCGGCCGAACGAGGCGTCGCCGTCGACACCGCCGGCTTCGATGCGCTCATGGCGGAACAGCGTCGACGGGCACGGGAGGCGAACCGCAAGGGCGACGTCTACGCGAACCTCACCACCTTCCAGGAGCTGCTCGACGAATTCGGCCCCACCGAGTTCGTCGGCCGCGAGCAGTTCGAGACCAAAGCCACCGTCGTCGCCGTCGTCGACGACTCCATCTTCCTCGACCGGTCGCCCTTCTACGCGGAGGCCGGTGGGCAGGTGGGCGACACCGGCTGGATCACCACCGACACCGGCAAGGCCGAGGTGCTCGACACCACCATCGCCTTGCCGGGTCTGCATCGCCACGCGGTCCGCCTCGTCGAGGGCGAGATCGTCCCCGGCCAGGAGGCGGTCGCCGCCATCGACGTCGAGCGGCGCGACGCGATCCGCCGCAACCACACCGGCACCCACATCCTCCACTGGGCGCTGCGGCGCGTCCTCGGCGATCACGTCAAGCAGCAAGGCTCGCTCGTCGCGCCCGATCGGCTCCGGTTCGACTTCGGTCCGGCCGAGGCCCTGACGCTCGAACAGATCCGGGAGATCGAGGACCTCGCCAACGCCGAGGTCCTGGCCAACGATCCCGTGCGCCACTTCGAGACGAGCAAGGAGCACGCCGCCGAGCTCGGGGCCATCGCGTTCTTCGGCGAGAAGTACGGCGACGTGGTCCGGGTCCTCGAAGCGGGCCGGCACTCCATCGAGCTGTGCGGTGGCACTCACGTGCGCGCCCTCGGCGATATCGGACCCGTGAAGATCGTGAAGGAGGAGTCGATCGGTGCCAACCTCCGGCGTATCGAGGCGGTCACCGGCACCGGCCCGATAGACCGGCTTCGCCACGAGGAGGACGTCCTCACCGAGATCGCGTCGCTCCTGAACGTGTCGACCGGCGAGGTCGTCGATGGCACGCGCCGCCGGCTGGAGGAGATCAAGGCGCTGAAGGACGAGCTGAAGACCCTGCGGCGGCAGGCGGCCTCCGGTCAGGCGGCCACGCTCGCAGCCCGCGCCATCGACGGCGTGGTCGTCGTACGCGTCGACGGCGCCGGGCGCGACGAGTTGCGCAATCTCGCGGTCGCGATCCGGGATCAGCCGGGCGTGCGGGCGGTCGTCCTCGGCGCGGCGCCGGACGGGGGTGGTGTGGCCCTCGTCGCCGCGGTCAGCAAGGACAGCGGGCTCAACGCCGGCGAGCTCATCAAGGATGCGGCCAAGGTCGTGAGCGGCGGTGGCGGACCGAATCCCGACCTGGCCGTCGCCGGCGGCAAGGACCCGTCCAAGCTCGACGACGCGCTCTCCCTCGCGCGCACCGCCGCCGGCCTCGACCCCGCGTGAGGGTCCTCGCCCTCGACCTCGGCACACGCCGCGTGGGCGTGGCCGTCAGTGACCCCAGCGGCACGCTCGCCTCGCCCCATTCCGTCATCGACCGTACGTCCCACGATCCCGACGCCTATCGAACGGCGGTGGCGGCCCTGGTCACCGACCTCGGCGTCGGCCGCGTCGTCGTGGGGTTGCCTCTCTCGCTAAGCGGGGCCACCGGTCCGGCCGCGCAAGCCGCGCTCGCCGAGGCCGACGCGCTCGCCGACCTGCTGCCGGTCCCGGTCGAGACCTACGATGAGCGCCTCACCACCGTCACCGCCGACAGGGCGTTGCGCCAGCGGGGCCTGCGGTCACGGGCCCGGCGGGCCGTGATCGACAGCGCTGCGGCCGCCGTCCTCCTGCAGGCCTGGCTCGACCGCCGGTCTCCTCACGAGAAAGCCGACACGTGACCGACATCCACTCGGACGAGGGCGTCGACGATCTCGGCGACTACGCGGACGACGACGAGGACGAATACGAGGAGCTGCGCCCCGAGTCGTCGACGGCTCGGAAGGTCGCGACGGTTCTCGCCGCATTCGTCGTCATCCTGCTGCTTGCCGGCCTTGGCGCTGCGTGGTGGGTGAACAAGCAGATCGATCCGTCAGGACCGCCGGGTGGGGAGGTCCGCATCACCGTGCCGACGGGATCGACCACCGCCGCGATCGCCACGCTTCTCGAAGGCAAGGATGTCATCACCAACTCGACGCTCTTCCGGTACTACGTCCGATGGAAGTCGGTCGGGCCGTTCCAGGCCGGCGACTACGTATTCCATGAGAACTCCTCGTTCGGCGAAGCGATCACCGTGCTCGAGGGCGGCCCGTTGCCGCCGCCGGCCAAGAACATCACCGTCCCCGAGGGTCTCACCCTCCCGGAGATCGCAGCCAAGATCGTCGAGCAGATCCCCGCGTTCAGCCGCGACCGGCTCACCGAGGTGCTGGCGTCGGGACAGATCCGTTCCGCGTACATGCCGCCGGAGACAGGGAACCTCGAGGGCTTCGTCTTCCCGGACACGTACCAGATCGGCGAAGGCGAGGACGAGACCGGGGTCGTCACGAAGATGGTGGCGCAGTTCGACGCCGTGGCGGCAGCGGCCGGCATCGACGCGGCGCCGGACGCGGTCGGGCTCAGCCCGTACGAGGTCGTGGTCCTGGCGTCGCTGGTGCAGGAGGAGGCGAGGATCCCCGAGGACGCGCCCAAGATCGCGCGCGTGATCTACAACCGCCTCGAGATCGGCGAGCCCCTCGGCATCGACGCAACCCTCTGCTACATCAAGGGCACGCATCCCTGCACGCTGACCCAGACCGATCTCCAAACCGACGGGCCCTACAACTCGCGGAAGCGAGCCGGGCTCCCGCCGACGCCCATCGCCGCGCCCGGACGCATCGCGCTCGACGCCGCGCTGCACCCGGCCGATGGCGACTGGATCTACTACGTGCTCGACGTCAGCACGCCCACGGTCGGCGACCACTTCTTCACCGCGAGCGCGGCCGAGTTCGCCGACAAGAAACGAGAGTGCCAAGAGGCTGGACAGTGTTGACTCGACGGGCTTGATGCGCTCGCGTTGGCCATGAGCATCTCCGGGGGGACACGGCTGGCGGCGGTGATCGGGTCGCCGGTGAAGCACTCGCTGTCTCCGGCGATCCACAACGCAGCGTTCGCGGCGCGCGGGCTCGACTGGACGTTCGTGGCCTTCGACGTCCCGTCCGGCGGGGGCGCGGCGGCCGTCGCGGGCGTGCGGGCCCTCGGCCTCGGCGGGCTCTCCGTGACCATGCCATTGAAGGCCGAGGCGGCCACGGCGGTCGACGTTCTCTCCGACGACGCCCGGGCCCTCGGCGCGGTCAACTGCGTTGTGCCCGACGCCTCGATCCTCCGCGGCGAGAACACCGACGGCGCCGGCTTCGTCGATGCGCTCCGCATCGACGAGGGTGTGGACCCCGCGGGCCTGCGTTGCGTCGTGCTCGGCGCGGGCGGGGCGGCCCGGGCCGTCATCCGCGCCCTCGGCGGCGCGGGCGCGGTGGCCGTGCTCGTCGTGAACCGGACCCCGAGCAACGCGGCCGACGCCGCCCTGTTGGCGGGCGACGCCGGCGCGGTGGCGGACGTGAGTGCGGTGAATGACGCCGACCTCGTCGTCAACGCGACACCAGCGGGCATGCGGGGCGGGCCCGACCATCTGCCCGTTGACCCCGGGCGCTTCCATGCCGGCCAGATCGTGATGGATCTCGTGTATCGGCCGGCGGGGACACCGTTGCTCGCGGCGGCTGGGGTTTGGGGGGCGCGAACGATCGCGGGCGACGGGATGCTTGTTTATTAGGCCGTTCACGCCTTCCGCTTCTGGACGGGCGAGGAGGCTCCGGTGGGGGTGATGGCCGCCGCGATGGCCGCGGCGATGGCCGACGTCCTGGCCGGCGAACACGGGCGCTGATGGACGCGGTACTTCGGGTAGACCGCCTCGGGGAGGCGTACCGGCTGAAGTCGCGGCGGGGATGGCGGCGGCGCCACGGCGCGGTGCGGTGGGCCCTGCGCGACGTGTCGTTCGAGCTGGCGCCGGGCGAGTGTCTCGGCGTCGTGGGCGCCAACGGTTCCGGCAAGTCGACGCTGTTGTCGTGCCTCGGCGGCGTGCTCGTTCCGACGGAGGGCTCGATCGCCCGGGCTGGACGTGTCGCGTCGCTCATCGATCTGTCCGCCGGGCTGCATCGTGAGTTGACGGGGCGGGAGAACATCCTCGTGTCCGGGGTGCTCAACGGGATGTCCCGGCGCGAGCTACGGGGCCGTCTCGATGACATCGTCGACTTCAGCGGCCTCGACACGGACGCGCTCGACAGCCCCCTGCGCACCTACTCAGCGGGCATGGCCCTTCGACTCGCGTTCTCCGTGGTGGTGCACACCGAACCGGCCGTGCTCCTCGTCGACGAGGTGCTGGCGGTCGGCGACGAAGAGTTCCAGTCGAAGGGGATGACCCGAATCGCGGAGCTGCGCGCGACCGGGACGGGCGTCGTGCTGGTCTCCCACGAGCTCGACGTCGTCGCCGCCGTCGCCGACCGGGTCGCGGTGCTCGAGGGCGGTCGGCTGGAGTTCCTGGGTGCCACCGCCGCGGGGCTGGACACGTACCGCGCCCTGCACGGCGGCGCACCGCCACCCCAGGATCTGTCCGACGCCGCGGTGTACGGGGTCAGCGCCCGGCGGGGCCGCGGGCGGCGTCACTCGCCGTAGCCCTCGCCACCCGTCCGCGCCGCCGATCGAGGCGGACGCCCTCTCTGGCGACGCCGGCGACCCAGGCGGTCAACGCGGCCGACACCACTGGCACCGTCCGCACGAGTTGCCACGGCGCCAGTCGCATCCGGCGCCAGGCGCGGCTGTAGACCCAGACGAGCCGTCCGAGGCCCAACACCGGCGCCAGCGCCGGGCGGCGCACGAGCCGGCCGTGGTGGTATGGCCCCCGGCGGGCCGCCCGTGCCGTCCACCGTCCGTAGGTGTACTGGCGAGCGACGACCGCCCGCGGATCGGTGCGGTTGAGGTGGGCGACCCGGGCGGTGGGGCAGAAGCGAAACCGGCCGTGCTCGTGGAGCGCCGCGGTGAACAGCGTGTCCTCGCCCCCGAGCATGTCTTCGGCGAAGGGGCCGTACTCGTGCCACACCGCGAGCGGCACGAAGAGGTTGCAGGTGGCGCCGTGCCACGCCCCCTCGACGGGGCGGGCCGGATGGAGGTCGAGGAAGGCCACGAGGTACTCGGCCGTTCCCGTCGCGCTCTGGGGTGTCCCGTTCACGACCGAACCCGCGACGCAGACGGCGGCGTCGCCAGCGGCCCGGGCGATGGTCCGCAACCAGGTGGGGTCCGCGATCGCGTCGGCGTCGGTGAAGGCGATGGCATCGCCCCGGGCGCGGGCCGCCCCCAGGTTGCGGGCGGCGGCGGACGACAGCCGCGGCGTTTGCCGGATCGCCCGCACGCGTTCGTCGTCAGCCAAGTCAACGAAGTCGCCGTCATCGTCGCCGCTTTGGACGACGATGATCTCGTAGGCGAACTCGGCATCTTGCTCGAGGAGGGCCGCCACGCAGGCGAGCAGCGTGCCCGCGGCGCGGAACGCGGGCACCACGACCGACACCGAGATCCCCGACGACCGCACCGAAGCAGTCTGACCCGGCGGGGATCGGGAGGGATCACTTGACGTAGGGTGCGGCGGCGATGCCGCCGTACGGGTCGGGGGCGGGCCGGAGGCGCCGAGCCGCCTGGGAAGGAGCCGGGCGCTGAGCGCCGAGGAACTGGCCGCGGTCCTGGCCCGAATGCCCCTGGCTGGCCCCGCGCGCCGCGCCGCCCCGCACGTGCGGCTGATGAATCACCTCTGGCCCGCTCTACCGAAGCTCCGCCAAGACGGGGCCGACCAGGTCCGGGGCCGCATCCCGCACCTCACGGCCACTGTGGCGCGGCGCGCCTACCAGCCGGAGCGGGCCGTGCTCATACCGGTGCCGAAGGTCGATGGCGGCGCTCGCCCGGCGGCGCTCCTCACTGTGGAGGACCGTCTGGTCTACGACGCGTTGGTCCGACACGCGCTCCGGAACGCGGCGCGCGGCCCCACGGCGACCACTGTGTTCGCGCCTCGAGGACAGCACGCCCACGTGGCGTGGACGGCGTTCGAGGCGGCCGTCCTCGACGGCTCACCGGCCTTCGTCGTCGTCGCCGACATCGCCGGCTTCGGAGCGCACGTGTCCCAGGCCGCGGTCGCGACTGCGCTCGAGCGGGCCGGCTGTGACCCCGCGGCGAGCTCCGCCGTGCGCACCTTCCTGGCCGCGGTGATGGACTCGGACGTCGGCGTGCCGCAGGGCGTCCCCGTCTCGGCGATGCTCGCTGAAGCCGTGCTGGCCGGTGCCGACCGCGGGATCGCCGACGCGGGCTGGGCGGCGTTCCGCTGCTCGGACGACGTGCGCATCCCGGCGAGCACCCGCACCGAGGGCGAGGCCGCGCTTGCGGACGTGGGCGCGATCGTCGCGTCACTCGGCCTGCGGCTGAACCCGGCGAAGTCGCAAGTGTTGCCGGCGTCCGACTACCGCGCCGCGATCGGCCCGACCCGGACGTCGGCGCGGTTGTGGGACGCATTGCGCGGTCCGTTCGACGGTCGGATCGTCGATGGCCGTGTCGGTGAAGGGGCGCGGTGGGCCTTGGGACGTGCCCGGATCCGCTATGGCGGCCGGCGGGTTACCACCGCTTTCGACGACGCGCCGCCCGAGATACGCCGCCGCCGACGTCTCGATGTGAGTCGGGCTCTCGAAGCGTTCGCCGCCGCCCGGCACCCGGACGCGCTCGACGTGCTTCCCGCGGTCGTCGCCGCCGATCCGGTCGTCACCCCGCTGGCCGCCCGTTATCTCCGGCGGGTTGCGCCTCGTGCCCCTGACGCCGCGACCCGCACCGCGGCCGCTCTGCTCGGTGCCCCGGATTTGCTCGCATCGCAGCGGGCGTGGATCTTCCGGGCCCTGGTGTCGATCGCCGATCATCTCGACGAGGCGGTCCGGCGGGCCGCCGAGGTCGCGGCCGCGGGCCCCGACTGGGTCGACTGCGTCGAAGCCATCCGCCTCATCACGGCGCGAGGAGAACGCCCGCCGCTCTCACCGCCCGCGGCGGTGCCGGCGCAGTTCCGCGACGAGTTCGACCTGCTGCTCGGATGAGGCTCAGCGTGGTCATCGCGGCGAGGAACGCGGCCGCGACCCTCAACGAGTGCTTCGACGCACTGGAGGTCCAGGACCCTCGTCCGATCGAGGTGATCGTCGTCGACGACGCGTCGAGCGACACCACCGCGGCGGTCGCCGCCTCCCGCGGCGCTCGGGTCGTGCGCAACACCACGCGTCGCTGGGTGGCCGGGGCGCGCAACGTGGGAGCCGAGGTGAGCACCGGCGACGTCGTCGCCTTCGTCGACGCGGACGACGTCGTGGTGCCCGGCTGGTCGCAGGCGCTGGCGCGGCAGTTCGCGGCCGGCGCCGACATCGTCCGCTACGAGAACGTCGCCGACCCTGCGGGCAGCATCGCCAGTCGGTACGCGCAGGAGCGGCGCCCACCGGGCGTCGGTAGCGATCCGAAAGCGTCGGGTCCCTGGCCCGCAGGAGGCGTCTTTGCGATCCGCAGTTCGGCCTTCGCCGCCCTGGGCGGGTTCGATGCGACCCTCCACTCGTCCGAGGACGGCGAGTTCTTCTTGCGCGCCGCGGTCGCCGGGCTCGCCGCGCCCGTTGCTCCCGGTGCTGGCTACCTTTGGCGGCGCCGGCCGACCGTTGTCGGTCTGATCCGCCAACGTGCCCGGTGGTTCTACTGGTCAGGGATCGTCCGGCACCGGTACCGCCAGTTCCCGTTCGCCTTCGTCCCGCCGCAACGGGTCGCGTGGCGCATCGCGACGGCCGTCGCAGCCGCCGCCTTCCGCGCCGGGGCCGGCGATCCGGCGGGCGCCGAGGTCGAACTGCTCGAAGCCGTCATGTTGGTCGTCGAGCGATCGGCATCGGCGGTCGCCAGAGTCGACATCTGGGTCCGCCGCCGGCCCTCTCTCGTCCCGCCGACCGTCGGGAGCGCGCGATGGTCCCGGCCCCTACCACCCGGACCCCGCGCCATCCTCGTGGGCGACGGTCGAGCCGTGGCGAAGTTGGCCCGCGCCGCCACCGCCGACCGTAGGGTCGCGGTGGCCCCGCCCGGGCTGCTGCCGGCGACGGCCGAGGCCTGGGCTGCCCCCGCGCCTCGTTCCGCATCGTTGGTTCGAGTCGCGAACCGCAACGGCTGGCATCTGCCGCGGGCGCTGGCGGCGGCACGGCTCGACGAGGCCGCGGCGGTGGACGCAGGCGATGCGGCGCTGGCCTTGCACGGGGTCCACGCCTGGCTCACCCGCAAGCCGACGTGGGTGCTGGCGGCGCCCGGCACCCGCGGCCCGGTGGCGGTGGCCCGGCTGAGGTCGGTGCCCGTCGTCGCCGTGGGTGGATCGCCTCCCCTCGGTCGCGATGTCGAGGTGGCGGTCTCGGTCCGGGACCTCGACGAGGACCCCGTCGGCACGCTGCGTCGGTTGTCGCCTGTACTCGGGCTCGGCTCCGTCGATGAGGTCGCGACCGTGCTACGAGGACTGACGCGGCTTCGCTATCCATGGGCCAGGTCGCGACGGTGAGCACCGGCCCCGACCCGGGGGTGTCCCACCGCCGGGACTGGCTGCTCGTCATGGCGGCCGCGACGGTGACGGCCGGGCTCGCGCTCTACCACCTGGGGACCCCCAGCCTGTGGGCGGACGAAGGGCACAGCGCGTACGGCGTCACTGGGACCTGGGGTCAGTACGGCAGAACCCTGACTTTCGAGCCCAACTTCGCGCTGTATCACTCACTGCTGAGGTTGTGGACCCGCCTCGGTAGCTCCGAGGTCGTGCTGCGGCTTCCGTCCGTGGCGTTCGCGACCGCGACCGTGCCGACCGTCTTCGCCGTGGCTCGCCGCCTGTTCGGCCGCCGGGCCGCCGCGATCGCCACGGTTCTCGTCGCCGTCAACGTCCTCGTCGTCGGCTACGGCCGGGAGTGCCGTCCGTACGCCATGGTGGGGTTCACGTCGACGCTGTCGAGCCTGCTGTTCTTGCGGGCGCTCGAGCGCCCGGGGTCGCGGCGCTGGACCGTCTGGGCGCTCGGCGGTGCGCTCGTCGCCCTCAGCCATCCCATCGGCCTCACCGTTCTGGTCGCGCAGCTTCTCGCGCTCCTTCTGCGCTGGCGCACCGTCCCGTGGGGGGAACTGCTCCATGGTGCGCAGGAGAGCCTCGTCCTCGTCATCTTGTTGACGTTGCTGCTGATCCGGGTCGGACCAGCGCGCCTGAGCTGGATCCCGCCGCCCTCACGGGCGCAGTTCGTCGAGGTGATGGAGGACGTCGCGGGCCGACATGGCCCGCTTCCGTTGGTCGCGGACGTGATCGCGGCGGGGGGCGCGGTTGTCGCGGCCCTCCGCACGGGGCGCAAGCGCGGGCCCCTGCGGTGGGCTACTGCGTTCACGCTGTGCTGGCTCGCCGTGCCGATCGGCGCGACGGTGCTCGTGTCGGTGGCGCAGCCGTTCCTGATCAGCCGGTACCTGATCGTGGTCGTGCCGCCGCTCGCCATCCTGGTCGGGGCCGGCGCGGCGCAGCTCCGCCCGCGATGGGCGGCCGTGGCGGGCCTGGGCCTCGTCGCCCTGGCCGCTCCCACCCACGTCGGCGTCCCGGTGAGCCCTCGCGACGATTGGCGCTGGGCGGTCGCCACTGTCCAAGCCCGGGCCGAGCCCGGCGACATAGTCGTCGTCACCCCCTTCGGGCAGCAGGCGTTCCGCTACTACGTACGGGTCCGAGCGGCGGGGACCCCCGCGATCCCCGTGCTCGCAGCCGGGCGGTTCGTCGGCGCCGTCACGAGCGGCGACGCGGGATGCGTGGGACGCGTGTGGGTCGCACTCCGAGCCATTCCCGACTCACCCGCGGTCACCGACGTCCTGGGCGACGTGCACGTGGTCGACACCTTCCACCGGGGCCTCCTCCGCGTCGTCCTGTACGAGCCGGATTTCGGCTCGCCCGGGGTCGGAGGCCCTCCCGGCTCCTGCCCATGAGGCCCGTCACGCGCCGAGATGGCGGAAGTGGGGCCACCGCCACAGGTCGATCTCGACGCCGAGGTTCTGCAGACGGGTGACGTCGGGCTCGTACTGGGCGACCAACGCGCGGATGCGGTCGGGATCGACCGCGACGGCCGGACGGGTCGCGATGTTGATCCGGCGGCCGACCGAGCGCGGAACGAAGTCGGGATCGAGGTCGAGGAACCGGTAGGTTCGGGCCAACTCGCCGACGACGTGCTCGACACAGCGCTCGTACTGGAGCGCGAGAACCTGCTCCGGCGCGAACCATTCGTAGAGCCGCTCGAGCTGGGACGCGTACAGACCTCGGCGGATCGCGTTGGCGTCGTCGGGCGGCCATCCACGCGCCACCTGCATCGTGACACCGGAGATGTAGCGCTCGACCGGATCGCGCAGCAAGACCAAGAGCCGGGCGTCAGGAGCGGCCATCGCCAGTTGGGCCGGTGTGTGGTCGTCGGCCATGTAACGAGGTGTCCACTCGCCGGTGATCGCCCCCGGCGGCCGGGGGAACCACTGGGAGTAGCGCGCCGCGTCGGCGGGCGTGAACCGATCGGCCAGGAGGTCGAAATAGTGCAACTCCTTCGGGTGCCCGCGCGAGACGACGCCCGGGTGTCGCGTGATCAGCCGGTACCACCAGGTCGTGCCCGCCTTCTGCACTCCGACGCCGACGAAGGCGGGCGGTCCGGTGTGCCACCCCCGAGGCGGGTGGGGCGGTCGGGATCGTTGCCGCGCCCACCACCATTGCCGCACGGCGTCGACTGCCCGGCCGTTGGAGACCCGGCGGGCCGCCGCCCCCACGGGTCACACGTCCTTGGGCAGGTCAGCCGCGAAGCGGCGGAACAGCGCGACGGTGACGGTGAAGAGCGTGGCCGTGAGCGCGACCATCAGCGCCATCTTGATCGGCTCGTCCACTCGGCCGAAGTACAGGATGCTGCGCATCTGGCCAACGATCAGGTTCATCGGATCGACCGACTGGAGGAACCGGAGGCTCGTGGGCGCCATCCGTGTCCGGTACACAATCGGCACGAAGAAGAACCAGATCGTCAACAGGTTCGGCAGGACCTGTTGCAGATCGTGGTTGTAGACGTCGACCAGCGACACGGCGAGCGCGAGGCTTCCCCCCAGCAGGACGGTGGCGGCGACGGGCAGCAGGACGGTGGGGAGAACCGCGGGGTGCAGATGCCCGCGGGCGGCGAGGAAGACGACGAATATGGCCAGCGTCACGAGCAGGTTCGCGGTGTAGCTGAGCACGACGCTGAGCGGCAACAGCTCCTGGCGGCGGCCGACCTTGCGTACGAGTTCGGGGTCGGCGGACAGCGAGGTGATGGCGCGGCCGACCGTCATGGCGACGAACGCCCAGGGGAGGAGGCCGCAGAGCAGAAACTCCGTATAGCGGGGGATCGGCGCGTGAAAGACCTGTTGGAACACGAAGACGTACAGCCCACCGAGGAGGAACGGCGCCACGATCGGCCACACCGTCCCCAGCCACGCCCGTTTGGCCCGCAGCCGGAGGTGCCGCTCAACCAGCGTCACCAGGAGATCGGCGGCCGGTGGCCCGGTCCGATCGCTCATGTCCGCCCGTCGCTCCATGAAGCGGTGGACCGGCGCGCCGGAGGTCGAGGACCGATCAGCCCGGCCACGATCCCGACCGCATACCAGACGTGGACGATGACGATCAGCCGCGCCGCGAGCGCAATCGCCCGAGCGGCTCCCGGTCGGTGCCGTCTGATCGTGAGTCCGATCTTCGCCGCCTGGGTCAGAACGGCCGCCGTGTAGACGACCAGTGGCAGCACCGCGATGGGATAGACGGCACCCAGCACCGGAAGTGCAGCCAGATACGCGACCAACAGGATCGGCGCGACATGGTGGGGTCGAAGGCTTCGAGGATCGGCCCGCACGATGCGCCCTCGGCCCCGGCCGTAGTTGAAGATCTGGCGGGCGAACGCGGCAACGGTCGGCCGGCGCTCGTGGAACACGAGGAGATCGGGGTGGTAGCGCATCCGGTGCCCACGCCGGTGGAGCTCGTTGAGGACGGCGATCTCCTCGCCCGTCCGCAGCCCCAGGGGGAACGGCACCATCGCCGCCCGGCGGACGGCCATGTTGCAGAGCGTGAAGTAGCGGTCGTCGGCGTTCCCCTCGGGATGGCGACCCCAGCGCTTCCGGACCGGGCCCGCCGCCACGATCGAACCCAGCACCGCGCCCTGCACGACTTGCACGAGCGACCGGCCGGGCGGCGTCACGTTCGGCCCGCCGAAGACCGCCTCGTCGGGGTGCAACGTGGCGAGGTCGGTCAACCGGCGGAGCAGCTCGGGATGGCACACCACGTCGTCGTCGAGGAAGAGGAGCAGCTCGCCTTGCGCACGGGCGACGAGCTCGTTGCGTTTGTCCGACGGCGCCAGCGGTCGCTGGTGCTCGTCGCTCATCTGTGCGACCGCAGCGAGCGGGAACCGTCCGCCGACCACCACCTCCACCTCGTGATCGAGATCGCCGGCGACGAGCACCTCGAAGCTGGGGGGGTCGTGCTGGGTCGCGAGGCTGTCGAGACACGCGGTCAGCATGTGGGTCCGGCCGCGGGTCGCGATGCAGATGCTGATGTCAGGTACCCCCGCCACCACGGCATCCGAGGGTAGCCATCGGAAAGACGCTGAAGTTTTCGTCCGAAACTGCCGATGGACGCAGCAGGTCGGTCCCGACACCACCCGGAGGTCACGGTGGCCCTACAGGGCACGCTCGACACATTCGCCCTTCCCGACGTGCTGCGACTCCTCGCGTCGACGAAGAAGACCGGCCGTCTGCACGTGACCGGTAGCCGCGGCACGGGCAGCGTCTTCGTCGATGGGGGCAGCGTCGTCGCCGCCGAGGCTTCGGGGGTCCGCAACGCCACCTCATCGACCGAGGTGCTGTTCGAGCTGTTGCGTTACCCGGAGGGCTCGTTCGTCTTCGACACCGATCGTCCGCCGGTCGAGCCCGGTATCGCCACCGATGTCGAACCGCTCCTGGTCGACGCCGAGCGCCTCCTCGAGGAGTGGAAGGGCATCGAGGCCGTCGTCCCGTCGCTCGACGCGTGGGTGTCGCTCTCCCCCACGCTGCCGAGACAGGAGATCGTCGTCGCCGCGGGGCAATGGCGCGCGATCGTGGCCGTGGGCAGCGGCTGCACCATCTGGTCGATCGGCGACAAGCTGGGCCTGAGTGAGGTCCCGGTCAGCCGGGCCGTGAAGGAGCTCGTGGAAGCGGGCCTGGCTCTTGTCGGCACTGCGCCCGAGCGGGCGGCGACCAGCGACACGGCCGCCGGCGCCTTCGGCGTGGAATTGCCGCCCGGTGTGCAGCCCATCGGCGCGGCCCAAGACAAGCCCGTCGAGACCGCTCACATCGACACCGAAGCGGCAGCCGAGCGGATCGTCGAGCCGCGGGACATGATCCCGCCGTCGGTCTTCGCTGACGCTCCGCCCGACGAGGCCGACGAGGTCGCTCGCCAGCTCGCCAACCTCAGCCCGCGCGCCGCTCGTGCCGTCGCCGCCGCGGCCAAGGCCTCGACGCCGGAAGAGCAGGAAGCGGCCCTCGCTGAGGTGCCGGAGGACGAGGAGCCGATCAACCGTGGTCTGCTCCTGAAGTTCCTCTCTTCGGTCCGCAGCTGATCGCGCTCACTCGTGTGCGGCGTCCAGCGCCCCGCGTTCTGGCGCAGGAATGTGACGTGTCAGGTCGCGTCGCTACGCCAGAACGACATCGCATGAGGTGTTGACGCGTGAACCCGGATAGATAATATCCGGCTTATGCGCATCTTCATGGCAGGAGGAACCGGGGTCGTCGGGCGGCGGGCCGTCGCCCGCCTCGTGGGGACCGGGCACGAAGTCACCGCCGTCGCCCGCAGCGAGGACAAGGCCGCCGCCTTGCGCTCGGCCGGCGCCGCGCCCGTGACCGTCGATCTCTTCGACGGGGACGCGGTGAGTGCGGCGGTCATTGGCCACGATGCCGTCGTCAACTTGGCGACGAGCATCCCGCCGATCAGCCAGGCGGTGCGGGGCTCGGCGTGGGTCATGAACGACCGCATCCGGACGGAGGCGTCGGCCAACCTGGTTGACGCGGCGTCGGCGGCCGGGGCCGGCCGGTACGTGCAGGAGTCGATCACGTTCACGTATCCGGATCGCGGCGATGAGTGGATCGACGAGAGCACCCCGATCGATCCGCCGCCAGGCACGACCTCGGTGGCGGTCGCGGAGGCGAACGCCGATCGGTTCACGCGGTCGGGCGGCATCGGTGTCGTACTGCGCTTCGGCCTGTTCTACGGACCGGACAGTGCGCACTCGCAAACGTTCCTGCGGGCGGCGCAACGACGCATCGGCATGGCCACGGGCTCGCCGCGGGGGTTCATCTCGTCGATCCACCTCGACGACGCGGCCGCCGCAGTGGTGGCCGCCCTCAGCGTCGGGCCCGGCGTCTACAACGTGGTCGACGACGAGCCGGTCACGCGGCGGCAGTACGTCGACGTCATCGGCCGAGCGGTCGGCCGTCGCCGACTCTTCCTGTACCCCGGGCGCTGGGCGCGGCTGATGGGCAAGCGGAGCGAGATTCTCACCCGATCGCAGCGCGTCACGAACGCGAAGTTCAGGGCCGCCACCGATTGGGCCCCGCAGTACCCGAGCGTCCGCGAGGGCTGGCCCGCAGTCGCCACCGCCGTGGCCAACGCCAACGCCGACGCCGAACGCGTTCTGGAGTAGCAGGGCGACGCCACGCGTCACATTCCTACGCCGGAACGCCGGGGTTGGGTCCCGGACCCGGGGTCACCCGATCGGTAGCGTGACGCGGCCATGTCGCCGCCGGTCGTCGTCGCGTACGGGCTGCTCGGCCTCGCCACCGGGTCGTACCTGAACGTCCTCATCGTGCGCTGGATCGGGTGGCGGCTCGTCCTCCCGCCGCTGCTCGGCTTCGAGTCGCCCTACTCCGTCGTGTGGCGCACGATGCCGGGATGCCAGCAGTGCGGGGCGCCGCTCGGCCTCGGCCCGGTGGCCGTGGTGCCGTGGGTGCTGCGTCTCGGCCGTTGTCGCCGTTGCCGCACGCGGCTGTCCCTCCAACACCTCGCGGTGGAGGTCGTCACCGCGGGGTTGTTCGCCGTGGGTGCGGCGCGCATCGAGACGTGGGAGGTCCTCATCCCTGTGCTCGTGCTGTTCGCGTTCCTCGTGGCGGTGTCGACGGTGGACATCGTCGTGCAGCGCATACCGACACGGTTCGTGTACACGACGCTCCTCGCGAGCATCGTTCTGATCGTCGCCGCGTCCCTGAGGCTGCACGTCCCTCGGGCCATCGTCGGTGCGGGGATCGGCGCCGCGTTCTACTTCGGATTCCTGTTCCTCTTCCACCTCATCTCGCCTCGGCGCATGGGGTTCGGCGACGTGCGCCTCGCGGGGGTCGCGGGGCTGTACGTCGGCTGGTTGGGGTGGTCGAGCGAGTTCCCGGTGCTCGGGCCGCTGTCGACGGTGATCTGGGCCGCGCTCGTCGGAAGTTTGGTCGGCACCATCGTCGGCTTGGGCGTGATCGTCGTCTCCCGCCGCAACCGCTACTTCCCGTTCGGTCCCGCATTGGCGACCGGCACAGTGATAGTCGTGCTCTTCGCGGACCGCTTCCGACCGTAGGATCTGGCGCAGTGCTGCGCTTCCTGACCGCCGGCGAGTCGCACGGCCGGGCTCTCGTCGTGATCGTCGAGGGTCTGCCCGCGGGTCTGCCGGTCACGGCGGAGGAGGTGCAGGGCGAGCTGGCGCGGCGGCGGCTCGGGTTCGGCCGCGGTCCGCGAATGCGCTTCGAGCAGGACGACCTGTCGCTGCTCGGCGGCGTGCGCCACGGCCGCACCCTCGGCTCACCGGTCGCCATCGTGATCGGCAACACCGAGTGGACCCGTTCCGACAAATGGCACGCGGAGATGTCGCCGGCGCCGGGCGAGACCTCGGCGCCGCTCACCCAACCGCGGCCCGGCCACGCGGATCTCGCCGGCATGCAGAAGTACGGCTTCATCGACGCCCGCGACGTCCTCGAGCGGGCGTCGGCCCGGGAGACGGCGGCTCGCGTGGCGGCGGGGACACTGGCGAAGGCCCTCCTCGCCACCATCGGCGTCGACGTCTTGTCGCACGTGGTCCAGATGGGACCGGTGCGGTCGAAGGCTCCCGACCGACCGACCCCAGCCGACCTCGAGCGGGTTGACGGGTCGCCGGTGCGCTGTTTCGACACCGCGGCCGAGGCCGCCATGATCGCCGAGGTCGAGGCGGCTGCCAAGGAGGGCGACTCGCTGGGCGGTGTCGTCGAGGTCCTCGCGTACGGCGTGCCGGTCGGGTTGGGAAGCCACGTCCACTGGGACCGCAAGCTCGACTCCCGGCTGGCCCAGGCCCTCATGAGCATTCAGGCCGTGAAGGCCGTGGAGATGGGCGACGGCTTCGAGGTCGCGGGCCGCCGCGGCTCGGCCGCGCACGACCCGATCGCGTGGGACGCGACGACGGGCACCTATCGCCGTGAGAGCACGCTGGCGGGCGGCATCGAAGGGGGCATCTCCACTGGCGACCTCCTCGTCGCCCGTGCCGCGATGAAGCCGCTGGCCACCCTCAACCGGCCGGTGCTGAAGACGGTCGACACTGTCACCAAGGAGGAGACGGTGTCGTTCAAGGAGCGCACCGATGTCACCGCGGTGCCGGCGATGGGCGTGGTCGCCGAGACGATGACCGCGCTCGTGTTGGCGGACGAGGCGTTGCGCAAGTTCGGTGGTGATTCGCTCGAGGAGTTCACCCGCAACCATCGGGCGTTCGTCGATGGCCTTCAGTGACACCCTCGTGCTCGTCGGTCTGATGGGCACGGGGAAGAGCACGGTGGGTCGGATCGTCGCCGAGCATCTCGATGCGGAGTTCTACGACAGCGACGAGGTGATCGAAGAGCGCACCGGCCGCACGGTCCGGGAGATCTTCGAGACCGACGGCGAGGCCGCGTTCCGGGTGCTGGAGTCCGAGGCGCTGGAGGAGGCGCTGGCCCACGACGGCAACGTCGTCGCCGCCGCCGGTGGCGTCGTCCTCAACCCGAAGCATCGAGCGTGGCTCGCCGACCAGGACTGGGTGTTCTGGCTCCGGGCCCGTCCGGAGACGATCGTGGACCGGGCGCTGCGCGGCGACCATCGGCCGTTGCTCGCCGACGATCCCCTTGGCGTGCTCCGGCGTATGGCCGTCGAACGGGCGCCCTTCTACGACGAGGTCGCCGACGAGATCATCGACATCGACGACCTGTCGGTCGACGAAGTCGCCGAGCAGATCATGGCCATGGTCGACGAGCACTCGTGATCATCGTCACGGTTCCGGTCGGCGAACGGTCCTACGACGTGATCGTCGGGAGCGGCGCCCGTCACCGCCTGCCGGAGGTGCTTCCCGTGGCGGCCCGCCGGGCCGCGGTCGTGACCCAGGCGTCGATCGGCGTCGACGTCGACCCGCTGATCGAGCAGCGCGTGTTCACGATCGGCGACGGGGAGGCCACCAAGTCTCTCGAGCGTCGTGCACGTGCCGACCACCCTGCTCGGCCAAGTGGACGCCGCCATCGGAGGCAAGACGGCGGTGAACCTTCCGGAGGGCAAGAACCTCGTCGGTGCGTTCTGGCAGCCCGCGGCCGTCTTGTGCGACACGGACGTCCTCTTGAAGCTGCCGCCCCGGGAGTACCGCAGCGGGCTCGGCGAGATGGCCAAGTACCACTTCCTCACTGGCATCGACCTGATGGACCTCGCGCTCGACGACCGCGTGGCCGAGTGCGTGCGCATCAAGGCCGAGATCGTGGCCGCCGACGAGCGGGAAGACGGGCGGCGGGCGATCCTCAACTACGGGCACACGCTGGCCCACGCGCTCGAGACCGCGGGCCGCTACGACCTCCGCCACGGCGAGGCCGTCGCCATCGGGTTGGTATTCGCAGCCGAACTGGCCCGGGTGCTCGGGCGGATCGATCATGGACGGGTGGACGAGCACCGCAAGGTCGTCGGCGCCTACGACCTGCCGATGACGCTGCCGTCCGGTGTCGATCACGAGGAGTTGGTGGCGTTGTTCGCGCGGGACAAGAAGGCGCTCGGTGAGATCACGTTCGTCCTCGACGGGCCCGACGGCATCGAGCCCGTACGTGGCATCCGGCGCGCCGCGCTCGACGCCGCCTTCGAGGCAGTGTCGCGCTGATGGCCCGCCCGCTCGTCCTGCTCCTGAACGGACCGAACCTCGACCTGCTCGGGTTGCGCCAGCCCGAGATCTACGGGACGGCCACGCTCGACGACCATGTCGCCGCCTTCACCCGCGCCGCCGACCAGGCCGGCTTCGACGTCGAGCACCTCCAGTCCAACCACGAGGGCGTCCTCGTCGACGCCATCCGCGACGGCCGCGGCCGGTGCGCGGCGATCGTCATCAACGGCGCCGCGTTCACGCACTACGCCTGGGCCATCCACGACGCGCTCGCCACCTTCGACGGTCCGATCATCGAGGTGCACATCTCGAATCCGTACGCCCGCGAGCCGTGGCGCAACACCTCGGTGGTCGCTCCGGTGGCGAGAGGTTCGATCACCGGCTTCGGCGGCAACAGCTACATCCTCGCGGTCCACGCCTTGAAGGAGCTCCTGTGATCGACCTCGCCGCCCTGCCCGCTATGGACGTCGCAGGTCGGGCCGCGCGGCTGAGAGCCACGTTCGGCGACGCTGAGTGCGACGCCCTACTCGTCACGAAGCTGGTCAACATCCGGTATCTCACCGGCTTCAGCGGATCGGCCGCGCTGCTGCTCGTCCGGCCCGAGGATCTCGTCTTCGTCACCGACGGCCGCTACCGCGACCAGTCCGCCGAGCAACTGGCGGCCGCGGGCGTCGATGCCCGCATCGAGATCGGGTTCACGGTCGAGGCGCAGCGCGACATCCTCGCGGCCGCGGGCAAGGGCTTCGCGCGTATGGGTCTCGAAGCGCACAACGTCACCTGGGCCCAACAGCGGGACATGGCGGCCGCGTGGTTCCCCGACGTCGATCTGGTGGCCACGGAGCATCTCGTCGACGACCTCCGAGTCGTGAAGGACGAAGGCGAGATCGCCCGCATCGGCGCGGCCGCCGCGATCGCGACCGACGCGCTGCAGCGGCTGCGTCACCGCCTGCTCGACCAGCCCACCGAAGCCGAGTTCGGCCTCGAGCTCGACACCGAGATGCGCCGGCTGGGCGCCTCCGGACCGTCGTTCGAGACCATCGTGGCCTCCGGCGCGAACGGGGCCAAGCCGCACCACCGGCCGGGGCCCCGCGCCATCGTGGACGGGGATCTCGTGGTGCTCGACTACGGCGCGCTGGTCGACGGCTACTGCTCCGACATGACGCGCACCGTCGTCGTCGGTGAACCGTCGGCGACCCAGGCCCGCATGCTCGAGGTCGTGACCGCGGCCCAGCAGGCCGGCGTCGACGCAGTCCGGGCCGGGGTCTCGTGCGTGGCCGTCGACCGGGCGTGCCGGTCGGTCATCGAGGCCGCGGAATGGGGCGACGCGTTCGTCCACGGCACCGGCCACGGCGTGGGTCTCGAGATCCACGAGAGCCCGAGGGTGACGTTTTCGTCGGCTGATACGCTCGCCGCCGGCTACGTCGTCACCGTCGAGCCGGGCGTGTACCTCCCCGACCACGGTGGCGTCCGCATCGAAGACACAGTCGTGGTGACCGCGGACGGCTGCTATTCGCTCACTCACGCTCCGAAGGACCCGGCATGGCCATCTCAACCAACGACCTGAAGAACGGCATGACCCTCGACCTGCCCGAGGGTCTCTTCTCCGTCGTCGAGTTCCAACACGTCAAGCCGGGCAAGGGCGGCGCCTTCGTCCGCACGACGCTCAAGAACGTGCGCACGGGCGCGGTCATCGAGCGGACGTTCCGCGCCGCCGAGAAGGTGGAGCAGGCCGTGATCGACAAGCGGGAGATGGCGTTCCTCTACCGCGACGGAGCCGACCTGGTGTTCATGGACAACACCAGCTACGAGCAGATGACCGTCAGCCCCGCCGCGCTCGGTTCGACGGCCGACTACCTCGTCGAGAATGCGTCGGTCATCCTCCAGCTTTACGAGGGTGAGATCGTGGGCACCGAGATCCCGGCGTCGGTCGAGTTGAAGGTGGCCGACACCGAGCCCGGCCTCCAAGGCGACCGCGTCTCCGGCGCCCGCAAGCCGGCGACGATGGAGACCGGGCTCGTCGTGCAGGTGCCCTTGTTCATCAATCCCGGCGAGCGCATCAAGGTCGACACCCGTTCGGGCGAGTACATCTCGAAGGCCTGAGCGTGGCGGCTCCGGGACGCCGGCAGGCGCGGGAGCGGGCGCTCGAGCTGCTGTACGAAGCCGAGGCGAAGGACGCCGAACCGGTCGAGATCATCGATGGCCTCCCGGTCGCGCCCCACGGCTACACGGTCGCGCTCGTCACGGGGGTCGCGCAGTCCCGGCCCGAGCTCGACGAGGTGATCGCCCGCTACGCGCGCGGCTGGACGCTCGAGCGCATGCCGGCCGTCGACCGCAACCTGCTCCGGTTGGCGTGCTTCGAGCTGGCGCACCGACCCGATGTTCCGACCGCGGTCGTCATCGACGAGGCGGTCGAGTTGGCAAAACAGTTCTCCACCGAGGAGTCGGGCCGGTTCGTGAACGGGATGTTGAGCCGTATCGCGGCCGAGGTGCGAGGCGATGGCGATACCGCTCCCTGACCCGCCGCTCACCGACGGTGTCGTCCGCCTCCGGCCGTGGGGTGAAGACGTCGGCGATGCCGCCGCGCTCGCGGCCGCATGGGCGGATCCCGAGATCCAGAAGTGGACCTCGGTGCCGGTTCGGCGTACGGAGGCCGACGCCGCCGAGTGGATCGCCGGGGTCACCGCCCGGAGGCTGCGCAGCGTGGCCCTGGATCTGGTCATCTCGCCCGCCGCGGCCGATGATCCGGCGGTGCTCGGGGAGGTCGGGTTCGTGACGATGCTCGGCGGGCCGGCACGAGCCGAAATGGGGTGGTGGGTGGGCGCCGCCCACCGCCGGCAAGGCATCGCGAGCCGGGCCGTGGGCCTGTTCGCGGCCTGGGCGCGCCTGACCCTCGAGTTCGAGCTGTTCGCGGAGGTCGACCCGGACAACCCCGCGTCGATCTGGGTCGCGGAGTCCGCCGGCCTCCGCCTCCGGCTGAAAAGCTGATTCTCTGGGTGGGCCCTCCAGGTGCACGTCTCGTCGATTCACCGGCGCTCGGCCTTCGGCCTCGCTTCGGCCGTTGTTCTGGTCGGTCGGCGCCATGGAGCGGCTGACGCCGCTCAATGGCCCCGTCCGACAGCAGCGCCCATACGGGCGCTGCA
>WNFV01000556.1_pt1 | contig 96296 bp, 87 predicted proteins | sample 5400101 | NCBI WGS metagenome assembly WNFV01 (sample SAMN13153361, study PRJNA577476) | soil metagenome | isolation source: 115 cm soil or saprolite under grassland replicate 1 | place: USA:California | collected 2016-06-15
CGCCCGGGCACCCCGCCAAGGGCAGACGCGGCAACGCCCCAGACGGTGGCCGTCTGGGCTTGACAAGCGATAGAAGCGTCTTGCACTCGAACGGTGCTTGGCTTCTGACGGTCCTGGCGCTTGCCTTCGTCTAGGCCAGCGGGCGTGGCAGCCGATTGGGTCGTGCCGGGCGGGCGGCTCCTTGTCGCCGCGGCAGCTCCACCAGCGCCGGGGCCGTTTGGTCACTGACCGAGGTTTATCGGTTTTGGGGTGGTGGACTGGTTCAGCCTGGAACGGATCTTGACGCTCCTTGCCCTGCTCGCGATAGTGAGCTTCGCGCCCCTGAGCCTTTCGTCCCGATACGCGGCCTCCTGCTCCCTCAAGAGCATTATCCGCACCCGCAGCGACCCTGAGTCCGGCGACAGGAGCCTGTGATGCGACGTGCCCTCGGCGTCATCGTCGTGCTTACCGCAAGCACCCTGACCACCTTCCCCGCCGCCGCCACCCCGCCGACCAAGCCCTCAGCGTCGGCGCCGTCGTCCGTCGCCCCGCGGCCGCGTCCCGGGCCACCCGTGCCAGGAGTGCGCCAGCCCAAGCCCGTCGTCACGCCTGACTGCGCGACCTTGAAGGCGCAGCGGTACGCGCTCGCGCGGCAGGGGCACCGGACCGCGCTGTGCCTGGGGCGGGGCCGCCTGCCGAAGGGCTGGACGCTCGCCAAGGCGCTCGCCGTCCCGGTCGCCAAGGCGCCGGCCGCGAAGGCGCCGCGGGCGAGGCGACCCGACGGCCTGGAACCCGAGCCTCCCGGCGTTGCCATCCCGGCCTGGTGCAACGACGGCCTGGCGGGGGGGGTGGGACCAGTGGGATCCGACCTGGATGTCCGGCTGGGCGTGGCTGGACCGCTACCACGTCTGCTTTAACGAACCCGTGTGGGCGGACCTCTACTCGGTTCCTGATGGCGCGCTGCTTGGCGAGGCGGACTTCATCGTCGTCATCGTGAGCACCCTGCAGAAGGAAATTCGTAGGTGGCAGACCGAGCTGTTCGTCAACATGTGGAACGCGACCGGCCAGATGCAAACCGGCACCAACATCGACGCGTTCTTCCAGTTCGACAGCTGCCTGGTCTCCGCGACCGAGAACTCTGCTCAAGGCTTCGAGATACCCGCGGAGTGCAAGATCCGGTCGGAGTTCCCCCCGCCAGAGGGTGCGATCCCCATCGGGCTGAACCAGCCCAAGTACGGCTGGTGGGTCTTCAGCGCCGACGAGACCACCGACTTCGTCTGGCCAACCACGAGTTGGACCCTGCAGGTCGGTAACCAAGCCACCACCTACCGTGCCCTGTGGAATCAGCCGTTGTGGCTCGGCGTTCGCTGCGACACCGCCCCGTACTTCGGCTTCGCCCAGGGCGGCTGCGTCGCCGCGTACGCCCCGGCCGTCTTCGAGTTGTCGATCAGTGACCCGACCGTGGCGCAGGCCGCCGCCTTCTACCGGGACGCCCAGCTGCAGCTCCCACACGACGGCTACTACGTGGGCCCCGGGCGCTACGTTCCGGTGGACGACCCATTGGAGAATGGCGCGTGGGGGCCACTGAATCCGCTGACCAGAGCGTTCAACCCGGACATCAGGCGGCTCAACAACGACACGGCGTGCGCCGGGTTCATTCCGGAACACGCAGGGGAGGAGTGCGACGAGTACCCGTTCGCCTCGACGAACCAAGGCGCCGCCTTCGGCTCCTACATGGTCCGGTCCATCCCCGGCGACCAAAACGGGAAGGCCGGCAGCTTGCTCTCCGCGTTCTACCAGGAAAACCACGTCATCGACGGCGACGAGTTCTCCGTCTGGATCAAGCCATAGCCCACCCCTACCGGGGCGGGTCCACCTGAGCGCGGGCCAGGGCCAACCTTGGCCCGCGGGCGGGACGCATCAGCGTGGCGTCCCGCCGGGGTGGCCAAACCTTTCGGCCACGAACCTTGACGGTGCGGTGATCCGTAGCGCCCTGCAGCGCTACCGCAGGATCTCCCAGTCGAGGCCGCCGTGCTCGTTGACGAACGGCCGGCAGCCATCGACCGGCCCCGGGCGCTCGAGGGCATCGGTCACGGCCCCAAGCAGCAGCCCCAGCGACCGGTGGGGCTCGTCGAACCGGGCAGGGTCGGCGTGGTAGGCCTGGCCGAGGCGGCCAAACAGTGGGCTGGTCGGCTCGCCGACGACGAACCGGCAGTCGGCCCCACGGGCGGCAGCAACCGGGATCCAGCGCCGGTCCCAGTGCCAGGACATGTCACCGTGCTCGGCCTCGACCTGCGCGGTGACCTTCGCCCGGGTCCGCCAGCGCTCCCGAAGCTCCTCCACCGGCAACGGCCGGTAGAACGGCGGCAGCTCAAAGCACGTCCAGGCGGTGCTCTGGTCCAGCGTGGCCCCGTCGTAGCGGCGCAGCGACGCGGTCAGGTCGGCCGGGAACGACAGGCCCAGCTCCGCCTCGGCGGCCGCGACCTGGTCCAGGGCCGCCGGCGGCCGCAGCGTCGCCAGGGTCGCGGGCGTGTGCGTGGCCAGCCACGCCTCGATCCGCCGCCAGGCATCATCCACCACCGACATGGCCTGATCCTCCCACCCCGTACCCTAGCCCGTTGCCCAGCATGCCGGTGTCCCGCGCCGCCCACCAGGCCACCGTGCAGGTCATTTACTGCAAGTCTGGCCACAAGTCGAGCCAGGGCCACCGTCAGCGTATGTGCCGGCTGCCGTGACGAGCTCCTCAAGCGCCGTACTGCGACCGGCACCGCGACCGGCGCGCCGCAGCCGCTAAAAGCAGACGCGTCACGCTGTCCGGCGCGCCGGTCAGCTCACCGGGTGGAGAACGGCCTCGCCTTCGGCGCCGCGGCCGGGACCCTGCGCCCGTCCGCGGACCGGCCGTTGTCGCGGCCGCCCGGCCAATCCCACGGCCTCGGCGGCCCGCGTCAAGGACGCTTGCGCGGTCCTTCGGACCGGCCCTGGCGGGCCGTCCTTGACCCGACCGCCACGGCCGTGGTCCGGTGCCACCGGCCGCCCGGAGCGGGTAGGGGCAGGCCGACCCGCCCGCGACGGCTGATTACGGCGGAATCACGCTCGTGGTCCAGCCGGCCAGCCGCAGGCCGCTCTTGTTCGGCGTGCAGTAAACGGCGCGCCGGATCCGTCAACAGGGGGAACATTTGGCGCAAGATTTGAAAGGGGAGAAATGTATATTCTGACGACGAAGAATTCACGCCAGATGTTGCTGGCGTTGCTGACGTTGCTGCTGGCCTTGATGACATTGCAGGTCGGCCCGTTAGCGCTTTCTGCTGCTGCCATCCCTCCAGAAGGACGGAGGCACTGCCCGGAGCTCGGCGCCATCGATCGAGAAACCCTGCAGGACGGCGCGGTCATCGAATGGATTTGCAAGGAGTACTGGATCGGGACTACGGACTACTGGGGCTGGGAATTCTATAGGTATGTACCCGGCACGAGCAAGAAGGCAGGGGGGACGCGTACTTCGTCCTCCCCTCCCTACATCATGAGAGTAACGTCCGCCGTCGGAGATGGCGTCGGTGGCGGTGACGCGCTTGGCGCGATCTGGATCTTCCAGCCCGACGGGACGGCGCTGAACCGGCGCCTCCAGGTCCATACCATCATGGAGTACTCGCCAACATCTGGTGGGCCGTACTCCAACTGCCACGACCTCGGCTGGGTCGAGGCGCCAACAGAGTGGTCTTTCTGGCATACCACCATCAAGCAGTACAACGAGCCCGATTGCGGTACGGGATACTACCGGGCACAGGTCGCCGGCCGCTTTTGGGCCATCTCCACCGGCGCCTGGGAGAGCAGCAGCTGGCACTACTCGCCAGCTGTCTTCATCTCCATGCCGTGCTGCGCTCCGCCGAAGGAGCCGACGGTCACACCAACTCCACCCGTCACCGGCAACCCCTGACAGCACGATCGGCACAGAGCCGTCGGAGGCCGGGTCGGCCGTCTCATACGCGTACGGCCGGACTTGCTTCGCCCAGGTGGTGGCCCGCGAGGCACCCGCCGGAGAGGACCCTTCTTCGCCAGCCTGCTTACCACCCGAAGTCAGCCAAGCCGGTGGCGGAGGCGGAGGCGGGGCCAAGGGCATCAACAGCTCCCCGTGGACTTAGTGGTCCGGCCTGTAAGTTCGTGCGGGGTTACGAGCCTGGTGGTTGTGCGCCGTCCTGCCAGGCGCTGGGATCGTTCAGGTACAGGCCGCAGGCACAGTCGAGGGCTTCCTGGGGTGTGCCGATGGGCAGGCCGCTGGGCAGGACCGAATCCTCGTAGCCGTCCCGGCTGGCCAGGTAGATGGCGAACCCCCACAGGCTGGCTGAGCCGTTGTAGCGCAGCCGGCACAGCGGCAGCACCTCGCCGCCTTCCAGTTCGCCGTCGACGTAGGCGAAGCGGCCGCGGAACCGCACCTGCACGTCGGCCAGGGCAGGCCAACGCTCCCGTTGGCGGTCCAGGAGCCGCTGGTGCAGGGAGGTCTTGGTCGACCCAGGGATCGGTCTGGCCATCGGCCCATCATCGCCGATCGGTTGCCGTATCGTCCCGCCGGCGGTGGACCGGCGCATGGGAGGTGCGGTGGGCAGGCGGGGCGGCCAGAGCCCGTTCCAGGTCACGTTGACGGCATCCGAACGCAAGCTGCTCAAGACGTGGGTGCGCACCCCGACAGCGCCGTACCGGAAGGTGCTGCGGGCCAAGGTGGTGTTGCTTGCCGCCGCGGGCCACACCAACGCCCACATCGCCTGGCGGCTGGAGGTGACCGGCAACACGGTACGCAAGTGGCGTCGGCGGTTCAGCCAGCAGGGCCTGGCCGGCCTGCGCGACCGGCCACGGCCGGGCCGGCCTCGCCGGTTCCCGGCGGCGGTGGTCGCCGAGGCCAAAGCGATCGCCTGTGAGCTTCCGGCGACCCGCAGCACGCCGACCAGCCGCTGGAGCCTCGCCGACCCGCGCCAGGAGCTGCTGGTCACCGGCCTGGTCGACGAGGTCTCGACCACGACGCTGTGGCGCTGGCTGGCCGAGGACGCCATCCGACCGTGGCGGCACCGCTCCTGGATCTTCCCGCGCGCTCCCGACTTCGCCGCCAAGGCCGGCATGGCGCTCGACTTGTACCAGCGCCGCTTCCAGGGCCGTCGGCTTGGGCCCGGCGAGTTCGTCATTTCGGCCGACGAGAAGACCTCGATCCAGGCCCGCTGCCGCTGCCACCCCACCCTGCCACCAGGCGTGGCGCGCACGGTGCGGGTCGAGCACGGGTACCAGCGCGGCGGGGCGCTGGCCTACCTGGCCGCCTGGGACGTCCACCAGGCCACGCTGTTCGGCCGCTGCGAGCCCACCACCGGCATCGCCCCGTTCGGGCGGCTGGTGGAGCAGGTCATGACGGTCCAGCCGTACGCCTCCGCGACGCGCGTGTTCTGGATCGTGGACAACGGCAGCTCGCACCGGGGACGGGCGTCGGTCGACCGACTCCAAGGCCAGTGGCCCAACCTCACGCTGGTCCACCTGCCGGTGCATGCCTCCTGGTTGAACCAGATCGAGATCGTCTTCTCGGTGATCCAGCGCAAAGTGCTGACCCCCAACGACTTCCTGGACCTCGTCGAGGTCGAGCAGCGCCTGCTGGCCTTCCAACGCCGCTACCAGCAGGCGGCAGTCCCGTTCGACTGGCGCTTCACCCGAGCCGACCTGCAGCGGCTGCTGCGCCGACTGGACGACCACCAGCAACCCAGCATCGCAGCACGAACCCCGCACGAACTTCTATAACGGACCACTTAGCCGCCGGCGGGCAGGTCGGAGGAGCGTTCCTCCGCGTGCGTCTCGCGGGTCGGCGTCACCGGTCGGTGTCGAGGTCGGTGAGCAGGGCCGCCCGCAGGTCCTCGAGGGTGAGACCCTGCGCCTCGACCAGCAGCTTGACCGAGTGAGGACCATGGTTGGGCAGGCCGAGCTGTGCGCGCTGCCGCCGCTCCTCGGGGTACAGGTCGGCCTCGACCGGGTCCTGGGCGTCGCGTAGCAGCCCGAGCAGCAGGTGCTCGGGGCCGATCTCCTGGCCGCGGTCGGCGGCTTCGTCGCCGGCGAACCGGAGCGCCCGCCAGCACATGGTAAGCGGGGGGCCGCCGACCGCCTGGTGGGTGACCCGTTGGGCGGGTCGGTGCCGAACCCGCTGGGCCGCCTGGCGGTAGGCTTCGTCGCCAAAGGTCTCCTTCAGGCGGTCGGATACCACGTCCAGGTCGACGCCGGCGGTGGCCAGCAGTTCGGCGTCGCTGGGCTGTGGGGCCGGGAGCGCGCCTTGGGCGACCAGCCGGTCGACGCCGCCCCGGACCGTTGCCAGGTCCAAGCCGTGGGCCCGCAGCACCCTGGCCGCCAGGTTGTCGCCTTCAAGGAGCAGGCCGACCAGCAGGTGCTCGGCGCCCAGGTAGTGGTGCCGCAAGCGCCTGGCCTCCTGCTGGGCCAGGGCGGATACGTGGCCGGCTGCCTCGGTGAACGCCACCATCGTGGCTACCTCCCCTGCCCGGCGCGGCCGCGCGGGCCGTGCTTCTGGTGGACGGCCTGCTTGCTCACCCCGAGGCGGTCGGCGATCTCCTGCCAGGACCAGCCCCTGGCGCGAGCGTTGTCGACCTGCAGGGCCTCCATCACCTCCAGCAGGCCACGCAACGCGGCGACCGACCGCAGACCGACCTCGGGGTCGCGGCTGCCGCTCGCGGTCGCCAGGTTCGCCAATTCCCGCTCCGCCCTCCCCTCCATGCTGTCAAGATATCTTGACGACCGCAGCGTGGTCAAGCAACTCCAGCGGCCGGCCGGAAGCCGGCACGCCGTACCCCACGCCCAGGATCCACTCGCCGAAGCACGACGGAGGTCGCCGTCTGGCTGGGCGCGGCCGGCGCGACCGACCTCACCCCCCGGCGGCCGAGGAGCTGGCCGCCCTGCTGCTGCGCGCGGTGCGCCAGCTCGGCGCCTGACGCCGCCTCCACACCGAGCGGCGCGCAAGCGACCCAAGCCCAGCCCCAGGCTCCCGCCCGCCAGGCTCACAACGGCGCTGCAGGGAGCCCTGAACGCGGACCTCACCGCCACGCTCACAACCCCCGGCGAGCAGCGGCTTCTGCTGGAGCTGGCGGGTGCTGACCGTGACCTGAACGTCGTTCGCGGCCCGTTCGCAGGCCACTCACCGGCCGGCCAACAGCCCGGCTCACCACCCCTGGCGACCCGGCGGCGATGGCGGTCACAGCGGCGGTGAGTGGCGCTCACAGCGGGCGTGCGGCGTCTGCACCAGGACCGATCACCCCGCCTGTGAGCCTGCCGTAAAGCGCGCGTGCGTCTGCTGGTGGGCAGCAGCCCGCGCTCCGCGGTCGGGGTCGTGCCGTGCGTCGACCGGCACCGCTGGTGTCCCCAATCGGCCCCTCGGCGGAGGTTCCAGTGAGGCACGCGTGCGCGTGCTAGCCGCTGGACGGCGCCGCCGAAGGAGGCTTGATGGTCAGGATCGCCGCCCAGGTCAACGCTGACCGTGGCGCCTTGCGGATTCCCACCGCGCCTGTCGGATTCACTCCGCCCCGCCCCGGCCGGCGGCAGCACGCCACCATCGTCGACCCGCCAGCCGTCCTTTGCGCCCGGGGGCTCTTGCTGGTCGCAGCCGGCGGGCGCCGCGGTGTCGATAGTCAGGCCCCAACGCCCGGTTCTGATGATGACAGCGCTCCCGCCAGCAACATCGCCCTCGCAACCCGGCCGGTAGTTCTGCGGAGACCCCACGCCCGCGCGCCCTATCAGCCCGCCGGGCCGCGCTTCGAGCAGGGACTGGCCGCTTCGACCAGACCGCCCCGTTCGACCCTGCCGGCCTGGAGAACGGGTTTCTGTAGTGAGAGCCGATTCAGCCGGCACCCGACCCGATCACCCCGGCGCGGATCCCCCTACGGATCGGCGACGCCTCTGGTGCCGGTTCGCCCGCCGACCTTGGACCTGGCGCCCCCAACCACGACCAACGCGCACGTCACCCCGCCGGCCACTAGCTCTGTCACCGCCGCCGACTCCTGACGGAGGCCGCCCGCATGTACACCAGAGACAACACCGCCCGGCAGCGTCCGCGCCCACGGCCTGGCCGGCGCTCCCGGCGAGGAAGCGTGGCCGAGCAGCTCGCCAGCCTCGCCGGCCGGCTCACCGACCGCGACCGCGCCATGCTGCACCTGGTCCACGAGCACCGCGTGTTCACCAGCCACCAGCTCGGCGAGGCGTTCTTCGGCCCCCACGACCGGGCCGAGCACCGCCTGCGAGACCTCGCCGACGCCGAGGTCCTCGCCCGCTTCCGGCCCTACCGCCGCCACGGCGAAGGATCCGCCCCCTACCACTACGTGCTCGGCCCCGCCGGCGCCGCGGTCCTGGCCGCCGAGCAAGGCGTGGAGGTTCGCCGGCTCGGCTACCGGCCCGACAAGGCGCTGGAGGTCGCGCACAGCCAACGCCTGGCGCACACCGTCGGCGTCAACGGCTTCTTCACCGCCCTCGTGGCCGCCGCCCGGCAGCATCGCGCCCAGGGCGCCCGGCTCGTCGCCTGGTGGTCGGAGCGCCAGTGCCGCGACCGGTGGGAGCCGATCGTCCGCCCGGACGGCTACGGCCGCTGGCGCGAGCACGACGCGGAGGTCGACTTCTTCCTCGAGTACGACCGCGGCACCGAACCGCTGGACCGGCTGGCCGCCAAGCTCGCCGGCTACCAGAAGCTCGCCACCGTCACCCAGATCCCAACCCCGGTGCTGTTCTGGCTGCCCTCCTCGGGCCGGGAGGCCAGCGTGCGCCAAGCCCTCGCCGACGAGCGCCTGTGGGCCGCGATGCCGTTCCTGGTCGCCACTGCCAGTCCGACCCTCGGCCGGGCTCCGGCCGATCAGGCATGGCTGCCTCTCGGAGACACCTCGCCGCGCCAACGCCTCATCGATCTAGCCGACGTCGACCACCGCACGAGCAGTGCGCCACCATCGCCGGCGAGGACCTGACCCCCATTGGATGAGCCGACGGTTGGCGAGGCAGCACCCGCTGGCGCTCGGGGTGCCAACCGCCGCGCAGTGCGACCTGTCCGTCACAGGCACGACGGCGCTCAGGTAGACGTAGACGGCATCACCGCTCGGGTGCGGCGTGAGTGCGTCGAGCAAGGCATCCCAGAAAAGGTCGAGGATCAAGTGATCCTGGCCAAGGTTGTGACGCTGGCCTACGAGGGCGCAGCTACGCGATCCACATCACCTTGATCCTTTCGGGGTCGAACCGCTGGCCCTTCCCTTGCGGATGGATCTCAATGCGGCGGATGACGGCGGCGAGGATGGCACGCTTGCGGTCCAACGATAGGCCAGGCCAGACCTCGCGGATGTTGCGCGGAATCTGCGCAAGGACGCGATCGTCGGTCAACTTGGCGATCTTGCGCCGTAGCGCATCCATGCGTTCCTCGCTCTCCGCGCGGTGACGCCGGAAGGCTGTCTCGCTGATCAACTCGCGTGCGAGCTTGTCCTCGAGCCGGTCGTAGATACCCTGCTCGGTAGCAAGCTGCTCGTACAGTTCGCGCGTGGGATCGTCGGCCGGACGATCGGCCGCCTGCTCGAACGCCGTGGACTCCAATCGGTACAGCAGCCGCTCAGTTACCTCGTGGTCCACATCACGAAGGTTGCGCTCGATGCACCGACCGATGCCGTACCGGTTCGAGCACGCATACGACACGTACTCGTGTCCCCGCTGCACGCGACGCATGACGCACATGTCGCCGCCGCACTTGGCGCAGCGCAGCAACGGAGTGAGGAGGTACCGCGGAGGTGCTCCTCGGTTGTTCACCCGTGCAGGGTCCTCCAGGATGGCTTTGACTCCCTCCCAAGTCCTCTGATCGAGGATCGCGGGCCACACAGCAGCTACCAGGGTGCCTCCGTTGTGCTCCCGGTAGCCGGCGACGCGCGGCGAAATGAGTGCCCGGCGGAGCACTCGGTTCTGCCACTTCTTTCCCGTTGTCGTACGGATGCCCTTCTTGTTCCACTCGACGCAGATCCCGCGCAACGAGTCACCAGCCAGCACGCGACGCGCAGCTTCCTGAAGAAGGGCCGCCTCCGACTCATCGACGCTCATTCGATCGGACTTGTACCCGAACGGTCGGTAGCCGCCGCCCTTGTCCCGGCCTTCTTCGGCGAGCTGGCGCATCGAGCGCAGGATCCGCTTCTGTATCCGCGCGAGCTCCGCCTGCGCCCGCGCGGACTCGCCGTAGAACCTCGCTACGTCTTCCGGGTCGCTGAAGTCGTACTCGGTGTCGTTGCCGGCGATGATGACTCGGTGCATGCCTGCCTCTTGGCAGACCTTGACGAACTCGGCTGCCTCGACGACGGAGCGGTTCGAGCGGTCCTCCAGCCACACGACGACGGCATCGAACTCGTGGTGCTGGATCGCATCAAGCAGCCGGAGCCACTCCTTGCGGGCCTTCTTGGAGTAGGGGCTCGCCGATGCTGTCTCCTGGAAGACCTCGCCGACGGTCCAGCCTCGCGCAGCGACGATCTGGCGGCAGTCCTGCTCCTGTCCGCCGAGGCCTCGCCCGCCGAACTTGGACAATCGGCAGTAGATCGCGACGACGACCGCGCGTGTCGCGTCGCCCTCGGCCGCTGGTTCCCCATTCGAGGCCATCTGCCCTGCCTCCGCGCGATTGCTGGAAGGTTCTTGAATACCCGAGAATTCTACTAAATGCATACTTGCGCTGGCGAACGCCGAGCCAGAACGCTGCGCGGCCGCCTTCGGCGGCGATCCGGCGGCGCAGCTCGAGCTGGTCGCCAGCCACGCCCGCGCGCAGCGGGACTTCCCGGTCGGCCTCAAGGCGCTGGTCGCCGACCGGTTCGGCACCTCGCGGGTGGTGCGGCTGGGTTGACGGCCGGCTTCCCGGCTGGGAGGAGGGGCGGGCCCGGCGCTCAGCCCCCGCTCATCCAGCCGCCGCCCCACCTCTCTGCCGCCCTGCCCGCGGGACGGGCGGTCAGAACTTCATCAGGTGGTGGCGGCATTCGAAGGCGGTGTCCTCGGCGGCGAAGGCGGCCGCCTCGGAGCGCTTGACCGCCAGGTAGGCACCGCGTCGCGGCGGTCCCAGGGCTTCCATCAGCAGCTCGTCGCGTTCCAGCGCGTCGAGCGCGGCGGGCAGCGAGTCGGGCAGCCGCTGGATGCCGCGGCGGCGCCTGGTGCTGGTCGACATCGCGCCCGGGTCGACCTCGACCGGCTTGCCGGGGTCGAGCTTGTTGCGGATGCCGTCGAGGCCGGCGTGGATCACGGCGCCGAGGGCCAGGTAGGGGTTGCCGGTGGCGTCGGACGGCTTCAGCTCCAGGTTGCAGGAGGCCTCGTCGGCGTCCCACAGGCGCGACGGGATGCGCACCGCCGCCTCGCGGTTGTCCGGGCCGTAGCAGGTGAACGCGCTCGACCAGGAGTGGGGCACCAGGCGCCGGTAGCTGTTGACGCTGGCGCAGGTGAGCGCGAGCAGGCCGGGCAGGTGGGCGAGCACGCCGGCGACGAAGTGGTAGCCGAGGCCGGAGACGCCGTAGCGGTCGTCCGCGTCGTACAGCAGGTTGCGGCCGCCGGGCTGGCCGTCCGGGCCGGCCTCCCACAGCGACAGGTGCAGGTGGGCGCCGTTGCCTGCCTGGTCGGGCAGGGGTTTCGGGGCGAGGCTGGCCCACAGGCCCTGGCGCGAGGCGACCCCGCGCACCGTTTCGCGGTAGGCGACCTGGTTGTCGGCGGCGCGCAGCGCCGGCACGTGGTGGATCGACAGCTCCTGCTGGCCGTGGCCCAGCTCCGGGTAGTACTGCTCGACCTCGAGCCCTTGCGCCTCGAGCGCGCGCACCAGCTCGACGGCGTAGTCGTGGGCCTGGCCGAAGCCGGTCGCCGAGAAGCACAGGCTCTGGTCCACCGGGGTGAACCGGTCTTCCCCGCCGTCCGGGTCGGGCTCGAGGCGGCCGAGGGTGAACTCCGGCTCGAACGCGGCCACCAGCGCGATGCCCTCGGCGGCGAGCGTCGCGACGGCCTGCTTGAGGAAGCTGCGCGGGCACGCCTCCCACGGCTGCCCGTCGAGGCGGACCAGGTCGGCGGTCATGGCGCCGGCGCCTGGCGCGTAGGGCAGGACGGTGAAGGTGGCCGGGTCGGGCACCAGGCGGACCTCCCCCACCGCGCCCATGCCGTCGACCGGCTGCAGCTCGTCGAGCATGCTCATCGCCTGCATGGCGACGGTCAGCCCGATGCCGCCGGCCATGCGCTCCGCCAGCCGCGCGCGGGAGACCGCCTTGCCGCGCACCACCCCGGCGTGGTCGACGAACAGGAACCTGACCAGCGCGAGGTCGGCCGCCTCGGCCGCCGCGACCACCCGGTCGGCGGCCGACTTGCCGGCCCCCTGACCCTTCTTCTTCGCCATGCCGCCTCCTCACGCCGCAGCCGCCACCCACCCGGCTCCGCCTGGTGGCGCCTGGATTTCGTAGCACACCGCCAAAGCCGCGTACAGGGCGGCCGGCGCCCGCCCGCGAGGCCGCACGACCCGGGCGGGCTCGCGGGCGGCTCGGTGTTGCGCCCGGGGGTGGCGGCTGGATAGCGTGCTCGCATGCGCCCCGCCGACCGTCGTCGCGTGCTGATGGCGCTGTTCTTCTTCCCGCGGGGCGGCTCCGCCCAGGCCGCGCGTCAGCTCGCCGGCGAGCTGCCCGCCAGCGGCTGGGAGGTGGCCCTTGCGGCCGGGTCGCTCGGCGTCCTCGGCGAGCCGACCAACGCGGCGAGCTTCTACGCCGGCCTGGACGTGACCGCGGTCGACTACAGCGCCGGCCTCGATGCGCCCGACCCGCTGGCCGCCGAGCCGCCGTTCCAGCCCTCCTACGAGGACCGGCCGGGCGCGCCAGACCGGGTCTTCGCCGCCGTCGGCGACCGTGCCTACGGGCGGCTGGTGGAGGCCTGGGAGCAGGCCCTCGGGCGCGCCGGCGCCCGCCGCGCCGACGTGCTCCACCTGCACCACCTGACGCCGGTCAACGAGGCGGCCGCACGGGCGTTCCCGCAGCTTCCCGTGCTCGGCCAGCTCCACGGCACCGAGCTCGGGATGCTGCAGGAGATCGAGGCGGCGCCGGGGCGCTGGCCGCACGCTGACGCCTGGGTGAAGCGGCTGCGGCGCTGGGCCGCCGGCTGCGACCGCCTGCTGCTGCCGACGCGGGACGCGGCCGAGCGGGCCGGACGCCTGCTCGGCGTCGAGCAGGACCGGACCGTGCAGGTGCCGAACGCCGTCGACCTGGGGCGCTTCCAGCCACGACCATCCAGTGCCGCGGACCGGCTGGCCCACTGGCGCCGCTGGCTGGTCGAGGACCCGCGGGGCTGGGACCACTCCGGGGTGCCTGGCAGCGTCCGCTACCACGAGCGGGACCTTGCCGCCTTCGCCGAGGGCGAGGCTGGCACGCCGCAGCGAGCCAGCCCCCCGGTGCTGCTCTACGTGGGCCGCTTCACCGCGGTCAAGCGGGTGCCGCTGCTGGTGCGCGCCTACGCCCAGGCGCGGCGGCGCTTCGCGGTGCGCGCGCCGCTGGTGCTGCTCGGCGGCTTCCCGGGCGAGTTCGAGGAGCGCCACCCGCTCGACGAGGTCCGCGCCCTCGGGGTGCCGGACGTGTTCCTGGCCGGCTGGCGGCCCCACGACCAGCTGCCGGCCGCGCTGAACGCCGCCGACCTGCTGGTCTTGCCGTCCGTTCGTGAGCAGTTCGGCCTGGTGCTGATCGAGGCGATGGCCTGTGGCCTGCCGGTGGTCGCGGTCGACGCCCACGGCCCCGCCGGCATCGTCGACCCCGGCCAGAGCGGCTGGCTGGTGCCCCCCGACGACCAGGACGCGCTCGCCGACGCCCTGGTCGACGCCGTCAACCACCATGCCGAGCGGCGCCGCCGCGGCGAGGTGGCGCGGCACGCCGCCGCCCGCTACTCCCACACCACCGTCGCCCAGGCGGTCGCCCGCGCCTACCAGGACCTGGCCGGCGACTGAGCAGCGACGTGGCTGGGCGCGCCGTGCCGGCCGAGCAATCATCAACCTCAGCCACAACTCGAGCCTTCGGGGATGACCATGGACCAACCGCTCACCCTCGCCGCCGTGCCGATGCCGTTGCGCTGGCTGCGGGAGCCGCTGCGCTGGCACAGCGACGACGGCACCTCGCTGACGATCGTGGCCGGCGGGCGCACCGACCTGTTCGTCGACCCGGGCGGCGGCAGCGAGGCGCTGAACGCTCCCTGCCTGCTCGGGCTGCCCGGCGGCGACTTCCAGCTCAGCGCGAGGGTCACGGTCGAGCTCGGCGCCACCTACGACGCCGGCGTGCTGCTGCTGCACGCGCACGATCGCGCCTGGGCCAAGCTCTGCCTGGAGCTCTCGCCGCAGGGGCGGGCGATGGTCGTCTCGGTGGTGACCCGGGGCGTCTCGGACGACTGCAACTCGATGGTGGTCGACGGCCCCCAGGTGTGGCTGCGGGTCGCCCGCATGGGCGCGGCGTTCGCCTTCCACGCCTCGACCGACGGGGCCTTCTGGCAGCTGGTGCGGTACTTCGCGCTGGAGGAGGCCGAGCGCACGGCGGTCGGCTTCCTGGCGCAGTCCCCCACCGGTGAGGGCTGCAGCGCGACCTTCGACCGGATCCGCTACACCCCGCGGGGCCTCGACGACCTCCGCGACGGCCGGTGACGGCAGTCACCGAAGAGAAGCGAGTCGTCGCTACGGCATCAGCCTTCCTGCCACGATTCATCCCGGCAGAGAGGCGGCACCACGGGCCTGGGTCGTCGCCACGGGACCGCCGTCTCGGGTGTCGATCCGGGAGTATATGGCCCGCTACGTCCACAGCTGTCCTGCCTGCGGGGCAGTTTCCCTGTTTCGCCCACGCGACGGGGTCGCACTGTTGTACGCTGCCGCCAGCCAGGAAGCCTCTTGTCCGAGGTGGGTGCCCGTGCGACGAGTTGCCGTCGCGAACCAAAAGGGCGGTGTCGGGAAGACCACCACGGTGGTGAACCTCGGCGCCGCGCTGGCCGAACTCGGCCGCCGCGTCCTCGTGATCGATCTCGACCCCCAGGCCAACGCGAGCACCTGGCTCGGGACGGTCGATGCTCGCGCCCTCTACGAGGTCTTCGAGAACGGCGCTCCGCTGGAGAAGGCCGTCCGCACGACCGGTATCGACGGGCTCGACCTGGTGCCGTCGTCGTCGTGGATGACCCGGGCCGAGCGCAACGCCGCGACCCAGGCGGGCGCCGAGATGATCCTGCGCCAGGCGATCGACGAGCTGCCGCCCGACGCCTGGGACGTGATCCTGCTGGACTGCCCCCCGGCGCTCGGGCTGCTCTCCTACTCGGCCCTGACGGCCGCCACCGAGGTGCTGATCCCGGTCCAGACCAGGGTGATGCCCCTGGCCGGGCTGGTCGCGCTGAACCAGACGATCGACACCGTGCGGCTGCGCCTCAACCGCCGGCTCGCCCTGGCGGCGGTGCTGGCCTGCCAGGTCAACCCGACCACGCTGTCCCGGGAGGTGCTCGACGCCCTGCGCGAGCGCTTCGGCGAGGTGGTGATGCAGGCGACCATCCGCGAGAGCGTGCGGGTGGCCGAGGCACCCGGGCACCGCCAACCGGTGACGACCTACGCACCCAGCAGCACCGCGGCGGCCGACTACCGCGCCGCCGCGGCGGAGTTCGATGCGAGGAGCAGCGCGCATGGTCAGGCGCAAGCGGATGGGCGGGTTCAACGCGCTTGACGAGCTGCTGCCCGGCCCAGCGGAAGCGTCCAGGGAGGGTCCCGAGCGGACGCGCCACGGGTTGAGGCCCAAGCGCGTGCGGCCCAAGCGCATGGGGCCCTTCAACGCGCTGGACGACCTGCTGCCCGGGCCGGCGACGTCCGGCTCAGGGCTGGAGTGGGCGCCCGAGCCGGACGCGGCCTGGCCGGCGTGGCTGCGGCCCAGCCAGAGGGGCCGCACGGGCGCCACCACCGATGCCTTCGACCCCCTCGACGAGCTGCTGCCCGGCCCGCCCCGCCAGGAGGCGCCCGCCAAGGTGCGGGCCTCCTTCCAGCTCCCCCCCGAGGTGCTCGACGCGGTCAGGGACGCCACCGCGCACCTGTCAGGGCCGCCGCTGCGCATGACCCTGACCGCGCTGGCCGAGCGCGCCCTGCGGGCCGAGGTCGCGCGCCTGGCCGAGGAGCACAACCGGGGCCGGCCCTTCCCCCAGCGGCCCCGCCCCGGCCACCGCGCCCGCTGAGGGAGGCGACGCCGCCGGGTAATCCGGCACGGATCCGGGTAGGTGTCGACCGCGCGCGGCAACCCCGATCGACGGCCACGCGTGCGATGCTTGGTCCCGGAGCGCCGGCCTGGCATGGAGCCGTCACCACAGGAGCGAGTCGCTGCCAAGGCCGCTGTCGCCCTGCCGGCGGGGCGGACGTCAGGAGGCGAGGTCAGATGGTGAGCGCGTGGGTGCTGATCCAGACCGAGGTCGGCAAGGCCGGCGACGTCGCCAAGGCGGTGTCGGCGATCGACGGGATCCAGCGGGCCGACGTGACCGCCGGGCCCTTCGACGTGATCGCGCAGGCGGCGGCGCCGGACCTGAACAGCCTCGGCGGCCTGGTGCTGACCAGGGTGCAGTCGGTGCCGGGCACGACCAGGACGCTCACCTGCCCGCTGGCGACGCGCCAGCCACGCGGCCGCTGACCCGGAGCGGCGGGCGCCTCCGCAATTCCCGCCAAGACGGGTTGGCTACGCAGAATCCAACAATTAGCACCGTAGCCCTGGTGACGGTGGCCACTACCTGCGGGTTCGGACCGGCGCGGGCGCGCGGCGCAGTGCCCATCTCGGGCGACTGCTGACAGCCTGGGGCGCTCGGGACGCTCGCGCCGATGTAATCGGCTTCTGGCCCACCGGCCCGCGAAACATCGTATCGTTCGGGCCGGCATGTACAGCAACGCCGCGCTCCGCGACCCCGCCCACGCACCGCGCTCAGACCGGCCCCGGGTGCTGGTGATCGACGACCTGCCCGTGCTGCGCAAGTCCATCGTCGACCTGCTGGAGCGGGACGGCATGACGGTGGTCGCCGAGGCCGAGGGCCAGGACGCCGCGCTCGCCGGGATCGTGGAGGCCGACCCCGACGTCGTGCTGCTCGACCTCCACACCCGCCAGGTCAACGCGCTCGCCCTGGTGCGCCACATCCGCAGCCTGGAGCTCACCGTCATGGTGGTCGGCCTGGTCGGCGCGAACGACTCGACGGCACCGACCGACGCCCGCGCCGCCGGGCTGTTCGCCCTGGTCAAGGGCAGCGGTCCCTGGGAGCTGCTGAGCGCGGTCGAGCAGGCCCACGCCAGCCTGCACCACGAGCGCGCCTGACCCGCGCCGGCGGCGCGATCCGAGGGGGACGCGAGGTGAGCGAGGCGGTCGAGCGCGAGGTGCGCCTGCAAGCCGGGCAGGTCGAGCTCGACGGCGACCTGGAGGTGCCGGCGGGCGCGGCCGGCGTGGTGCTGTTCGCCCACGGCAGCGGGTCGAGCCGCCACAGCCCGCGCAACCGGCAGGTGGCCGCCGCCCTGCGCCAGGCCGGGCTGGCCACCCTCCTGCTCGACCTGCTGACCACGGCCGAGGAGGAGCTCGACCGGGCCACCGCCGAACTCCGCTTCGACGTCGGCATGCTGGCCGAGCGCCTGGTCGCCGCCGTGGACTGGCTGCTCGCCGAGGCGGCAACGGCCGGCCTGCCGGTCGGCGCCTTCGGGGCGAGCACGGGCGCGGGGGCGGCCCTGGTCGCCGCGGTCGAGCGGCCACAAGCGGTGGCGGCGGTGGTCTCCCGTGGCGGCAGGCCCGACCTGGCCGGCGCCGCCCTGGCGCAGGTCCGGGCGCCCACCCTGCTGATCGTCGGCGGCCGCGACCGGCAGGTGCTCGACCTCAACCGGGCGGCGCTGGCGGAGCTGCCGCCGTCCTCCCGCCTCGAGGTGGTCCCTGACGCGACCCACCTGTTCGAGGAGCCGGGCGCCCTCGACCAGGTCGCCCGCCTCGCCGCCGCCTGGTTCACCCGCCACCTCGTCCGGGGCCGGCGGCCCCTGGGGTGAGGCGATCGGCGGAACCCGGCCGGCCTCACCGGTGTAGGAGCGGGTAGACCCAGTAGGACTCGCGCATCGCCGGAGCCTGGCGGTGCCGCCACCTCAGGCGGCGGGGCACGCCAGCCGGCTGCTGCTCGAACGGCGAAAGGACGACGACGTGAGCCGACGGATCCTGGTGCTGGCGGTGCTCGCCGCGGCCCTGCTCACCGTGCCGACGACGGCGTGGGCCAAGGGTGCCTCCAAGGGCACCGTGCAAGGGGGTGGCCTACCCGGCCCGGTCACCCTCAGCGGAGAGGGTGAGCCCGGCAGCGGTGACCTGCTCGCCAGGCTGGCCGAGGAGACCGGCGCCTACGTGGCCATGTACGGGGAGGACGCCGGCTCGGGCACCCTCGACGCCGCCAGGCCGGCAGGCAACCTCGGGACCCGCTACCTGGTCACCTTCACCATCCCGTCGCCGGCGGGCGGCGAGGATGCCGTGCGGCAGGAGCTGTACCCGTTCGCCCACGGCGGACCGGTGACCTTCACCGCGGCCGGCCAGCACTTCATGGACGGGATGGCGACCACCGGTGGCTGGTTCCAGGCCCCCACGGCCCTGCGCGAGACGCTCGCCGCCCTCGGCGTGCGCAAGGCGGCCAGCCAAGCCGCGGCGCCGGCCAGGCCCGCGGCCGCCCAGTCAGCCTCGGCCGCCGCGCCGGTGGCCGCCGGCGACCCGGGCGGCTCGACCCCGGCGGTCCCGCTGCTCGCGGCCGGCGCCGTGGTGGTGATGCTGCTGCTCGGCGGCCTGGCCACGGTGGTGCTACGGCGCCGCTCTGGCTCCGGGTCCAGCTGAGGCCGCCACCCGCACGGCGCGGCGGCCGGGGCAGGCCTCTGCCCCGGCCGCCGCGCCGTCCGCTTCGTGGTCCAGGCCGTGGGCCTTGCCTTGGTGTCTGGAATACACTGGTTATCGGTCTCTAACCTTGCCGTGCGACCGCCACGCCACGACGGCTCCCCGCCGCGCTGCCGCTCGGGCGCGGCGCTCGGCCGAGCTGGTCGAGCCGCTCCAGGCTGGGCCAGAAGGCGGGCACGGTGGTGGCGTAGTCGTACAGGCTGGCGCCGACCGCCCGCGCGTCGCGCGCGGCGCGGACGAACTCCGCCACCTCGGCGGCGCTGACCGCGTCGGGACCAGTAGCCCATCGTCAGCACCACGTCGGCGTCGCGGGCGATGCCGCGCCAGGGGAAGCCGGCCCACCTCGCCCTGTACCTGGCCATGCCGCGGGGCGCAGGCACGATCGCGCCGATCGGGTAGTCGGCGCCCAGCTCGCGGCGGACCCGCTCCAGGTGGGCCGCCACCACCGCGTTGAAGACCGCCCGGTCGCCGGGACCCCCGCGGTGCTCGATGTCGACCGCGAGCGCGTCGAAGCGCTGCCCGCCGCTACGGAAGCCGGCCACGGCGAGGGTGCGGCGCACGTCGCGGTTCAGCCACCGTCCGTAGCCAGGCAGGTACCAGCCGACCACCCGCAGGCCGGCGGCGTGGGCGGCCTGCAGCCAGCGCCCGAGCAGCCCCGGCCGGACCAGGTCGGCGCCGTCGGAGAAGCGCGCGGTCTGCAGGTAGAGGGTGCCGACCCGGTGGCTGGCCAGGTCGCGCACTGACGTGGCCGGATCGAGGCCGATGTCGTAGTGGTCCACCCAGGCACCCAGGCGGCAGAAGGCGGCGATGCTCGGCCGCCGGGTGCGCCCGGCCGAGCCCGGCACGGCCCCGCTCGACCAGGTCCCCTGCCGGCACGGGACCGGCACCGCCGCCTCGGCGGCCCCGGTCGCGAGGATCCCGGCACGCCGGCCGTCCGACCGCGGCGCGGCCGGGATCGGCACCAGCGCGAGCGCCAGGACCAACAGCAGCATGCGGCGTCGCACCCGCGGCACCCGTCGGATGCCCCGCACCCCGCAGGCGGGGCGACCGCGGCGCAGCGGGCGACTCGCGCACAGGCCCCCGGCCCTCGCGGATGCCCCGCAGGCGGGGCGACCACGGCGGTGGCGGCGACCCGCTGCTGTGGTTGCGGCCCCGTGCGGCCAGTCGAGCAAGCGCGGCCAGTCGAGCGAGCATCGGCCGGTTGTACCACCCGTGCGGTGGCCGGACCAGTCGGTCCAGAACACCGCCAGCCGGCCGGTGTGGTTGTCGATGCCGATCGACGTGAAGTGGTCGCCGTCCGCCCGGCTGGAAGAGGTTGCCGAAGTCGCACAGGGCCGGGTTGTTGCCGCTGATCTCGAGCGGCGCCGACCAGTGATGATAACTACGTAGATCGGCAGGTCGTTGCACCCGTGCCGAGGCACGCGGCGCGGCGGGCTGGCATGCTCCCCCAGCCGGCGACCCAGCTACCCTGACCGGGCCGCCGGGACGGCGCCGGCCAAGTGCGGCTTCGCCAAGGCGCCCCGCCGGCAGCACCAGCGGCCGGCGGCCGCCAGCACCAAGGAGGCCAAGCGGTGGGAGTGTTCGATCGGCAGACCGGGCACGAGCAGGTCGTCTTCTGCCAGGACCCGGCGTCGGGCCTGCGCGCGGTGATCGCGATCTACTCGACGGCGCTCGGGCCCGCCCTCGGCGGCACGCGCTTCTACCCGTACGCTGGCGAGGATGAGGCCCTCGCCGACGTCCTCGACCTGTCGCAGGCCATGGCCTACAAGGCCGCCTGCGCCGGCCTCGACCTCGGCGGCGGCAAGGCGGCCGTCATCGGCGACCCGCGCAGCGACAAGAGCGAGGCCCTGCTGCGCGCCTACGGCCGCTTCGTGCAGTGCCTCGGCGGCCGCTACGTCACCGCCTGCGACGTGGGCACCTACGTCGAGGACATGGACGTGGTGGCGCGCGAGTGCGACTTCGTCACCGGCCGCTCCCCCGCCAGGGGCGGCGCGGGCGACTCCTCCATCCTCACCGCCTACGGGGTCTTCCAGGCGCTGCGCGCGGTGGCCGAGGCCGTCTGGGGAGCACCGTCGCTGGCGGGCCGCCGGGTGGGCGTCTCCGGGGTCGGAAAGGTCGGCCGCCGCCTGGTCGACCACCTGCTGGCGGACGGCGCCGCGGTGGTGGTGGCGGACGTCAGCGCCGAGGCGGTCGAGCGGGTGCGCGCCAGCCACCCGGAGGTCGAGTCGCTGGCGGTGGACGCCCTGCCCCGGGCGCCCATGGACGTGTTCGCGCCCTGCGCCTTGGGCGGGGCGCTCGACGAGCCGACGGTGGCCGCGCTGCAGGCCCGGGTGGTCTGCGGCGCCGCCAACAACCAGCTCGCCGAGCCCGGTGTCGCAAAGCTCCTGGCCGACCGGGGCATCCTCTACGCGCCCGACTACGTGGTCAACGCCGGCGGGCTGATCCAGGTCGCCGACGAGATCGGCGGCTACTCCGAGGAGCGCGCCCGCGCCCGCGCCGGCCGCATCTACGACACCACCAAGCGGGTCCTGCGGCTCGCGGCCGAGGAGGGCGTCCCGCCCTCGGTCGCCGCCGATCGCCTCGCCGAACGCCGCATCGCCGAGGCCCGCCGCCGCCAGGGCGGCGCCATGCCGCCGCTCCTGCCCGCGCTGCGCTGAGCCGCCCTGCACCCGGGTTCCTTCAGGGATCGAGCAGCACGCCGGGGTTGAGGACGCCGGCCGGGTCGAGGGCGTGCTTGGCGGCGCGCAGCGCCACGGCGAACGGCTCCGGGCGCTGGCGGTCGTACCAGGGGCGGTGGTCGCGGCCGACGGCGTGGTGGTGGGTGATGGTGCCGCCGGCGGCGAGCACGGCCTCGGAGGCCGCCGCCTTGACCTCGGCCCACTGGGCCAGCTCGTCGCCCCGCCGCGCCGGGGCGAGCACGGTGAAGTACGGCGCGGCGCCGTCCGGGTAGACGTGGGTCAGCCGGCAGGTGACCGCGCCCGCGCCGCAGGTGCGCTCCAGCGCCTTGCGCACCGTCCCGGCGACGCCGTCGACCAGGCCGTCGAGGCGGTCCCAGGTGACCGCCGTCTCGAACGTCTCGACCAGCACCCCGAGCAGGACCAGCCGGTCGCGCAGGTGCGGCGCGCGCACGAAGCTGGCCCGCCAGGCGCCGCCCGCGGCGCCGCCGCCGTCGCCCAGCGGATGTCCACCCATGTCGGCGCAGAGCTCCAGCGCCCTGGCCAGGTCCTGCCCGACCGGGACGCCGACGGACTCGAAGCCGAGCACCAGGGCGGCGTCGCCGCCGGCGAGCGTGCCGGTCATGGTCGCCTCGGCCGCGTCGACCAGGCGGCAGGCCGCCGGGGCGAGCCCGGCCTGCAGCAGCCCGCGGACCGCCGCCGCGCCCGCCGCGAAGGAGCCGAACGCGACCGTCGCCGAGGCCCGCTCGGCCGGGCGCGGCTGCACCCGCAGCCAGGCCTCGGTGATCACCCCGAGCGTGCCCTCGCTGCCGAGCACCAGCCGGTCCGGGCTCGGCCCGGCGCCTGAGCCTGGCAGCCGCCGCGACTCGTACACCCCGGCGGGGGTGAGCATGCGCACCGACTCGACCAGGTCGTCGATGTGGGTCGCCCGGGTCGAGAAGTGCCCCGCCGCGCGCGTGGCCAGCCAGCCGCCGACGGTCGAGCGCTCGAACGACTGCGGGTAGAAGCGCAGCGTCAGCCCGTGCCGCCCCAGCTCCTCCTCGGCGCGCGGGCCGAGCGTGCCGGCGCGGATGCGGGCGGCCCGCGCGACCGGGTCCACCTCGGCCACGCCGGCCATGCCGCCGAGGTCGAGCGAGACCACCCCGGCGAAGGCGTCGCCGACGGCCGGCTCGACCCCGCCGACCACGCTGGTGCCACCGCCGAACGGCACCAGCGCCACGCCGGCCTGCCCCGCCCAGTCCAGCACGGCGGTCAGCTCGGCCTCGTCACGGGGGCGCAGCACCAGGTCGGGCGGGTGCTCGATCTGCCCGCGCAGCCCGCGCACCAGGTCACGGTAGGAGCGGCCGAGCCCGTGACGGGCACGGTCGAGCGGCTCGCCCGAGGCGACCGGCAGCAGCGCCCGCGGCGCGGCCACCCGCGGCGCCGGCAGCTCCGCCAGCGGCCGCGGCCGCTCCGGCGCCTGCGCCGGGAAGCCCAGCAGCGCCTCCACGTTCGGGCCGAACGCCTCCAGCTCGTCCTGACGCGGCTCCGCGTCCGCCCCACCCCATCCCCAGAGCGTGTACGTCGAGCTGGCTGGCACGGCGGCTCCCCGGGTCCGACGGACGGCATGCCGGCCACGGCGTCCGCGCCGGCACGCGCGACCGTATCGTGCCGAATGCTGACACCGCCACGCGGCGCCGCACCCGATCGTCAACGCCTGCTGACGCCCGCGCGAGCCGGTCGCGGCCCGCTCCGCGCCTACCCGGTCCCGCCGTCTGGGAGCGCCCGCAGCACCGCCTCCGGCGCGACGTGCTGGGCGAAGGCACCGCCTGGCACGTCCACCCGCCAGACGTGCAGCATCGCTGGCGGGTCCCAGGCGATGTGCCCTGGCGGGCAGGAGCCGCCGGGCGGCCGCAGGCCGGTGATGTGAAATAAAGAAATCCCAGTTGGGTTCGAGAAGCAGAGGTTGCTGTGGACGTGCCAGCTGGTCAGGCAGCCGCCCACGGCAGGGCCGGGCACGCCGGGCCGGTCGGCGAGGTAGACGGCGGCGGCCAGCACCGGCCCGCGGCTGGTGCTGGCGAACATGAGGCCCTCCGGCCGCTCCGGATCGAGCACCCGTCCGTCGCGCATCCACGCCGGGTTGAAGTAGTGCTTGACGCGCTCAGGGGCGTGCGAGGTGGGGACGTACCCGGCGGCGAGGGCGGCGTCCAGGTCCAGCCCGTTCATGGCCGTCCTGCTCGCGCTGACCAGTTGGTCGGCCAGTGCCTGCTCACCCGGGGTGGGGTTGCAGGGCACCTGGTGGTCGTGCGTGTGGCCGGGCGCCAGCCCCTCGGCGTGCTGGTGGCCCCCTTGGTCGTGCGCACCGTGCTCCGTGGCGGCGGCCCAGCCCATGGTGGCCAGCGCGAGGCTGGTGGCGACGACCGCCCCGGAGAACAGGACACCGCGGGCCAGCCGCGACGGCACGCCCCAGGAGGCGGCCAGGTCGATCCGGCTCGAGGCCGCCCCGACGATGCCGACGGCGCACACCACCACGCCGGCGAACAGCAGCGCGTGCCCGGGGTTCCGCAAGGTGAACAGGCCCTCGCGGTGGGCCAGCTCGGGGTCGCGGGCGTGCAGGACCGCGTCCCAGGTCAGTCCCGTGAGCAGGGTCGCGAGCCCGGCCACGCCGACGGTCAGGAACCGTCCGAGGCGGCGCAGGCCACGGTGGGCGTGGCCGGGCGGGCGGGATCCGGGCGTCCCGGCAGGGTCGAGCATCTCGGGCCACCTTCTGGTGGGCCGGTGCACCGGGCACGGGACGCTGCGCGCTGGTCGCCGGTCGCGCTCGGGGCGGGCCGATCGATCTCGCAGTGAAGACGCCCGAGTGGACCGTTCGGTTCCACCGGAATCGCGACGGCTGGTCAGGTCGTCGCGTCCGGGTCGTGAACGTCGGGGAGGAACACGCGGAACGACGCGCCACCCTGAGGCCGCTCCTGCACCCAGGCCCGGCCGCCGTGCATGGCCGCGAAGCGGGTCACCAGGGCCAGGCCGATGCCGGACCCGGGTGCGTGGGCCGTGATGGTCGGTCCCTGCCGGAACGGCTCGAAGATCTCCTGGCGGACCTCCGCCGGCACGCCCGGTCCCGCGTCCTCGACCACCATCAGCGCTCCGCCGTCGCACGCCTCGACCCGCACCCATACCGCCGTGCCCGCTCGGGTGTGCCTGGCCACGTTGGCGAGCAGGTTCTCCACGATCCGCTCCACCTTGGGCGCGTCGACCGCGACCAGCACGGGCGTGGTCTCCAGGTTGACCGGACGCTCACCGAGCAGCTCCGGTCCTGCGTCCTTGACGATCCGGCTGACCAGGTCACCAAGGTCGACGCTCCGGCGGTCGAGGTAGACGGCGCCTCGGGCCAGGCGGTCGAGGTCGAGCAGGTTGGTCAGCAGGCGGTCGAGCTTGCGGGCGTTGCGCACCAGACGGCCGAGCAGCTGGTCGACCTCGCTGGCCGGCAGTTGCTGCTGGCCGCGACGCATGGTCAGCGCGATCCCCAGCACCGAGGTCAGCGGAGTCCGCAGGTCGTGGGAGACGGCCTGCAAGAACGCGTCCTTCATCTCGTCCAGCGTGCGGAGGTGCTCGGTGGCGGCTTGCTCCCGCTGCAGGGCGACCGAGAGCCGCTCGGTCGCCGCCCGTTCTCGCGCCAAGCTGTCGCGAAGGTCCTGCTCGGCCTGCCGACGCTCACTGACGTCCCGGGCGATGAGCAGCTCCCCGGTGGGCCGCCCCTGCCCGTCGGGCAGGGCGGAGGCGGTCAGCTCGTACGGGCGACCGTCGAGGACCGCCTCCTCGCCGGGGTTGTCGCCGGAGGCGGAGGCTCCACGCCGGCGGGAGATCGCGCTGGCCCACCCCGGCGCCAGCCGTTCGAGCGGCTGGCCGACGGCTTGGCCGACCGGCTGGCCGAGGAGGCGCTCGCCGGCGAGGTTGGCGTCCACCACCCGCCCGTACAGGTCGGTCACCACGACCGCGTCGCGCATCATCTGGAAGATCCGGCTGCGTGCGATCGGCGCCAGGTCGAGCAGGCGGAAGCGGAACAGGCCCCACACCAGCACCATGCCGGTCAGGACGAACAGGAACGGGGTCAGCTCCACCCGACCGAACACGCCGACGTCCAGGTTGTGCAGGAGGTTGGCCGCGCTCGGCAGCAGCACGGTGACGACCAGCAGCAGGCTCTGCCGCCAGTAGAGCCGCGACACCCGCCCGAGCGTCCAGACGAACAACGCCGTCGAGCCCCAGATCACCAGGTTGGCGTAGACCAGGAACGGCCAGAACAACGGCCCCACCTGGGCGATCGCGTCGGGGTTCCCGGCAGCCGACGCCGGGTACCAGCGCACCAGGTCGTGGGTGGCACCGTTGGCCAGCAGCAGCACCACCGCTACCGAAGGGACCGCCAGCGCGGCCAGGGTGTAGCGGTTCACCCAGCGGCCCCTGCCCGTGTACTGCACGATGAAGGCGAACCACGCCGGCGGCAGCAGCGCGACGCCGAGCCACTTGGCGTCGCCCCAGCGCAGCTTGTCCGGCAGCGAGGAGGCGCCGAGCTCGAGCGCGTAGGCAAGGCTCCACCAGCCGGCCGCGGCCAGCACCACCACCAGGCTGGCCCCCGCCGTGGCCCTGCGGTGGCGCCAGACGTAGAACGCGTAGGCGCCCAGGCAGGTGCCACCAGCCAAGGCCAGAGTGCTGAAATACCAGTGCCAGCGCACGCCGCAGCCCCCCGGCGCCGAACGAACAGGCACAATCGCAGCGAATCATACGACAGCGGCAGGCCACCGAGACAACGGAAGCAGAGCGGACACGCTGGCCCGCTCTCGGGCTCAGCCGCCGGACGCTTCGATGAGACCGGCCGAGTTGGCGATCGGCTCGGCCGCGCCGCCGCCCCGGGGTGGGACCACCGTGGCGAACTGGAGCAGCTCGACCAGCGTGAGGGCGTGGAACACCGGGTCCGGCGCGCCGAGCGCACGCCACACGCCGGTGTCGATCCGTGCTCCGGCGACGGTGAGGACGAACTCGGAGCTCAGGCGCTCGCTGTAGAGCGCCAGCGCGCCACCCTGCCGCGTCCGCAGCGCGACCACCGGGAAGGCCGCCGGAGCGAGCCGGTGGCTGACCCTGCCAAGGGTGAAGGCCTTACGATCGTTGGCGGCCTTCTGCACGAGGGCCCTTGTCGACTCGTCGGCCTTCAACTGACCGGCCTGCGCGCCGTTCAGCCGAGCGTTCAGGAAGGCGGCATGCGCCCTGGCGACGGCTCCGGGTGTCAGGGTCAGGGCGGCGTCGTCCGGGCGGACGGCGACGGCGTAGCCCTGCTCGTCGGTCGCCAGCGCCGGTACCCGCTGCCCCTTGTCCAGCACCACCGACGTGCCCACCCGCCAGGGGTCAACCGCCCGCTTGCGGACGAAGACCATCAGCAGCGGCAGCCTGGCGGCGCCCTTGGTGGTCTCCGTTGCCGAGACCACGAACCACTTGGGGTAGCCGTTGAGCCTTGGCACGAGGTAGCTGGCGCCGGCGACCGCGAACGGCGCCGGCTTGTGCCGGTTCGCGGGGTCGCTGAGCAGTGCCATCCGCAGCTCGGCCTGCTCGACGGCGTACCGTCCGTCGGTCTCGAGGCCGGCGAGGCGCCCGGCGTCCCGCTTGCCGGCGAGCGTGCGGTTGGCGTCGAGGTAGCCTTCGAGCGCCGCCGCGGCCGCCGCGCGGGTCAGCGCCGGACGGCCGGCCGCGGGCTCACCCCGGTTGGGACGGATCGGCAGCGCGCACCCGGCCAGCAAGGCTGCCAGCACGCCGGCCAGGGCAAGGTGGAGTCGCGACCGCCTCACGCTCACGGCACCTCCGCTCGTGACCAGGCCGGCTCCGGCGTCGCCGGACGCGGCCGACCGCGTCGGCGCAGTAGCCGTACGCCACCCGCGGCCAGGACCAGGCCGATCGCGAGCACCCCGAGCGAGATCAGGAACGCACCGTCGACCTCGGCCACGACCGACACGTCGGCGTCGACGCCCGGGCGCGCGTCCGCGTTCAGCAGCGCGACCCGCCAGTCACCGTCGGCGCTCCGCCACGACACCTCCTGGCGCCCCCGGCCGCTGGACGAGACGGCCCAGACGTCGAGCCCGGTGGGCCTGGGGAGGCGCTCGGCGCCCCGGTTGACGGGCTGCTGGCTGGGGTGCCACGGAAAGGTGAACCGGTACAGGCTGTCGTAGCGGCTGGCACCGAGGTAGCTGTCGACCTCGTCGGCGTGGCCGATGCCGAGGAAGATCGGGCGGTGGTCACGGGCCTCGGCGCGCAGGTGCAGGGTCGGGCCGACCCAACTGATCGCTCCCTGGACCGAGACGATCGCCGACGACGCCGGTGACGCGGTGAGCCGGTGGCTGGCCGTGCTGAGCGTGTCGTCGGGACCGATGGCGGCCGCTGCCGCCGCCCCGGTCAGGCCGACCACAGCACCCAGGACGAACGCGATGACCCCGAAGACACGTCGCATGCGGCGGATTCTTGCGGCAAGGCAGCAGCGGCACATGTCCCCTGTTCAGGGGACAACGAGGTGGCCGCCGGCGGCCACGCGCGACGACCTCGCCATCACGGCGGCCCCTCGGCGCTCGCCCCTCGCGGCGGCGCGCCGCCGTGGATGGCGCGCACCGTCTCGATGGTGTCGGCCTCCTCGGCGCGCTTGTCCTCCCGGTAGCGCAGCACCCGGGCGAAGCGCAACGCCAGCCCGCCCGGGTAGCGGGGGCTGGCCTGGACGCCGTCGAAGGCGACCTCCACCACCAGCTCGGGCCGCACGCGGACGACCCAGTCGCCGCGGTCGCTGGCCAGCTCCAGCAGCCGCTCGGTCTGCCAGGTGAGCATCTTGTCGGTGAGGCCCTTGAAGGTCTTGCCGAGCATCACCCAGCCGCCCGTCTCCGGGTCACGGGCGCCGAGGTGCAGGTTCGACAGCCAGCCGCGGCGGCGGCCGTGGCCCCACTCGGCGGCGAGGACCACCAGGTCGAGGGTGTGCACCGGCTTGACCTTGAGCCAGCCGGCGCCACGCCGGCCGGCCTCGTACGGCGCGTCGAGGGACTTCACCACCACACCCTCGTGGCCCCGCTCCAGGGTGGCGGCCAGGAAGGCCGCCGCGACCTTGGGGTCGCCGGTGACCACACGGGGCATGCGCAACGGCTCAAGCAGGGCCGCGGCCAGGGCGGCCTGGCGCTCCGCACCCGGCCGGTCGAGCAGGTCCTCGCCGTCGAGGTGCAACAGGTCGAACGCGAACAGCGACAGCGGCACCGTCTGGCGCCCGCTGGCCACGTCGAGCTTGCTGCCGACGCGGCCGGCGGTGACCTGGAACGGCTGCGGCCGGCCGTCGGGGCGCAGCGCGATCACCTCGCCGTCGAGCACCAGCGCGCCGGCGGGCAGGGCGGCGACCGCCTCGACCACCTCGGGGACCCTGGCGGTGACGTCGTCCAGCGTGCGGGTGAACACCCGCACCTCGGTGCCCTGCTTGTGGACCTGGACGCGGATGCCGTCGAGCTTCCACTCGACCGCGGCGGGGCCGACGCGCTCGAGGGCGGCGTCGATGTTGCTGGCGGTCTGGGCGAGCATCGGCTGTAGGGGACGTCCGACCTGCAGGCGGAAGGCGCGCAGCCCCTCGGCGCCGTCGCGCAGGGCGGTCTCGGCGACGGCGCCGAGGGCACCGCGCAGCATCAGCGCACGGCGGAGGAGGGCGCTGGGCACGCCGGCGGCGCGGGCGATGGCTTCGGCCATGACGCCGTCGAGGGCGCCCTGGCGCAGCTCGCCGGAGAGCAGCCCGACGAGGAAGCGCTGCTCGGCAGCGGTGGCGCGGCCGAGCAGGTCGGTGAGCAGGCGGCGCCGCTCGGCCTGGGAGCCGGGCCCGGCCTGGCGGCCGACCTGCTCGAAGGCGGCGTCGACCTGGGTGATGGTGAGCGACGGGGTGGCGGCGGGTGGAGGAAGGTCGCGCAGGGCGGCGTAGCCGACGCCGATCTGGCGCTGGCGCAGCTCGCCGGAGAGGAAGGCGACGGCGACGCCGACCTCGGTGGGCTCGAGGCGGCCGAGGCAGCTGGCGAGGCTGCCGACCTTGGCGAGCCGGGCGGGTGTGGCCGCGACCGCCTCGGAGGTGGCGGCGATCTCGCTGAGCAGCATGGCCCTCATTCTGCCGTGCCGCCGCGACGGCGGAGGCGACCCGTCGCCGCCGCCAGGCCGCGAGCAGGGCGGACCGTTGACAGCCCAGGTCGCGGCCAACAAGATCCATGGCGGGTCGGGCTGCCTCCGCCGTGGTGGCCCGCGCCGGTAGCCGGCCTGCGCGAGGGTCGGCCGGAGGGGAGCGTGCGCCGTGACGCGCGCGGAAGGGTGGGTGCAGCGATGACGCAGTCCGAGGCGAGGAGCGTGGCCGATCCCGCGACCGACGGGTTCCGCACGCCGGGCCTGCTGACCCTCGACGAGCTGCGGGGGGAGGTGGCGGCCGGGCGCATCGACACGGTGCTGCTGGCGATCGTGGACATGCAGGGCCGCCTGCAGGGCAAGCGGCTGGCGGCGACCCACTTCCTCGACGAGGTGGTCGAGCACAACGCGGAGGGCTGCAACTACCTGCTGGCCGTCGACGTGGACATGAACACCGTCGACGGCTACGCGATGAGCTCCTGGTCGCTGGGCTACGGCGACTTCGTGTTCCGTCCCGACCTGGCCACCCTGCGCCGCATCCCCTGGCACGAGGCCACCGCCCTGGTGATGTGCGACATCGAGTGGGAGGACGGCAGCCCGGTGACCGCCTCGCCGAGGCACGTCCTGCGCCGCCAGCTCGAACGGGTCGCCGAGCGGGGCTGGCGGGCGCTGGCAGGCACCGAGCTGGAGTTCATCGTCTTCCGCGACAGCTTCGAGGAGGCCTGGCGCAAGGGCTACCGCGACCTGGTGCCGGCCAACACCTACAACGTGGACTACTCGATGCTCGGCACCGCCCGGATCGAGCCGCTGCTGCGGCGCATCCGCAACGGCATGGCCGGCGCGGGCATGCGGGTCGAGTCGGCCAAGGGCGAGTGCAACGACGGCCAGCACGAGATCGCCTTCCGCTACGCGGACGCGCTGGCCACGGCGGACGGGCACGCCATCTACAAGAACGGGGCCAAGGAGATCGCCGCCCAGGAGGGCTACAGCCTCACCTTCATGTCGAAGTTCAACGAGCGCGAGGGCAACTCCTGCCACATCCACTTCAGCCTGCGGTCCAGCGACGGCGGGCTGGTGATGGCCCAGCCCGGGCACGGCGCGCACGGCGACGGCGGCCCCGCCGGCCACGGCTACTCCGAGCTGATGGGCCAGTTCCTCGCCGGCCAGCTCGCCTGCCTGCGGGAGCTGACCCTGTTCCTGGCGCCCAACGTCAACTCCTACAAGCGCTTCGCGGCTGGCAGCTTCGCGCCCACCGCGGTCGCCTGGGGCCACGACAACCGCACCTGCTCGCTGCGGGTGGTCGGCCACGGCCGCTCGCTGCGCCTGGAGAACCGCGTGCCGGGCGGCGACGTCAACCCCTACCTGGCGCTGGCCGCGATCGTCGCCGCGGGCCTGCACGGCGTGGACAAGGGGCTGGAGCTGGAGGACGAGTTCGTCGGCAACGCCTACGAGTCCGACAAGCCGAGGGTGCCGAGGACCCTGCGGGAGGCGCGCGACGCGTTCGCGGCCAGCGAGGTCGCCCACCAGGCGTTCGGCAGCGAGGTGGTGGAGCACTACAGCAACATGGCCAGGGTCGAGCTGGACGCGTTCGACGCCGCCGTGACCGACTGGGAGCGCTACCGGGGGTTCGAGCGGATGTGAGCGGCCGGGCCACCATCGAGGTCCGCGACCCCGCCAGCGAGGCGGTGATCGAGCGGCTCCCGGCCGCCAGCGCCGACGACGCCGACGACGCCGTCGAGCGGGCGGCAAGCGCGTTCGAGGGCTGGCGCGCGGTCTCCCCCGCCGACCGGGCGCGGCTGCTGCGCCGCCTGGCCGAGCGCGTCGACGCCGAGCGCGAGCAGCTGGCGCGGCTGGAGATGCGCAACACCGGCAAGCCGATCGTCGACGCCCGCGCGGAGATGGCGATGGTGGCGGAGGTCTTCGCCTACTACGCCGGCGCGCCGGAGCGGCTGCTGGGCGAGACCGTCCCGGTCGCCGGCGGGGTCGACCTGACCTTCCACGAGCCGCTCGGCGTGGTCGGGCTGATCGTGCCGTGGAACTTCCCGCTGCTGATCGCCTCCTGGAAGCTGGCCCCGGCCCTGGCCGCCGGCAACGCGGTGGTGCTCAAGCCGGCCGAGCTGACGCCGCTGACGGCGCTCGCCTTCGCCCGCCTGGCGACCGAGGCCGGCGTCCCGGAGGGGGTGGTCAACGTCCTGCCCGGCCCCGGGCGGGTGCTCGGCCAGCGCCTGATCGAGCACCCCGGGGTGGCGAAGATCGCCTTCACCGGCTCGACCGAGGTCGGCCGGGCGGTGATGCGCGGCGCGGCGGGGACCATCAAGCGGGTCACCCTGGAGCTGGGCGGCAAGTCGGCCAACCTGGTGTTCGCCGACGCCGACCTGGAGGCTGCGGCGGCCGCCGCGCCCGCGGCGGTGTTCGGCAACGCCGGCCAGGACTGCTGCGCCCGCTCCCGCATCCTGGTGCAGGCCTCGGTGCTCGACGACTTCCTGGCGCTGCTCGAGCCCGCGGTGCTGGACCTCAGGGTCGGCGACCCGGCCGACGAGGGCACCAGCATGGGACCGCTGATCTCGGCGGCGCAACGCGAGGCGGTGGCCTCCTACGTTCCCGAGGGCGCGCCGGTGGCGATCCGGGGGCACGCCCCCGACGGGCCGGGCTACTGGTACCCGCCGACGGTCCTTGCCCCCGTCGACCCTGGCGACCGGGCGGTCACCGAGGAGATCTTCGGGCCGGTCGCGGTGGTGCTGCCGTTCGCCGACGAGGCCGAGGCGGTGCGCCTGGCCAACGCGACCGTCTACGGCCTCTCCGGGTCGCTGTGGACCAGGGACGTGGCCCGCGCCATGCGGGTGGCGCGGGCGCTCGAGACCGGCACCCTGTCGGTCAACTCCAACACCTCGGTGCGGGTGCAGACCCCGTTCGGCGGCTTCAAGCAGTCCGGCCTCGGCCGCGAGCTCGGCCCCCACGCGCTCGACCACTACACCGAGGTCAAGAACGTCTTCGTCTCGACAACTTGACTTGCTGACTTATCGACAAAGGAGCTGATCCTCTTAGCAGCACGCCTGCAGGGCAAGGTCGCGGTCATCACCGGGGCGGCCAGCGGCATCGGCCGCGCCAGCGCGCGCCGCTTCGCCGCCGAGGGCGCCCGCGTCTGCGTGGTCGACCTCGCCGACGAGGCCGGCGAGCAGGTCGCCAAGGAGGTCGACGGCCTCTACCTGCACGCCGACGTGACCGACGCGGACGCGGTGGCTGGCGCCTACGCGCGCGCCGCGGAGCGCTTCGGCGGCATCGACGTGCTGTTCAACAACGCCGGCATCAGCCCGCCCGACGACGTCTCGGTGCTGGACACCAGCGTGGAGGCGTGGCAGCGGGTGCAGGACGTCAACCTCAGGTCGGTGTTCCTGTGCTGCAAGCACGGCATCCCCCACCTGCTGGCGCGCGGCGGCGGGTCGGTGGTCAACACCGCCTCGTTCGTGGCGGTGATGGGCGCGGCCACCTCGCAGATCTCCTACACCGCGTCCAAGGGCGGGGTGCTCGCCCTCTCCCGCGAGCTCGGCGTCGAGTTCGCCCGCCGCGGCGTGCGCGTCAACGCGCTGTGCCCCGGCCCGGTCAACACCCCGATGCTGCGGGAGCTGTACGCCGCCGACCCCGAGCAGGCCGCGCGGCGCCTGGTGCACCTGCCGATGGGCCGCTTCGCCGAGGCCGAGGAGATCGCCGCCGCCGCCTGCTTCCTCGCCTCCGACGACGCCTCCTACATCACCGCGAGCACCTTCCTGGTGGACGGCGGCCTCTCGGCCGCCTACGTCACCGCGGTGTGAGCGGCTCCCAGTACGCCTCGACGGTGTAGCCGTCGGGGTCGAGGCACTTGAGGCTCACGTAGGCGGCCTCGTCGCACCGCTCCACCACGGTGACGCCCGCCGCGAGCAGGCGGTCGAGCAGTGCCCTCACCGCGTCCGGGTCGGGCAGGCGGAAGCCGAAGTGGAAGAAGCCGGGCAGGGCGCCCGGCTCGCCGGCGTGCAGGGCGAGGTCGAAGCCGTCGGCGTCGCGCAGGAACAGCGTGCCGTCCTCGGCCCGCCACGAGGGGCCGGCGTCGAAGCCGAACCAGGCCTCGTAGAAGGCACGGGAGCGCCGCTCGTCGCGCACCACCAGGCCGAGGTGGGCCAGGCGCATGGTCACGACCGTGCCCCGGCCAGCTCGGCGCCCTGCCCGAGAAGCTCCTCGACCTGGCCGAGCAGCTCGTCGACGTCGGCTACCGGCCCGGCCACCTCTGGCGGCGGCGGCAGCGGCGCGCCGGGCGGCAGCAGGGTGCCGGTGAGGCGCTCGAAGGCGCGCCGGTACTCGACGTTGGGGGCGCGCTCGTACAGCTCGCGGTAGAGGGCGGCGGCCGCGGCGCGGTCCTCGTCCCAGGCCGGGCCGAGCCGCGCCAGCTCGTCGAGCACGGCGGCCCGCTCCGGTCCGGAGGTCCAGTCCCGTTCGAGCGGCCGCAGCTCACGCGCGGCGTCGTCGGGGATGAGCTTGCCCGTCGCGACCCGCATCCGCACCGAGAGCAGGCGGGCGCGCAGCTCGGTGCCGCGCTCGCCGTGCCGCGCGGCCACGGCGATCGCCTCGGCATTGAGCGGCTCGGCCTCCGGTCGCCTGCCGGCAGCGGCCAGGAGCCGGGCGAGGTCGCGGAGCCATTCGGAGAGGAAGTGGGTCGCGTCGAGCTTACGGGCCAGCTCGATGGCGCGGGCGTAGCGCCGTTCGGCGACGGCCACGTCGCCATTGGCCGCCGCCGCCGCCGCCAGGCTGGCGACCCGGTTGGCCACGCTGGTCCAGTCGCCCAGCTCGAGCGCGATCCGCAGGGCGTGGGCGAAGCACCTGGTGGCGCGGTCGTACTCCCCACGGAGGTGGTACAGCTCCCCCATGTTGCCGATCACCACCGCCGCCGGCTGGCGGTAGCCGATCTCCTGCGCGACCGCCAGTGCCGTCTGGAAGCAGGCGAGGGCGTTGACGTGGTCGCCGTTCTTCGCGGCGAAGCCGCCGAGGTTGTTGGCCGCGTCGATGACGCCGCGCCGGTCCCCCGCCGCCGCGGCCGTCTCCAGCGAGCGGCCGAGCAACTCGAGCGCCGAGGGCAGGTCGCCGGTGAAGGCGTGGACCACCCCGATGTGGTCGAGGGCGGCGCTGGTCGCGGAGGAGTCGTCGGCGATCGCCAGGTGGCGCTCGGCCACCTCCGCCGCCTCGGCGTACGAGCCTTGCTGGATGAGCGCGTAGGCCAGGCGGTCGAGGGTACGAGCCAGCCCGGAGCGGTCGTCCAGCTGCTCGAACTGGTCCGCGGCCAGGGTGAGCCATGCGATCGCCCCGGCGTAGGACTGCGTGTACATGAACAGGTTGCCGAGCTCCCGCTGGCTGGCTGCGAGCAGGGAGCGGTCGTTGGCGGACGAGGCGATCGCCATCGCTCGGCGGTAGGCGTCCTCCGCCTCGACCCAGCGGCCGACGAGGTGCCAGACACTGCCGAGGTCGAGCAGGACCCTGCCGGCGTCGGGCTCGGGCAGGAGCGGCAGCAGGCGGCGGTAGTAGGCCACGGCCGCCTCGTTGGCGAACGCCGCCCTGGCCGCGTCGCCCGCGGCCCGGAACCAGGTGCGCTGCTTGTCATGGCGGCGCGTGCGGCCCCAGTGGTAGGCGAGCGTGTCGACGTACTGCGCCAGCCGGTCGGGGTAGGCCTCCTCGATGTAGGCGCCGACGCTCTCGTGCAGCGCCTCCCGGGTGCGCAGGGTCAGGCTCTCGTAGGCGACCTCCTGGGTGATCGCGTGGCGGAAGCCGTACTCGGCCTCTGTACCGCCCTGGAGCCGGGGCGTCAGGCGCAGCTCGTCCAGCCGATCGAGGTGCCTGGCGACCTCCTCGGCCGACCCGGCGGCCGGGTAGCAACCGGTGATCCACCCGGCCTGGAAGCGGCGCCCGAGCACGCTGGCCACCTTCAGCACCGCCTTCTCCGGCTCGCCGAGCTGGTCGACGCGGGCCATCACCACCCGCTGCACGCTGTCGGGGAGGTCGAGGTCGGTGCCGTCGCCGCCGCGGGCGTGGATCAGGCTGACCAGCTCCTCCAGGTAGAAGGGGTTGCCGCCAGCCCGTGCGACCACCCTGCCGACGGCCCCGACCGGTGGCTCCCCGTCGGGACCGTAGAGCTGGCGCATCCGCTGGCGGACGAGCTCGGTGGCCTCGACCTCCTCCAGCTCGTCGAGGGTCACACCGCGGAAGCGCGGCAGCCGCGCCACCGGCTCGAACGGGTCGGCTCCTCCGTCGACTAGGCGGGCGGTGAGCAGCAGCAGAACCGGCTGGTCGCCCAGGTTGCGGGCCAGGAAGGCGAGCAGCGCGCGGGAGGGGCCGTCCATCCAGTGGCAGTCCTCGAGCACCAGCAGCATGGGAGCGGCGTCGGCCTGCTCGCGCAGCAGGTCGAGCAGGAGCGAGCGGAGCAGCTCCGCACGTGTGGGCGGGTCGAGCGGCGCGGTCAGCCGGGTATCGGGCACGGGGAGGTTGAGGACGGGCGCGAGCAGCGGTGCGCGCTCGCCGAGGCGAGCGAGGAGCGCGGCACGCTGCTCGTCGAGGGACTGGGCGCGGTCGACCCCGAGCAGCCCGTGCCAGATCGGCCGCCAGACCAGGTAGCTCCGGGCCGTGCCGAGCGACCGGCAGGCGCCCGCCCAGACCTTCACGCCCAGCTCCCCCGCGAGCGCGGCCGCTTCGGCGGCGAGCCGCGACTTGCCGATGCCGGGCTCGCCCGCGAGGCCGACGACACCGCCCCGGCCGGCCGCAACCCGGCGTACCGCCGCCTCCAGCGTGGCCAGCTCGACCCGCCGGTTCACCAGCGCAGTCGTGGCCGCCCGGCCGGGCGGGTCGGCGCGGTCCCGTATGCCCTTCACCGCCCAGACGTCGAACGTCCCGCTCCTGCCCTTGACGGTCACAGGCAGGCGGTGGCCGACCGCCACCTCGCCGGCGCGCTCCCAGGTGGGACGGTCGATCAGGAGCTGCCCCGGCGTGGCCGCCTCCATCAGGCGGGCGGCGAAGTTGACGGAGTCGCCGACGATGGCGTACTCGCGGCGAGCACCAGACCCGACCTCGCCGCACCAGACGCAGCCGGTGGTGATACCCATCCGGAAGGGCCCGCCGGGCAGCTGCAGCAGCTCGAGGCAGCAGCGCACCGCCCGCTCCTCGTGGTCCTCGTGGCGTACGGGCGCGCCGAACGCCAGCACCAGCACGCTGCCCTTGTCGCCCAGGTCGACCTGGCGCAGGTGACCGTCCCAGCGCCCGATCGTCCGCATCGCCGCGGCCACGTAGCGCTGCAGCCTGGCGACGGCGTCGGGGTCGTCGTCGGCCAGGTCGGGGAAGCCGACGAACGCCATCGTGACGGTGCGGTGCTCGTTGACCAGACCGGCCTGGCCAAGCCGGACGCGCTCGGCGATGGCCGGGTGCAGGAAGGCGGCCAGCCGCTCGTCGTCGTCCGAGTCCAAGTCGGTCGGCGGCCGTGCGGCCGGCCGGCGTGGCCGACGGTCGAGGCCCGCGACCACGGCCGCGCCGCCACGCCACTCGGCCACCTCGAGGCCCAGGCTGGTGGCGAGCACGCCGTCCACCGCGACCTCGCCGCGGCCGGCCATGCGGGCCGCCGCCGCGGCGCCGTCGAGGGCCCTACCCGCCACCAGGTGCTCGAGCCGTGTGGCCCGGTCGCCGAGGACCGCGAGCAGCGCCCAGCCCGCCCCGACCCCGGCCCGCATGGCCAGCGTGAACGCTCCTGCCCGGGTGACGACCGCGTCGAAGTCACCCATGGCCGCCTGCAGGTCCAAGGCGCACTGGACGGCGCGCCGCGCCGCCGCCGTGGGCGAGCCTGACCCTGCCGGGAACACGGCCGTGACCGCGTCGCCCGCGAACTTGGCGATCGTGCCGCCGTACCCGCCCACCAGGCTGGTGACGCGGTCGAACACGGCGTTGACGATGTCGCTCAGGTCCTCGGCGCCGTAGGGGCCGGCAGCTGCCAGGGAGGCGCTCATCGGCGTGAAGCCGGCGATGTCGGCGATCAGGACGGCCGCCTCCGCCCGCGTGGCGAACGGCGGCGCGTCGCTGTGGCCGGCCAGCAACCGCAGCGCGTAGTCGGGGACGTACGGCCGGAACGCCATCGCGCACCTCAACAGTCCACGGCTGGTTTGTCGGTATTTCTAACAATGGTGCGCGGAGGAGGCCACCGTTACCGTACCGCACCAGACGAGCAGCGCGAACTCGTTGAGAAGGCCGCCCTGGCGGCGGTCTCCAGCGCTCGTTGACCGCTCACGTCCCTTGGAGCGCGCATGAGCTTCCAGACCACCAGCGATCTCGGCGTCGAGGTGATGCTCACCGCGCGGGACGGCATCCGCTTGCGCCTGGTCTCCCACCTTCGCCGCGGCGACGCCAGGCCCCTCGACCATCCCATGCCCAGCTGGCCGCAGTCACTGCAGGTCGCCTCGCCCCCGCCCGAGCGGGTCGACGGCCGCCGCTGGTACGAGCCGATCCGGGACCTGAACGGCCGGCCCCTCTTCGACGACGAGGCCGAGGCCGACTCGTGGAGGCGGGGCGTCCGCTTCACCGACGACTGCACCCCGCTCGGCGCACCTCCCCTCGAGACAGTCGTGCTCGACCAGCAGGTGATGCTGGCCTTCCAGTGGGCCAGAGCGGTGCACTTCTCCCCCGAGGGAGGCCATTACGCGACCGGCTTCGTCTCCGGCCCGTACGACCAGCCCGACCCCGGGCAGCCCATGGGCGTCGACTTCTACGGGGAGTTCGAGCTGGCCTGGCGGCACGAACTCGAACCGGACGCGTGGATCGCGATCAGCTTCGAGCGCTTCGAGCCTGGCCGGGAGAGCGTCGAGTTCCTCGCCAAGGTGATCGACGCCTGGCTGTTCCGGCCGCCGAGCGGGCGGCCCTGGTGGGAGCAGCCGTACCCAGGAGGAGCGTCGACGAGCTGAACGGACCGCCGTACCGGCAACTGCCCGACCGTCACGGCACCCTGGAGCCGCTCGGCCTGGACGTCGCCGCCAAGGCTGCGTCGGGGCTGGCTCCCTTCAGCGGGCCGGCGCAGCGAGTCGGCGCGGCCGTGGGCCGGGGCCGCTTCGGGCGCATGTTCCCCAACCTCCGTCCTTACGAGCCGGACGACGGGCTGCTCGAACGGCTGGCTGCCCGGATGGCCGACGACCGTGGCCGCGACCACCCCGACCTGCCCGCCGGCTACACCTACTTCGGGCAGTTCGTGGACCACGACGTCACCTACGACCCGACGTCCAGCCTGCGCCGTCCCAATGACCCCGATCGGCTGGAGGACTTCCGCTCCCCTCGGCTCGACCTCGACGCCGTCTACGGCAGCGGCCCCCGCGACGTTCCCTACCTGTACGACCCGCAGGCCGAGCCGAGCGGTGCGCTGCTGCTCGTCGGCGACAGCCGTTCCCAGTTCGGGCAGGGGTTCGCCGCCGAGGATCTGCCGCGCAACGCGCGCCAGCGCGCCCTCGTAGGCGACCCGCGAAACGACGAGAACGCTGTGGTCGCCCAGCTTCACCTCGCCTTCCTGAAGTTCCACAACCGGCTCGTGCGGGCACTGGCCGCCGGTGAGCACGCCACCCAGTGGTCCAGCGAGCCGGAAGAGCTGTTCGAGGAGGCAAGGCGCATCGTCCGCTGGCACTACCAGTGGCTGGTGATCGAGGACTACCTGCCGCGGATCGTGCCGGTTGGCATGGTTCACGAGCTGCTCCGGCTCGAGTCGGGCGGCGGGCCCGTTGCGCGGCGCTTCAACCCTCAACCGCGCCTGTTCGAGCACGGCGGCGACCCGTTCGTGCCGGTCGAGTTCTCGGGCGCGGCCTACCGCTTCGGCCACAGCCTGGTGCGGCCCTCCTACCAGCTCAACGCCGGCGGCGCCATCCTGCCGGTGCTCAGCGCCCATCCCGATCCGGACCCGACGGCAGCGACCCACCTGGGCGGCTTCCGCGCCCTGCCGGCGGAGCTGGTGATCGACTGGGGACGCTTCCTCGACGGCCTGCCCGGCGGGCCGCCGCAGCCCGCACGGGCGATCGACACGCACCTCAGCCCGCCGTTGGCGAGGCTGCCCGCCGAGGTCGTCCCGCCAGGGGCGCCGAGCCGCTCGCTGGCCTGGCTCAACCTGGCCCGCGGCAAGCGCCTCGGCCTGCCGTCGGGCCAGGCCGTGGCCCGGGCGATGGGCCAGGCTCCGCTCGACGACGGGGCGCTCCGTCTCGGTGGCGCCGCCGCGCCGCTGTGGTTCTACGTCCTGGCGGAGGCCGAGACGATCGGCCAGGGCCAGCGGCTCGGCCTGGTCGGCGGCCGCATCGTCGCCGAGGTCCTCCTCGGGCTTGCGGACGCCGACCCGGAGTCCTTCCTCTCGGTCGACCCGACCTGGACGCCGTTCCTCGGCCCGACGCCCCACCAGTTCACCGTGGCCGACCTGGTCACCTACGCCGCCGCTTAGTCGTCGAACAGCTCGCAGTTGCTGACGTCGGCAATCAGCTCGACGCTGTTGCTGGCGGGATCGAAGCGGTCGAAGCTCAGCACCACCTTCCGTGCTCCCGCCTTGAGCTTGGTGTTCCAGGCCAAGGTGTAGTCGCCGGTGTACTCCGCGACCTGGATCCCTGTCGGCTGCGGGTACGGTCCCGACGGCGTGGCGACCGGTGGGTACTGCGGAAAGACCGGTGCCTGGTAGAAGTTGTCGAAGTCGATCTCCTGCGACGCGTTCGGCACGTCGACGGTGACGTCGAGCACCCGTGCGTCGGTGGGCGGGATCGCCCGCCCGTCGACGACGGGCGGAACCGGCGTGGCGGCCTGCACCGACTGGACCCGGAAAGGTGGTTCGGTCCCCGGGTCGCCGCCGGCGGGATAGAAGTCGGCGGCGAACAGGAAGCGGATCCCGTCACGGCAGATCGCCAGCGGGTAGATGGCGGCGTCGCTGGTGGACTGGTAGCTGGCGGAGGCCGCGGTAGGAGCCAGCAAGCTGGCGGTGAGGACCGCCAGGATGGTGAGGACCCCGGCCCTGGGAAGCCTAGGCATGTTGCCCCCTCTGCGACAGCGGCGTAGGTCGCGAAGACGGCGATGATCGTTACTGCCTAGCGATACGCTACGAAATCACCCGTGTCAACGCCGGCTCTCACGGCCAGCCGACGCCCGGCGCGGGCGCCTGGACGGTCAGGACCTGGCCCGTTCGCGGCGCGTCGAACATGTTCGCGGGGCCGTGCCACTCGGCCGCCATCATGAACAGCGTGCGGCCGTCGGCGCCGCCGAGCATGCAGGCGAAGCAGCCGCGGTCGAGCGCGACCGTCCGCAGCACCTCGCCGCCCTCGCGGACGCGCACGCAGCGCCGGTTGGGGACGTCGGCGTACCAGACGGCGCCGTCGGCGTCCAGGCAGATGCCGTCGGGGACGCCGTCGCCCAGGTCGGCCCAGACCCGCCGGTTGGACAGGCCGCCGTCGGCCTCGATGTCGAACGCCGTGAGCCGCTTGCCGTAGGACTCGGCGACGACCAGGGTGGCGTTGTCGGGCGTCACGGCCATGCCGTTGCCGAAGGCGATGCCGTCGGCGACCTGGCGGGCGGAGCCGTCGGCGGTGACCACGAAGACGAAGCCCGGGGCCGGCTGCTCGCCTGCCATCAGGTCGAAGCCGCCGCCGTCGAGGTAGGCGTTGCCGCGGCCGTCGACCACGATCTCGTTGAGGCCGCGGCGGGGGCCGCTCAGGTCGGCATGGGTCACCAGCGACCCGTCGGGCTCCTGGCGCAGCAGCAGCGCCTCGGGCCCCGACGTCACCAGCAGGCGTCCGTCGGGCAGCCAGTCGATCGAGAACGGGATGGTGGTCGGGACGCGGACGACCACCTCGCTGTTGCCGTCCAGGTCGACGGCGACGACCTCCTGCGCGCCCCAGTTGGAGAACCACAGGCGGCCGTCGTGCCAGCGCGGCGACTCGCCGAACGCCAGACCGGTCAGCAGGGTTTGCGGCTGGGGCATCGACGGCTCCTCGGTTCCCGGGGCGCCCGGTGGGCGCCTCTCGTTACAGATGTAGAAGCCGCTGGGCCATTTTCGACATGGCGGGGTGGGTGGGCCCGGCGGGGGTTGTGGGTGATGCTGGCGGGAAGATCATGCGCTTGCGGAGCGCGAACCTGTCGTCGGCGTCGCTCACAGGTGGTGCCGCTGCGAGCGCTTGCCCGCCACGTAGTCGGCGCGTGCCTGCCTGGTCGACTCGAGCCCGGACACCTCCGCCACCGGCACGTCCCACCACGAGCCCGAGTCGGGCGCCGCGGCCATCGGGTCGGTCTCGACGTGCACCACGGTGGTGCGCGACGAGGCGCGCGACTTGTCCAGCGCCGCACGCAGCTCGGCGACGGTGCCGGCGCGGAGCACGTCGGCGCCGAGGCTGGCGGCGTTGGCGGCCAGGTCGACCGGGAGCACGGCGCCGTCGAGCTGGCCGCTCAGCGGGCTGCGGTAGCGGTAGCTGGTGCCGAATCGCTGCGAGCCGACCGACTCCGAGAGCGCGCCGATCGACTGGAAGCCGTGGTTCTGGACCAGCACGACGTTGAGCTTGACGCCCTCCTGCACGGCGGTGACCAGCTCCTGGGCCATCATCAGGTAGGAGCCGTCGCCCACCAGGACGAACACCTCGCGGTCGGGCGCCGCCAGCTTGACGCCGAGGCCGCCGGCGATCTCGTAGCCCATGCACGAGTAGCCGTACTCGACGTGGTAGCCCTTGGGGTCGCGGGTGCGCCACAGCTTGTGCAGGTCGCCGGGCATGCTGCCGGCGGCGCAGACGACCACGTCGCGCGGGCCGGAGGCGGCGTTGACCGCGCCGATCACCTCCGACTGGGCCAGCCGCGGCCCCAGGCCGAGCGCGTAGGCGCGCTGCACCGTCCGGTCCCACTCCATCGCCAGGGCACGCGCCCGCTCCCGCCATGCCGCAGGGACCGACCAGCCGGCCAGCCCGGCGGTCAGCGCCTCGAGCCCGGCGCGGGCGTCGGCGACCAGCGGCACCCCGGCCAGCTTGACGGCGTCGGCGGCGGCCAGGTTGAGGTTGACGAAGCGCACCCCGGGGTCCTGGAAGGCGCTGCGCGAGGCGGTGGTGAAGTCGCTCCACCTGGTGCCGACGCCGACCACCACGTCGGCCTCGCGGGCGAGCGCGTTGGCGGCGGTGGTGCCGGTCGCGCCGACGGCACCGACCGAGCAGCGGTGGTCGTAGGGCAGCGAGCCCTTGCCCGCCTGGGTCTCGGCGACCGGGATGCCGCTCGCCTCGGCCAGGGCGCGCAGCGCCGCGGTCGCCTCGGCGTAGATCACCCCGCCGCCGGCGACCAGCAGCGGCCTGCGCGCCTCGCGCAGCAGGCCGAGCGCCTCCGCCAGCGCCTCCGGCTCGGGGGGCGGCCGGCGCACCCGCCAGACCCGCCGCTCGAACAGCTCCTCGGGGAAGTCGAACGCCTCGGCCTGCACGTCCTGGGGCAGGGCCAGGGTCACCGCGCCCGTCTCGGCCGGGTCGGTGAGCACCCGCATCGCCGCCAGCAGGCTCGGGGTGAGCTGCTCGGGCCGGTTGATGCGGTCCCAGAACTTCGACACCGGCTTGAAGCAGTCGTTGACCGAGACGTCGTAGGAGCGGGCGTCCTCCAGCTCCTGCAGCACCGGGCTGGCGACCCGGGTGGCGAACAGGTCGCCGGGGAGCAGCAGCACCGGCAGCCGGTTGATGGTGGCCAGCGCGGCGCCGGTGACCATGTTGGTCGCGCCCGGCCCGATCGAGCTGGTGCAGGCGAAGGTCGACAGGCGGTTGCGCATGCGCGCGTAGGCGGCGGCGGTGTGCACCATCGCCTGCTCGTTGCGGGCCTGGTGGTAGCGCAGCCGGTCGCCGGCCTCCAGCAGCGCCTGGCCGATGCCGGCGACGTTGCCGTGGCCGAAGATGCCCAGGCAGCCGGCGAACAGGCGCTGCTGGGTGCCGTCGCGCTCGCTGTACTGGCTGACCAGGAACCGGACCAGCGCCTGCGCGACGGTGAGCCGTCGGGTGCCAGCCATCACGCCTCCTTCCCGATCGAAGAAATCATGGGCAGCCGCGGGTCGACCGGGGTGCCGGCCCAGGTGTCGCGGACCCAGGCGTGGGCGGGGTCGTCGCAGAAGCGCCACACCCGCTCCGGCCCGGGACCGGCCATGACGTTGAGGTAGTACATGTCGTAGCCGGGCGCGGCCATGGAGGGCCCGTGCCAGCCGTACGGCACCAGCACCACGTCGCCGGCGCGCACCTCGGCGCGGACGTCGATGCGCCGGTCGGGACCTGAGCCGTAGACCCTGTGGAAGCCGAAGCCGTCGCCGCCCTGCGGGCTGCGCGCGATCTCGAAGTAGTAGAGCTCCTCGAGAATCACCTCGCCGTCGCGGGCCTCGTCGTGCTTGTGGGGCGGGTAGGAGGACCAGTTGCCGCCGGGGGTGAGCACCTCGACGGCGATCAGCCGGTCGGCCTCGAACGCCTCCGGCGCGCAGAAGTTGTTGACCTGGCGGCTGGCCTGGCCGGCGCCGCGCAGCTCGACCGGGACGTCCTCGGCGGCGCCGTAGCGGGCGGGCAGCCGGCGCCGCGCCCGCGCCGACGGCAGCGCGAAGCGGCCGCCGCCCGCCGAGGCGACCTCGGCGCGCGCGTCGCGCGGCACGTAGGCGAAGTCGCTGACGCGGTCGAAGACGCTGGGACGGCCCTGCAGCTCGAAGCGGCTGCCGTCGCAGTCGACCACGCAGCCGCCGGCCAGCGGCAGGACCAGCAGCTCGTCCTCGCCGCTGGCGAGGACCTGCCGCTGGCCGGGGGCGAGCTCGAGCACGCGCAGGCCGCTGAAGGCCCAGCCGGCCTGCTCCGGGGTGACCACCGCGGCGAAGGCGCCGTCGGCGCTGCTGCCCCGGGGCTGGTGCTGCCTGCCGTTCACACCGCCGCCTCCTCCTGGAGCAGCGCCGCGGCGGCGGCGACCACCGCGGCGACGTCGTCGTCGGGCGGGTACAGCAGCGCCCTGCCGACCACCAGGCCGTGGACCGTCGGCAGCGCCAGCGCCTTGCGCCAGCCCGCGAGGGTGGCCTCCTGGTCGGCGCCGACCTCGCCGCCGAGCAGCAGCGCCGGCAGGGTGGTGGCGGCCATGACGCGCTCCATCTGGTCGACCACCGGCACCTTCAGCCAGGTGTGGGCCGAGGTGGTGCCGAGGCCGGCGGCGACGGTGACGGCGCGGATCATCGCCTCCGGGGTGAGCTCGGTGCGCAGGCGGCCGTCGACGCGGTGGACGATGAACGGCTCCACCAGCGCCAGCAGCCCGCCGGCGGCCAGCTCGGCGACGGCGCGGCCGCAGGCCTCGACCGTGCGCGCCGTCGCCGGGTCGTCGGGGTCGATCCGCAGCAGCATCTTGCCGCCCTGGTAGCCGGCGGCGGCGATGGCGGCGGCGTCGTAGGCGGTGAAGCGGTCGTCGACCTCGAAGACGGTGCCTGCCAGGCCGCCCCGGTTCATCGAGCCGATCACCACCTTGCCGTCCAGCGCGCCGAGCAGCAGCAGGTCCTCGAGCACGTCGGCGGTGCCGAGGACGCCGCCGACGCCGGGACGCGACAGCGCCAGGCAGAGCCGGTCGAGCAGCTCGACCCGGTCGGCCATGGCCATGGCGCGCTGGCCGGCGCGCAGCGCGCCGCGCGCCGGGTGGTCGGCCGCGACGACCAGCAGCCTGCCGTCCCGGTCGAGCAGCGAGGCGGGCCGCCCGCGCGCGGCGGCCGCCTCGGCGATCGCCTCGGGGCGCCCGGCGCGGGTCTCGACGATCGCGCGGTAGCGGTCCTCACGCACCGGGGGACCCTTTGTTCACCGGGGGGCTACCGCTCGGCTCTGCGTGGCCACCCACCACTTGGGCTCCGGCCTCGCTCTTGAGCCCCCCGGACCCCCCGCGCAACAGGGCCTCGACCTCGGCGCTGTCGGGCATGGCGTCGGCGCAGGCGAGGCGCGAGGCGACGATGGCGCCGGCGGCGTTGGCGAAGCGCATCACCCGTCCCAGCTCCCAACCCGCCAGCAGGCCGTGGCACAGCGCGCCGCCGAAGGCGTCGCCGGCGCCGATGCCGTTGACCACCTCGACCGGCAGCGGCGGGACCTGGACCTCGGCGCGGCCGTCGGCGGCCAGCACGCCGTCGGGCCCCTGCTTCACGACCACCAGCTCGACGCCGTGGTCCCGCAGCGCGTCGGCGGCGGCCTTCGGCTCGCGCAGGCCCACCGCGGTGTCGCACTCGTCGAGGTTGCCGACCGCGACGTTGACGTGCCCGAGCGCCTGCTGCACCCAGCGCCGCGCCTCCTCGCGGGAGGGCCAGAAGACCGGGCGGTAGTCGAGGTCGAGCACGGTCAGGCCCGACCTCCCCCTGGCCTGGAGTGCCGCCAGGGTGGCGCTGCGGCTCGGCTCGGCGCACAGGCCGGTGACGGTCACCCAGAAGATCCGCGCCGCCCTGATCGCGTCGAGGTCGAGCTCGTCGGCGGCGATCTCCAGGTCCGGCGCCTTGGGCCAGCGGTAGAAGTAGATCGGGAAGTGGTCGGGCGGGAAGATCTCGCAGAAGGTCACCGGCGTCGGCAGGCCGGGCACCGCGGTGACCCAGCGGTCGTCGGTCGAGGCTGGCGCGCACGTCGGCGACGGGACCGCCGCCGGGGGCGGGCTCGGCGTCGAGCACGGTGTCCTGCTCGAGCACGTACCAGCCGCGGTAGCCGCCGGCCTCGAGGCCGGCGACGACGCCGGCGACGTCGAGGTCGCCCTGGCCGAGGGGGCGGTACATGCCCTGCCTGACCGCGTCGGCGTAGCCGCGCTCGCCGCGGCGCACCGCGTCGGCGAGCGCGGCGTCGACGTCCTTGAGGTGGGCATGGGCGACGCGGTCGCCGGCCTTGGCCGCCAGCTCGACCGGGTCGCCGCCGCCGACCAGCAGGTGCCCGGTGTCCAGGCACAGCGGGATGCCGCAGCCTTCCAGCACGCGCCGCACCTCGTCGGGGCGCTCCACCACGGTGCCGACGTGGGGGTGCAGGGTGGCGACCACGCCGCGCGCCGCGGCGGCCGCCGCGAGGAGGTCGAGGTTGGCCAGCAGGGTGCGCCACTGGCCGTCGTCGAGCCGCACGCGCCGGTCGTAGCCGTCCTCGCCGCCGACGGCGGCCAGCACCATGGTCCCCGCACCGATGGTCGCGTAGGCGTCGAGCAGCGGCGCGAGGAGGGCCAGCAGCTCGTCGCCGGCGCGGTCGTGCAGCAGCAGCGGGACGAAGCCGCCGACCGCGGCAAGGGCGTAGGAGCCGAGCAGGCTGGCGGCCCCGCGCGGGTCGTCCGGCAGGAAGCCGGCGGGCCCGAGCTCGCTGGCGGCGAGGCCGAGCGCGCGCATCTCGCCGAGCACCCGGTCCGGGCCGAGCTGGTGGCCCCAGCCCGGCACCTCGCAGACGCCCCACGAGATCGGCGCGCCGGCGACGCGGAGCCGGCCCGGGCGCATCAGCGCACCTCGCCGACGTGGACGGGCCGGTCCTCGGCGCGCGAGCGCTCGGCCGCCTCGGCGACGTAGAGAGCCTCCAGCGCCTCCTCCGCCGGGCAGGGGTTGGGGATCCTGCCGAGCACGTGGTCGAGGAACTCGCCCAGCTCGGCGACGTAGGCGCGGCGGAAGCGCTCGTAGAAGCTCGCGTAGGGCTGCCCGGGCGGCCAGCTCACGCCCTGCTCGGCCGAGCGCAGCGGAGCGCGCTCGTCGAGCCCGGCGACCACGGTGCCCTCGCTGCCGGCGACCTCGAGGCGGGCGTCGTAGCCGCCGCCGTTGTAGCGCCCGCCGCTGACCACCCCGAGCGTGCCGTCGTCGAGGGTCAGCAGCACCGCCGAGGTGTCCACGTCGCCGGCGCGGGCGAAGAAGCCGTCGCCGCGGTTGGCGCCGGTGGCGTAGACGGTCTCGACCTCGCGCCCGGTGACGAAGCGGATGATGTCGAAGTCGTGGATGTGGCAGTCGCGGTAGATGCCGCCGGAGGTGCGGATGTACGCCTCCGGCGGCGGCGCCGGGTCGGCGGTGGTGGCGCGCAGGGTGTGCAGCCAGCCGAGGCTGCCGGAGCGGACCGCCTCGCGGGCGGCGCGGTAGCCGTGGTCGAAGCGGCGCTGGAAGCCGACCTGCAGGGAGGTCCCGGCGGCGGCCACCCGGGCGAGCACACGGCGGGTGCCCGCCACGTCGGCGGCGAGCGGCTTCTCGCAGAACACCGGCAGGCCGGCCTCGGCCCCGCGCTGCACCAGCTCGGCATGCGCCCCGGTGGCGGCCGCGACGACCAGCGCGTCGACCGCGCCGGAGAACAGCTCGCGCAGCCCGGTGACGGTGGCGCCGACCTTGCCGGCGACCTCGCGCGCCCTGGCGGGGTCGGCGTCGGCGATGCGGAGCTGGGAGACCTGTGGGTTGTCGGCCAGCGTCTCAGCGTGAAGGACGCCGATCCTGCCGACTCCGACGAGCCCCACCCGCATGCCCGCCTCCGTGCGTGACGGCATCTGTTCACCGTGGGAGACTCGTTGTACGCTCATATAGGAATACTGTCAACACTTTGTTCTGACATACTGAGTTCTGACATACTGACGTCTATACCCTTTGCCGGAAGGTGCGAGAGGAGGCCGTGATGCTGTCCCCGGCGTCCATCCCGGTGGACCGGAGCAGCCCGGTGCCGCTCTACTACCAGGTGGCCCTGGAGCTCGAACGGGCCATCCAGTCCGGCGAGCTCGCCCCCGGCAGCCGCCTGGACAACGAGCTCGCCCTCGCCGATCGGCTCGGGCTCTCCCGCCCGACCGTGCGCAAGGCGATCGAGTACCTGGTCGACCGCGGCTACCTGGTGCGCAAGCGCGGCATCGGCACCCAGGTGGTGCACCCCAAGGTGCGCCGCCCGGTCGAGCTCACCAGCCTCTGGGACGACCTCGCCACCAGCGGCAAGGACCCCCGCACCACGGTGCGCTCGCTGCGCACCGTGTCGGCGCCCGACGCGGTCGCCCACGCGCTGCGGGTCGAGCCGGGCAGCCCGGTGGTGGCGCTCGAGCGGCTCCGCTACGCGGGCGACGAGCCGCTGGCGATCATGCGCAACCACCTGCCAGCCGGGCTGGTCGAGCTGACCGCGGACGCGCTGGAGCACGGCGGCCTCTACCAGCTCATGCGTGCGGCCGGCATCCGGCCGCACATGGCCTCGCAGACCATCGGGGCGCGTGCGGCCAGCGCCGCCGAGGCCCGGCTGCTCGAGGGCCGCGCCGGCGAGCCGCTGCTGACCATGCGGCGCACCACCTACGACGACGGCGGCCGCGCGGTCGAGCTCGGCGACCACCTCTACCGCGCCTCGCGCTACTCCTTCGAGGTCGTCCTGGTGACCCGCTGAGCGGCCGCGGTCAGGGCCGCGACAGGGTAGGTTCGTGAGGGCTCGTGCAAGAGGAGCGATCCAAGTGGGCAGCAACGGGACGGCGGTGCCGCGCTGGTCGTGGGCCCAGGTCTGCGCCAGGCGCCTGGAGCGGCACGGGCTGTCCGTCCCGTCGCGGGACGCCCGGCCCGCCGACGTCGCCGGTGCCATCTGTGGCGCGCACGCCCAGGTGCTGTCCGCCGCCGAGCTCTCGATCGGCCTGCGGCTCGCCGGCGGCACGCGGGCCGAGGTCCGCGAGGCGCTGTGGACCGAGCGCAGCCTGGTGAAGACCTTCGGACCGCGTGGCACGGTGCACCTGCTGCCAACCCATGACCTGCCCATGTGGACCGGTGCGCTGGCCGCAGTGCCGCCCTCCGGCGGCGGCTTCCCCGACGGCGTGCGGCTGACGCCCGAGCAGACCGAAGAGGTCGTCGAGGCGGTCGCAAGGGCCCTGGCGGACGCGGAGCTGACCATCGACGAGCTGAGCGACGCGGTCGTCGCCGCCACCGGGCCGTGGGCCGGGGAGCTGGTCATGCCCGCGTTCAACGGCATGTGGCCGCGCTGGCGCCAGGCGGTCGGCGCGGCGGCGAAGCGGGGCGCGCTGTGCTTCGGTCCCAACCGGGGCCGCAAGGTCACCTACACCAGCCCGCGCCGCTGGCTGCCCGGGTTCCGGCCCGCCGAGGCGCCGGCCGCCGTCGCCGAGGTCGTCCGGCGCTACCTGCGCGCCTACGGACCGGCCACGCCGCGGCACTTCGCCAGATGGCTCGGCGCGCCGCCGCGCTGGGCGGCGGAGCAGTTCGACTCCCTGGCCGGCGAGCTCGAGCAGGTCGAGGTCGACGGCGCCCCGGCGTGGCTGGCCGCGGGGGACGCCGCGCCCCCGGCCGCCGCGCCCGACGGCGTCCGGCTGCTGCCCTACTTCGACGCGTACACGGTCGGCTGCCAGCCGCGCGAGCTGCTCTTCCCCGGCCGGGCCGCCGAGCGCGCGCTGTCCCCCAGCGGCCAGGCGGGGAACTACCCGGTGCTGCTGCTCGACGGGACGGTTGCCGGGGTCTGGCACCAGCGCCGCTCCGGCCGGACGCTCGACCTCACCGTCGAGCCGCTCGCGCCGCTCGGCGCGGCCCGGCGGCGCGAGCTCGACGCCCAGGTGGAGCGCGTCGGGGCGGTCCTCGAAGGCAACCCCCGCCTGACCGTCGGCACGGTCACCGCCGGCGGGCACGCCTGAGCGCGCGCGTCAGCTCCTCGCCAGCAGCAGCCAGGTGACCATCTCCCCCTTGCCCTTGACCGCGATCGGCCCCCGCCGCTCGAAGCGGTAGCGGTCCCGCAGGCGCCGGTAGGTGCGGTCGGTCACCTGGATGCAGCCGGCGAGCCCGTGGGACTCCATGCGGCTGGCGGTGTTGACGGTGTCACCCCACAGGTCGTAGATGAACTTGCTCCTGCCGATCACGCCGGCGACCACCGGGCCGGTGTCGATGCCGATGCGGACCGCCAGCGGCCGGCCGCTCGGGTCGGCGCGCCTGGCGACCTCGTCGCGCATGGCCAGCGCGATCTCGGCCACCGCCTGCGCGTGGTCGGGGCGCGGGTCGGGCAGGCCGCCGGCGACCATGTAGGCGTCGCCGATGGTCTTGATCTTCTCCAGCCCCTGCCGCTCGGCGAGCTGGTCGAACACGGAGAACAGCTCGTCGAGGGCCTGCACCACCTGGGCGGGGGCGATCAGCTCGCTGCGGGTGGTGAAGTCCACGATGTCGGCGAACAGGACGGTGACCTCGTCGAAGGCGTCGGCGATCACGCCGTCGACCTGCTTGAGCCGGGCCGCGATCGAGGCGGGCAGCACGTTGAGCAGCAGCCGCTCCGACTTCTCCTGCTCGGCGAGGAGCAGCCGGTGCGCGCGGGCGAGCGCGCGGCGGGTGCGCACCGCCTCGCCGAGCAGCAGCACGGCGGTGAACATCGCCGCGTCCCTGGTGGCGTCGCCGAGCACCGGCAGCGCCGCCTCCTTGGGCACCAGCAGGCGGTAGGCGACCGGGATGACCACGAACCAGGCGACCACCAGCAGCGGCCAGCGGCGATGGCCGGCCGCCCAGGCGGTAGCCAGCGCCACCGAGAGCGGCACCGCCGGGAAGATGCCCGGCAGCCCGACCACGTAGTAGGCCTGCAGCACCACGGCGGAGGCGACCAGCACGCCGAGGGGCCAGCGCCGCCGCGCCAGCACCAGCACGGCGATGGTCAGCCCCACCGCGTAGGCGGCCAGGTCGCGCCGCTCGCCCCGCTCCGGCGACACCACGATCGAGATGGCCACGGCGGCGGCGACCGCGACGGCCAGGCCCGCGTCGACCACGGGCGCTGGAAGCTGCCGCAGCCGCCACCGCAACGACGTCACCTCCACGTCCGGCTCCCCTGCCCGTCGCGCTCGGCCAGGCGCAGGACACGCTCGGGGTCCTCGACGTGGGCGTTGTGGCCGAGGCCGGCCAGCTCGACCGCGCCGGGGTCGAGGCGGCGCAGCTCCTCGACGGTCACCAGCCCGTCCGTCTCGCAGCAGGCCAGCCGCGCCGGCGCGCGCGCCGCCGCCAGCAGCCCGGCCATGTCGGGCGCGCCGACGGCCATGGTCGCCGGGTCGGCGGCCAGCCGCCAGCGGCCGCCCTCCGAGACCAGCCCGCTGGCCACCAGCTCGCCGTCGGGCGGCACCAGCCCGTCGAGGCCGGCGACGCGCAGGAACCGGGCGGCGGCCTCGTCGCGGCCGTCGAACCAGCGCAGCGGCCGTGCGGCGAGCTCGGTCGCGCGGGCCAGCTCCGCCTCGGTCCACGAGACCTTGATGCCGATCCCGACCACGCCGGCCACGTCGACCCCGAACCAGCCGCTCGCCATGGCGAGCCCGACCACCCCGCCCATGGAGTGGCCGACCACCACCACGCGCTCGCCGGGGCGGAAGAGCCCGGCAAGGTCGCTGGCGTGCTGCCCGAACGAGTAGGCCGCCGCGTGGCTGGAGCGCCCGTGCCCGCGCAGGTCCGGGACCACCCAGCGGCCAGGCCAGCGCCCCTCGAGCAGGCCGCACAGCCCCGCCCAGACCTCCCCGGTGGCGCCGAGCCCGTGCAACAGCAGCAGCGCCGGCTCCCCCGAGCCGCCTTGATTCACCCACAGGTGCCCGGAGCCGAGCTCGTGCCGGCCGGACGAGACCGTCGCTGGCGTCAGCGCAGCTCACCTCCGTCGCTCGCCGAGTACGTCCCTGGCATTCGACCACGCCCGGCGCTGGAGGTCTCGCCGGGGGGCGGGCACGATGGGGGGCGAGCGGCCGCCGTCCCGGCGGCTCCGGCCGGAGGTGCCCGCCGTTGGCGACAGGACCGTCCGCCGAGGCCATCTCCGACAGCGAGCTGGTCTACAGCCCCGACACCTATGTCCGCGGGGTGCCCTACGAGGCGCTGGCGCGGCTGCGGCGCCGGGCGCCGCTGGTGTGGACGGAGGAGCCGCCGGTCGGGCCGTGGCCGGGCGGGCCCGGGTTCTGGGCGGTGCTGCGCTACGCCGACATCCGCCAGGTGCTGCGCTCCCCGCGAGTCTTCTCCTCGCAGCTGGGCGCCACCCAGATCCGCGACCCGGCCACCCCCGCCGACCTCCGCTACGTGCGCCGCATGATGCTCAACCTCGACCCGCCCGAGCACTCGCGCCTGCGTGGCCTGCTCGCCAAGGCGTTCACGCCGAGGGCGGTGGCGCGGCTGGTGGAGCGCATCCGGCGGCGCGCCGTCGCCCTGGTCGACGCCGTGGCCGAGCGCGGCGAGGCCGACTTCGCCAAGGAGATCGCGGCCGACCTGCCGCTGCTGACGCTCGCCGACGTCTTCGGGGTGCCGGAGTCCGACCGTTGGCTGCTGTTCGACTGGAGCAACCGGGTGATCGGCTACCAGGACGCCGAGTACGCCGTCAGCGCCCAGTTCGACGCCGCCGGCGCCAGCGCGATGGCGCGCCGGGCGCACGGGCTGCGCCCAGCGCCGGGGCCGGACGGGCGCATGCCCGACCCGCGCACCAGGGCCGGCATGCCCGACCTCTACGCCTACGCCCACGAGCTGGGCTCCTACAAGCGGCGCAACCCGGGCGACGACGTCATGTCGGTGCTGATGCGGCAGGTCGACGACGCTGGCGGCCGCGTCGGCGTGGAGGAGTTCGAGAACCTGTTCTGGCTGTTCTCGGTGGCGGGCAACGAGACGCTGCGCAACGGGCTGCCCGGCGGGATGCTGGCGCTGCTCGCCCACCCGGACGAGTACCGCCGCCTGCTGCGCGACCGCGCCCTGCTGCCAACCGCGGTGGAGGAGATGCTGCGCTGGTGGACGCCGGTGATGCACTTCCGCCGCACCGCGGCGAGCGACACCGAGGTCGCCGGGACGCCCGTGCGCGCCGGGCAGAAGGTGGTGGTCTGGTTCTCGTCGGGCAACCGCGACGGCGACGCCTTCGCGGAGCCCGACCGCTTCGACGTCGGGCGGCGGCCCAACGAGCACCTGGCGTTCGGGCACGGGCCCCACTTCTGCCTCGGCGCGCACCTCGCGCGCGAGCAGATGCGGGCGCTGTTCGCGGCGCTGCTCGACCGCCTCGGCGAGGTCGAGCTCGCCGGCGAGCCGGCGCGGCTGCGCTCGAACTTCCAGAACGGCGTCAAGCGCCTGCCGATCCGCTGGAACCCCGGCGGTGCGGGGGCGCCGGCAGCTCCGGCGGCCCCGCACCGCTCGACGGATCCGGCGCTACGGGTACACCTCGATCCGCAGTAGCGCGCGGACGTGCTCGAAGTGGTTGAGGATGGTCACCTGCGGGCTGCCGGCGAACAGCAGGCCGACGGCGAAGTCGTCCTGGGTGCCTGGCTGGGAGCCCGGCGCCGAGCTGAGCACCAGCGACCCGGAGTCGCCACCCGCCGACATGCTGGTGGTCACGATCTGGTCGAGGAAGCGGGCGACCTTGCCGCCACCGTAGTTCACGTCGATGGTCGCGTTGGTGGCGATCACCCGGCCGAGCGTGTAGTTGGTGGTCCGCCCGGTCTTCTTGACCCGGTCGCCGACCTTCAGGCGGGCGCGCGGGTACCAGCCCTCCGCCACGCCGGTCCAGTAGACCTCGCGCTCGAGGTCGTGGAACTCGCCCTCGGCGATGGCCGCGTCGACCAGGTTGCGGTGGCTCGCCCTCGGCACCGGCGGCTCGAAGGTGATCGGCACGAAGCGGCTCAGCCGTGCGATACGGTCGGCCGGGTCGGTGCCACCGTCGAACGGCCCCGGCTGCAGGATCGGGTCGCCGATCGCCGCGGCGTTGGAGTTCGCCAGCACGTGGTTGTTCGACAGGACGTAGAACTTGCCCGGGACCCCGATCCCTGGGGCCGGCGGGTTCACGGTCGCGCCGGGCAGGAAGTCGTAGACGCAGGTCGAGATCGTGCCCGCGGTGATCTTGAAGTGGCCGACGGAGTAGCCGCCGCGGGCCGGGCGGGCGCGCTTGGCCAGGGTCTCGACCCCGACCTCGAGCTCCTGGCCGGCGAGGCCGTCGAGCAGCAGGCGGCTCTGGTCGCGCTCGGGCAGGCGCAGCAGGGCGCGCTGCGGGCTGGCGAGGTGCTGGGCCTCACCGTCCGTGGCGATCCCGTCGCGCTCGACCCGGGAGCGCTCGCGCATGAGCTGCTGGGCCATGACGGTGCCGACGGGGACGACGTCGGTGGGCTTGCCCCCGATCTCGCTGGGGATGCGGTCGGAGCTGGGTACGTCGACCTTCTGCTCGACGAAGACGAGCAGGGCGTCCTTCCCGGTCGGCTGGTTGTTCGTCCACTTCACCCCGTGCCCGAAGCCGACCACGTTGGGAATGCGGCGCTGCTCGCCGAGCAGGCGCTCGCTGGCAGCCTGGACCACCTGGTTCTTGAGCTCGGCACCCTTCGGCATCGCCATGCGACGCTGCATGTCAGACTGGTCCTCGGGAACCTTCGCCAATGTCTTGCCCCCCTGGTTGGCGCTGCGTTGACGGGTCGGCGCGCTCTGCGCCTCGGTCAGCCGGACGGCGGCGCCGTCGGCGTACCGATCTCGACCACATCGGTCGGAAAGCCCTCCAGCTCCTCTGGGACCACCTCCCCGGGCGCGAGCTGCTCCACCGGTACCTTGCGGCTCACCAGGACGAGGATCACGTCCCGGCCGTCCACGGTCTCGTCGGAGACCCCCACGACGTTGGGCAGCGCCAGCAGTGCCGGCTCGTGGTGCTGGCGTACCTCACGCAGCGTGGTCAAATGACTCACCTCCGTGTTCGGCGACACGATGCTCAAGGTGCTCGGGTCTCTTGTCAAGTATCTCTACTTCGATCGACCTAAGAATTTCGACCGATCTCCCGTTTGGCGCCCGCCGAAGCAGCGCCCCGCCGGAGCGGCTGGGTGGTTGGTGGTCGCCGTCGAGCCGCGGCCGTGACTCGCGGCGGTCAGGCGCCGGTGACCCCGTCGACGCGCTGGCGCAGCAGGTCGGCATGCCCGTTGTGGCGGGAGTACTCCTGGATCAGGTGGAGGTAGACCAGGCGCAGCGAGTGCGCCTCGCCGCTTTGGGTGAAGGTGTCGTCGAGGGAGGCGCCGGCAACGGCCGCGTCGGCGAGCCGGCACTCTTCGACGAAGCGGGCGTAGTCGGCGGCGGCGGCCTTGGGGTCGAGGTCCTCGAAATCGACGTCCCGCCGCCCGCCGGCCTGGAAGAGGTCGTCGACGGGCTCGCCGGCGAAGCGGCGGCGGAACCAGGTGCGTTCGACCTTGGTCAGGTGGCGGACCAGCCCGAGCAGCGACAGGTTCGACGGCGGCACGGCGCGCTCGGCGAGCTGCTCCCCGGTCAGGCCCGCGCACTTGTGCAGCAGGGTCGCGCGGTGCCAGTCGAGGAAGCCCTGAAGCATGGGGCGCTCGTCGCCGGTCAGCGGTCCTTCGGGGCGCTCCACCGCCGGTGCGGTCCAGGTGGTCGTCATGGGGCCATCATGCACGCCCGGGTGTTGCGCCCGCGACCTGACCCCGCTTCGCGACCTCGCTTGGGTTGGTTTCCGAGCGCCGCAGGCGGTAAACAGTCGCTACCGTGCGCAGGAACTCGTCGTTCGGCACCCGACCGGAGCTGCGGGGCACCTTCGGCATGGTGTCGTCGACCCACTGGCTCGCCTCGGCGGCGGGCATGGCGGTGCTGGAGCGGGGCGGCAACGCCTTCGACGCCGCGGCCGCGGCCGGCTTCGTCCTGCAAGTGGTCGAGCCGCACCTGAACGGGCCCGGCGGCGAGGTGCCGATGGTGCTCTACAGCGCCGAGCGCGAGCGGGTCATGGTGGTCGACGGCCAGGGCCCGGCGCCGGCGGCGGCCAGCGTGGCGCGCCTGCGCGACCTCGGCCTGGAGCTGGTGCCTGGCAGCGGCCTGCTGCCTGCCTGCGTGCCCGGCGCGTTCGGCGGCTGGCTGCTGCTGCTCGGCGAGCTCGGCACCATCGGCCTGCGCGAGGCGCTCGACGCCGCCATCGGCTACGCCGAGGGCGGCTACCCGGTGGTGCCGCAGATCGCCGCGGCCGTCGCCCGCGTCGAGGAGCTGTTCCGCCGGGAGTGGACCGGGTCGGCGGAGCTGTGGCTCGGCGGCGGCGTGCCGCGCCCGGGCGGGCGGTTGCGCAACCCGGCGCTGGCGGCCACCTGGCGGCGGCTGCTGGCGGAGGCCGAGGCGGCATCGGCGGACCGGGACGGCCAGATCGAGGCCGCGCGGGCCGCCTTCTACGGCGGCTTCGTCGCCGCGGCGATCGACCGCTTCGCCACCGGGAACGCGGTGATGGACGTGACCGGCCGCCGCCAGAAAGGCCTGCTGACCGGGGACGACATGGCGCGCTGGCGCGCCGGCTTCGAGGAGCCGGCCGAGCTCGACTACCACGGCGTGCGCGTCTGCAAGACCGGGCCGTGGGGCCAGGGCCCGGTGTTCCTGCAGCAGCTCGGCCTGCTCGCCGGCTTCGACCTGGAGGCAATGGAGCCAGGCGGCGCCGAGCACCTCCACACCGTGGTCGAGTGCGCCAAGCTCGCCGTCGCCGACCGCGAGGCGTGGTACGGCGACCCGGGCTTCGTCGACGTGCCGCTCACCGGTCTGCGCGAGGAGGCCTACGCCGAGCGGCGCCGGGCGCTGGTCGGCGCGGAGGCCTCGATGGAGCTGCGGCCGGGATCGGTGGACGGCCGCGAGCCGCTGTTGCCGCCGGTGGTCCTGGCGACGCCGTGGGGCCAGCCCGCCGTGGCCGGGGCCGGCACCGGCGAGCCGAGCATGGCCGCCGAGGAGCCGGTCGCGCGCGACACCTGCCACGTCGCCGTCGCCGACCGCCACGGCAACATGGTGGCGTGCACGCCGAGCGGCGGCTGGCTGCAGAGCTCCCCGACCATCCCCGAGCTCGGCTTCTGCCTCGGCACGCGCGGTCAGATGTTCTGGCTCAGCGAGGGGCTGCCAGGCTCGCTCGCCGGCGGCAGGCGGCCGCGCACCACCCTCAGCCCGAGCCTGGCGCTGCGCGACGGCGAGCCCTGGCTCGCCTTCGGCACCCCAGGTGGCGACCAGCAGGACCAGTGGTCGCTGCACTGGTTCCTCTGGCACCTGCACTTCGGCCTCGACCTGCAACAGGCGATCGACGCGCCCGGCTTCCACAATGAGCACTTCCCCAGCTCGTTCTACCCGCGCCAGGCACGGCCCGGCCAGGTCGTGGTGGAGGAGCGCGTCGAGGAGGCGACGGTGGCGGGGCTGCGCGCCCGCGGCCACCGCGTCGAGGTGGTCGACGGCTGGTCGCTCGGGCGCATGTGCGCCGTCGGCCGCGACCCGGAAAGCGGCTTCCTGCTCGCCGCCGCCAACCCTCGTGGACGCCAGGGCTACGCCGCGGGCCGCTGATCGCCGGAGGCAGAAGAGCAGGAGCGAATTGGGCCTCGGGCTCAACGTGTCAACCAGGCGGTTCGCTCGGCGCGGCGGGTGTCGCCGGGGCGAGACGGTGAGCGATCGCGGCGGCCTCGACCCGGTTCTGGGCGTCGAGCTTTCCCAGGATGTGCGAGACGTGGACGCTGGCGGTCTTGACGCTGATCACCAGCGTGGCGGCGATCTGGCGGTTGGTGTAGCCGCGGGCCACGAGGCCGAGGACCTCGGCCTCGCGCGGCGTCAGCCCCAGCAGCTCCGCAAGCCCGGAACCTTGGCCGGGTGGGTGTCTTGGCGGTGCGAGATCCAGCCGTGCGCGCTGCGCGAGCCGCTCGATCTCCTCCTGGAGCGGCCGCGCGCCCAGCCGCTGCGCGCTGGCGTGGGCGGCCCGGGCCGGGAGAGCGGCGTCAGCCGCGGAGGCGCCGGCGGCGACGAGCGCCTCGGCCTGGCGCCAGCGGCAGTAGGCGACGATCGGCGGCCGCTGGAGGGCCTCCCACGCGGCGGCTGCTTCGTCCCACGACCTCGGGTTCGGCTGCGCCCGGGCGCGGTCGTACTCGGCCTCGGCGACCGTCCGCCACGCTACGGCGGTCGGGGTCACAGCTGCCGCCTCGGTCGCCGCCTCGCGCGCTGTGCTGAGGAGCTGCAGCGCCCGTTGGAGCCGGTTGCTGAGCGCATCGCTGTCGCGGCGCGCGCGGGCGAGCGCCGCCAGCTCGGCTTGGGCGCGCAAGCCCTGGACGCAGAGCCGTACTCGCGGGAGCGCGCCTTCCTGGGCTGGCAAGCGCCGCAGGCCGTCGCCGACGGCGTGCTCGGCGTCTTCCCACCGTCGTTCCCAGAGGGCAAGCTCGGCGCGCGTGATGTCGAAGGCGGCCAGGCCGCGCATGTCGTCGTGGACGGTCGCGAGCGCGGCTTGGAGGTCCGCACGCGCCCGGTCGAAGTCACCGCGACCGATGCCGAGCGCGGCCCGCCCGACGAGCCGCTGATGTGGCCAGTGGGCACCTCCGGCGCGGATCGCGGCGCTACCTACACGGTCAGCCTCTTCCCACTCGCCGATGTCGAACAGCGCCTCCATGAGGTTGACGACGAGTGGCATGTCCACGCCGTGCTCACGTCCGTGCTTGCGGGCGAGGGCGATCCCGGCGGCGGCCACCTGGACGGACTCGCGCGGCCGCCCGAGCATGGTGAGCACGTCGGTGAGGACGATGTACGCCCGCCCCAGATCCTGAGGTGAGCCGCCGTCCTCGGCGAGGTGGAGGGCCTCCCACAGGCAGCCGAGCCCTTCCTCGGTGCGGCCGAGGTAGGCAAGGTCAACCCCGAGGACCGCCAACGCCCTGACCTCCGACCTTCGTGCGCCGACCTGACGGCCCAGCTCGAGCGCCTGCTCGCAGACCTCGCGTGACTCGTCGTGGCGCCAGCCGAGCATCAACGCATTGCCGAACGCCGTGAGCACGTGCACGCGCTCGGGGGTGATCGGCTCGGCGGGGACCAGGTCGACCGCTGTTCCGAATGCTGCGAGCGCGGCCTCGTAGCTTCCGGAGGTGACAAGGAAGCGGCCGAGGCTCTCGTGGAGCAGCGCCGCCCGAACCGGGTCGTCGACGCCCAGGGCGATGGCGCGTCGCAGGAGCTCGACGGCCCTCGGTCCCGCGCCAGTCTGATCGGCCACCTCCGCCGTCCAGACGAGCAGTGCCACCAGGTCGAGCCCGACGAGCTCGGCAGCCTCGGGAACGAGGTCCCAGAGCTCCAGCGCCCGCTCCAGATGCTGGACCGCCTCGGCCAGCCCGAAGACGGCTTCCGCCTCGCGTCCCGCCGCGACCGAGGCGATCAGCGCTTCCGGCGCACGTCCCGCCGCGGCCCAGTGCTGGGCGAGCTCCGCCGCCACCCGCTGCGGCGAGCGCGCGAGCTGCGCGACCCGCTGCAGCAGCAGATCCCGCAGGACGTGCGGCAGGTCCACGCCACCCTTGCCAGAGGCGGCCAGCAGCTCCTCGGCGAAGAACGGATTGCCCTCCGAGCGGGTGACGATCGCCTCCGTCACCGCGGGCGAGAGCAGCTCTCCGCCGCGGGTGAGCAGCAGGGCCTCCAACTCCCCGCGGCCCAGAGGCGCCAGCTCCAGCCGCGTCGCCGCGCCGGCGCGGAGGAGGCCCGTCACGAGCCTGCGGAGCCGATGCCCGGCCGACAGCTCGTCGCCGCGATAGGTCCCAAGCAGCAGCACCCGCTGCTCGCCGAGGTTGTGCGCGAGGAAGGCGACCAGGTCGAGGGTCGAGCGGTCCGCCCAGTGCAGGTCCTCCAGGACCAGGACGACGGGAGCGGCGACCGCGACCGCACCCAGCAGCGAGAGCAGCTCCTCGAGCAGCCCGAGCTGCGATCGCGGCGCGCCGCCGCGCCGCCGCGCGGACTCCTCACCCAGGACCATCTCGGGCAGTAGCGATTGCAGCTCACCGGCCGACCGCAGCAGCTCGCGGACGTCCTCGCGGGCGATCAGCGGGCGCAATGCCTCGACGACCGGCAGGTACGGCACCTCGGCACCGACCAGGTTGGCTCAGAGTCCTCGAACCTGAGCGTGGTCGAGCGGCAGCTCGGCAACCTCGCCCGTGCCGAGCAACTGGCGACGGAGGCGCTCCAGATCGCGGAGCGACGGGGCGACCAGTGGCTGATCCCCTACGTGTTGAGCGGACTTGCGGCGATCGCTGTGGAGACCGGCGAGTTCGAGCGAGCGGCAACGCTGCTGGGCGCAGCCGCCGCGATGGTGGCGCAGCAGGGCAACGCGTGGCCGCCGGACGAGGCACCGCATTTCGAGCGCAGCCGCGCGGCCGTCGCCGAGGCGCTCGATCGCGACCAGCTCGAGCGGGCCTGGTCCGCGGGAGGGCGGATGCCATCGGCGCGCGCGGTGCGCTACGCCCTCGCACCGCGCGCCTGGCCGGACCACCCGAGCTGGATGCGCGAGTTCGTCCGCCTGCTGCGCGACCACGCCCCCGCAAGGACCTGAGCGACGGCACCAATCCCGGGCCGGCACCCGCGGGGTGCCGGCCCGCTAGCCTGCGTGGGTAAGAACCCCAGACCATCCTGACCGCCGGACCACAGCAAGGGAGGAACCGTCGTGCAGCAACGCAGGCTCGGACGCCTCGGCCACTCGAGCTCGGTGCTCATCTACGGCGCGGCCGCGCTCGCCGCCGCCGACCAGGAGGTCGCCGACCGCTCCGTCCAGCTCGCGCTCGACGCGGGCATCAACCACTTCGACGTCGCCGCCGGCTACGGCGATGCGGAGCTGCGGCTGGGACCGTGGATGCCGCGCATCCGCGGGCGCATCTTCCTGGCGACCAAGACCGACCGGCGCGACGCCGACGGCGCCTGGGCGCAGATCAACCACAGCCTGGAGCGGCTGCGGACCGACCACCTCGACCTGATCCAGCTCCACGCGGTCGGCGACCTCGCCGACCTGGACCGGGCCACCGGCGCCGGAGGGTCGATCGAGGCCGCCGTCCGCGCACGGGACGAGGGCCTCGCCGCCGCGATCGGCATCACCGGCCACGGGCACGAGGCGCCGGCGACCCACCGGGAGGCGCTGCGACGGTTCCCGTTCGACACCGTGCTGACCCCGCTCAACTACGTGCTCAGCCGGGACCCCGCCTACCTGCGCGACTACCAGGCACTGGTAGCCGAGGCGCAGGCGCAGGACGTGGGGCTGATGATCATCAAGACGGCGTCGCTGCGGAACTGGCCGGCCGACCGCGAGCGGCCCTACACGACCTGGTACGAGCCGTTCGGCGACCAGCAGCGGATCACCGCGGCGGTCGCCTGGGTGCTGTCCCACCCGGAGGTCACCGGCATCGCCACCCCCGGCGACGTGCAGCTGCTGCCGCTGCTGATCGAGGCGGAGCGGCAGGCTGCCGAGACGAGCGCCGCCCAGGCCGAGGAGGTCCTCGCCAGCGCCGCCGGCTACAGCTCCCCCTTCGTCGACATGCCGTTCTGAGGCGTTCCTTCCACCCCAGGCCCAACGCCAGGAGCAGTGAGGCAACGGCAAGCGGTGCTCGGCCAGGACATTGGTGTGGCTCGGCTTCACGGGTGAGCCAGCGGTCCTGTCCGCCTACCGCGGCGCCTGGCGCGGCGAATCGGCAAGCCTGCGCGCCCGGGAGACGAGGTAGTCGCGTTCGGGGGTGGACAACGTCCCACGAGCTGCCAGCTTGTAGGTCTCGCGGGCCGCGGCTGTGTCCCCGGCTCGCTCCAAGAGGTGTGCGCGGACTGCTAGGAGCCTGTGGTGGTCGCGCGGTAGCGAGTCGCCGGGGAGCTGATCGACCAGTGCAAGCCCGGCTGCTGGCCCGTGGACCATCGCTTCGGCGACAGCACGGTTCAGGGTGACCACGGGGTTGGCGGTTTCGCGCTCGAGGAGCTTGTACAGGATGAGGATCTGGGGCCAGTCGGTCTTGTCGGTGCTGGGGGCCTCGTCGTGGAGCGCGGCGATGGCTGCTTGCAGGAGGTAGGGGCTGGGCTGGCGGCCGGGAAGCGTTCGCTGGAGGATGTCGATGCCTTCGCGGATCTCCTCCTGGTTCCACTTGGTCCGGTCTTGTTCATCGAGCGGGATCATCCGCCCGGTGGGAGTGGTTCTGGCCGCGCGTCGGGCATCTGTCAGCAGCATGAGCGCCAGGAGCCCCGCTGCTTCGCCGTGGCCGGGGACCTGGCCGTGGATGAGCCGCGTCAGTCGGATGGCCTCGCGCGTGAGGTCCGTGTCGTAGAGCGAGTCGCCGGTGGTGGCCGTGTGGCCCTCGTTGAACATCAGGTACAGCACGTTCAGCGCTGGTTCGAGCCGTTCCTCCGGGTTCAGGGGCGTGGGGAAGGCCATGCCGGTGTCGTGGATGCGTGCCTTGGCGCGCGTGATGCGCTGCGCGACGGTCGCTTCGGGGATCAGGTAGGCGCGGGCGATCTGGGCGGTGGTCAGCCCGGCGACGGCGCGCAGCGTGAGGGCAACCTGCGCCGGGGTGGTCAGCGCGGGATGGCAGCACAGCCTCAGGACGTCAAGGCTGTCGTCGTGCTCGTGGGGTGACTCCCGCGCGATGGGGTCAGCGAGCTGGGCGTGGGTCTGCTCGCGTTGGCGACGGCGCGTGTCGCTGCGGGTCTGATCGATGAGTCGGCGGCGGGCGGCCGTCAGCAGCCAGGCTCGTGGGTTTTCGGGGTTGCCTCGGACCGGCCACTGTTGGTGCGCCGCGAGGAGGGCTTCCTGCACGGCGTCCTCGCACAGGTCGAACTGGCTGGTCCCGTAGCGGCGCAGGAGCGCCCCGAGGACCTGCGGCGCGAACGTGCGCAGCAGGTCCTCGGGAACGGTCGGGGTGGTCAGACGTCCGCCCCGGCGGAGAACATCACCGGCCGGACCTCCAGGGCGAGGCCGTCGATGCTCGCGTCCGGGAGGAGCTGCGCGAGCTCGATGGCGCGCTCCTTGGACTCCACGTCCAGCAGGTAGTAGCCGCCCATGAACTCCTTGGTCTCCGCGAACGGCCCCTCGGTGACCTGGGGCTTCCTGTCCCTGCTGCGGATGACCGTGGACTGGCTCGGGTCGGCCAGCGCATGGGTGCTCAGCATCTCACCGGACTCGGTGGCCTTGGCGATGAACGCCTGGTGGCCAGCGACGATCGCCTGCTGCTCCTCCTCCGACAGCGACTCGATCACCGACGGGTCGACGTGCATCAACACCAGGTACTTCATGACGTGCTCTCCTCTCAGGCCGCTTGCGACCACTGGCTGTCGCGGTCACCCCTTGGTCGTCGCCGCGTCACGATTCTCGACAGTCCTCTGCGATCACCAGGTCGAATGTGATCACGATGTCGAGCCTCATCGGCCATGACCCAAGGGCGTCCCCGACCAGAGGAGACGCCCATCTGACGGCGGCTCGGCTACGCGGCCCCCGACGCAGACCTGGCGAAACCCAGTAATCTCCGCTAAGTACGGCAAGCACGTCACCCCGGCCCTCGCCGGCATGGACGTGCCGGCCGCTTGCCTGATCGTGACGTGATCGAGGTCGATCGGGGATGGGGTCGACATCCGCCCGATCGGGATTCGTGACCGGCTCCTGCGACGATCGGGAGCGTGGGACTCCAGCAGGCTCCAGGAGTCCGAGGGGGCTGAGCACCATGCGTCGTACCAGTTCGATCCTCACTGCGCTCCTAGCCGCCAGCATTGCCGTGGCCGGCTGCGGCAGCCGCCAACCCGACCAGCCGACCACCGGCGCCGTGGGGAGCGCGACCACCGTCGCTCCACCCACGACGGCGCCGTCGGCGACCACCCAGCAGCCGGATGCGCAGGACACCGGCACCGATGGCGCCCCGTCCTGGGGGACCGGCCCGAAGGGCGTGAGCGCCCTGCCCGTCTCGGTCGAGATCTACAACGTCCGTGCGGCCAGCCACGACCGCTACGACCGCGTGGTGTTCGACGTCAACGGGCTCGCCCACCTCGGCTACCTGGTGCGCTACGTGCCGCTGGTGCACGCCGACCCGTCCGACAAGCCGATCCACGTGGCCGGCGCCGCCGCCCTCCAGGTGACCATCCAGGCGCCGGACTTCAGCGAGTCGGGCCACCAACCCGGGCGCACGCCCTGGCAGCTCGGCCAGCGGCTGGCCGGCGGCCAGCCCACGCTGCGGGAGGTGCGCTTCGCGGGCAGCTTCGAGCACGTCACCACGTTCGCGCTCGGCGTCGGCTCGAAGCGGCCGTTCCGCGTGCTGGTCCTGCCCGACAGCGGCAACCACGTCACCCACGTCGTGGTCGACGTGGCGCGCTGAGCCGCCTCGTCAGCCGCCGTGCGGTCGCTGCCCTACCAGGGCGGCCCGCCTTGGCCCGTGGATCCGTCCGCGGCCACCCGTGACCCAACGGGATCCCGCCGCACCAACCTGGGGCCCAAGCAGGGATCCGGCCAAGGGACCCGACGACTGCGGGGGGCTCCGCCCCCCGCACACCCCCCGAAACCCGAACCCACGGGGGGGAGCTGTCCTCGGGCTCCCCCCCGGAGCAACCAAGATGCGCGTCTGCTCGGGCCCCGGACCCCCTTCGACCCGGTGCTTCGCCCTGGTGCCTGCCCGAGGGTCGGCGACTACAGCAGCATCGCCAGCAAGCCGACGACCAGGCCGATCGCGAGCGAGCTGAGGGCGAGGACGAGGGCGCGGCGGCGGTCCTGCGCCAGGGCCTCCTCGGCGGCGACCCGCTGGTGGTGGCCGAGGGCGTCGAAGTTGTAGACGCCGCGGAAGCCGTAGTCGAAGCAGAAGCGGGAGCGGGCCTGGAGGTAGCCGGCCGCGGCGGCGGTGGCAGGCAGCGCCAGCAGCAGGCGCCAGGGCGCCGCGGCGCCGAGGGCCAGCAGGACCACGCCGAGCAGCACCGTGACGGCGAGGCCGATGTGCCCGATGCGCATGCGGCGGGCGATCTCGGCGGGGCCGATGTTGCAGGTGCCGGGGATGTACTGGTCGACCATGGGCAGGCTCCTCTGGGACCCCCCTGATCGCGACGGTACGCACTCGACCAACCGGTCAGTCAGATGGCACGATAGCGCCCGGCACATCGGTCGACAAGCCGTGCACGGACGCCGAACCGGTCACGCCTGGTGGCGCGGGCGCGGCGCACGGCGAAGGGACGGGCAACGTGGCCGACATGTGGATCGGGGGCAGCGCGACCTCGGGCTCGGGACGACGCCTGGGCGTCGCCGACCCCGCCAGCGGCGAGACCGTCGACGAGGTCCCTGCCGCGACCGCGGGCGAGGTCGACGCGGCCGTCGCGGCCGCGGCCGAGGCGTTCGCGAGCTGGCGGCGGACCGACGCCGCCGAGCGCGCCGCCCACCTGCGGCGGCTCGCCGACGCCGCCGAGGCCGACGCCGCCGAGCTGGTCGCCCTGCTGGTGCGCGAGCAGGGCAAGCCGACCCTGGAGGCGCAGGGCGAGCTGCGCCACTTCCTCGCCGGCCTGCGCTACTACGCCGAGGCCGCGACCAAGGTGCGCGGCAGCTACCAGGACCTGCCCAGCCAGTTCGGCCCGGCCTACGGGTTGATCCTGCGGCGGCCGCTCGGGGTGGTCGGCGCCATCACGCCCTGGAACTTCCCCCTGACGCTGCTGGCCAACAAGGTCGGGCCGGCGCTCGCCGCCGGCAACACGGTGGTCGCCAAGCCGGCAGAGACGACGCCCCTGACCACCCTGCGGGTGGCACGGCTGGCCAGCGAGGCCGGCCTGCCGGCAGGCGTGCTCAACGTGGTCACCGGCGGCCCGGAGACCGGCGAGGCCCTGGTCGCCAACGAGGGCGTGCGCCGGGTCGCGTTCACCGGCCAGACGGCCACCGGCCGCAGGATCATGGAGCTGGCCGGGCCGGCCCTCAAGCACGTCAGCCTGGAGCTGGGTGGCTCCGACCCCACCATCGTGCTGGCCGACGCCGACCTCGACGCGGCCGTCAAGAACATCCAGATCGGCCGCTACTGGAACTGCGGCCAGGCGTGCCTCGCGCCCAAGCGGGCGTTCGTCCAGGCGGAGGTGTACGACGCCTTCGTCGACCGGCTGGTCGAGCGCGTCGGCCGCTACGAGCCCGGCCCGGGCGCCACCCGCGCCGAGAAGCCGCGGCTGCGGATCGGCCCGCTGCACACCGCCGCGCAGCGCGAGCTGCTCGAGGCCCAGCTCGCCGAGGCGGTCGGCAGGGGCGCCAAGGTCCTGGTCGGTGGCGAGGCGGTCGCCGGGCCGGGCCACTTCTTCCAGCCGGCGGTGGTGGTCGACGTGCCGGCCGACTCGCGCCTTGCCACCGAGGAGGTGTTCGGGCCGGTCCTGCCGATCTGGCGGGTCGACGGCCTCGACGAGGCGATCGAGCGCGCCAACGACACCAGCTACGGGCTCGGCTCCTCGATCTGGACCCGCTCGGCGGTCGCGATCGACCGCGCCACCAGGGACCTCGAGGCCGGCGTGACCTGGGTGAACCAGCTCCACTACGGCTTCGACGAGATGCCCTTCGGCGGCACCGGCCACAGCGGCTTCGGCCGCGAGCACGGGCTGGAGGCGCTGGCGGAGTACACCGAGCTCAAGTCCGTCGTGGTCGGCGGCCTGGCGTAGCGAGGACCGGCACATGGGACAGGCGCAGGCCACGATGCTGGGGAGCACCGCCGCGCTGTCCCCGCGTGCCCTGGCGCTGGTGCGCAGCGCCTACCGGGTGATGACCCAGCAGGGCGGCCACCGCCTGTCGTTGCAGGACGTGGCCGACGAGGCCGGCGTCAGCAAGGGCATGGTCCTGTACTACTTCAAGACCAAGGAGAACCTCTACCTGACGGTGATGCGCTGGGCGCTGGAGCGCACCGAGGCGCGCATCCGCAAGGGCGTCGGCGCCGCCGACGACCCGCGCGAGGCGATCGCCGCGCTGGTCGACGCCGTGTTCGTCGGCGCCGAGCAGAACCGCGACTTCTACCTCCTCTACCTCGACCTGGTGGAGCACGCCGCCAGGGTCCCCTCCTTCGGGCAGCTCTCCGTGGTCGCGTTCGGGATCATCAACGGGCTCTACGAGGAGGTGGTCCGCGACGGCGTGGCGCGCGGCGGCTTCGCGGTCGACGACCCGGCGGCGGCCGCCGCGGCGATGCGGGCGCTGATCGAGGGCACCTTCCTGAGCTGGCTGCAGCGGGACGACTGGAAGGCGTCGCACGGCGCCTTCAAGGCGCTCTGCCAGCAGAACCTGCTGCGGCTCCTGGGCGTGGCGGCGTAGCGCGGTGCGGGCGATGTTCGTCGACGGCGGCCTCCGCGAGGGCTCGGGCGCGGAGGTGCTGGAGGTGCGGGACCCGGCCACCGGCGAGCTGGTCGAGACGGTCCCCGCCGGCACCGCCGAGGACGTCCACGCGGCGGTGCACGCCGCCGCGGCGGCCTTCCCGAGCTGGTGGGAGACCCCGGCAGCCCGGCGCGGCGAGCTGCTGCACCAGGCCGTGGAGCGGGTGCGTGCCGAGGCGGACCAGCTCGCCGGGCTGCTCACCCGGGAGCAGGGCAAGCCGCTGCGCGAGGCGCGGCTGGAGATCGGCCGCTGCGCCGAGACCCTGGAGCACTACGCGGGGCTGGCCAAGAGCCTGCGCGGCGGCTACGTCCCCAACCTCGACGAGGGCGCCTACGGCATGGTCCTGCGCCGGCCGATCGGGGTCGTCGGCGCGATCGTGCCGTGGAACTTCCCCACCACCCTGCTGGCCAACAAGCTCGGGCCGGCGCTGGTGACCGGCAACACGGTGGTGGCCAAGCCGGCCGAGACGACCCCGCTGACCACCCTGCGCATCGCCGAGCTGCTGGCCTCCGGCGGCATCCCGCCCGGGGTGCTCAACGTGGTCACCGGCAGCGGACCGGTCGCCGGCGCGGCGCTGGTCGCCCACCCGCTGGTGCGCAAGATCGCCTTCACCGGCTCGACCGCGGTCGGCAGGCGCACCATGGCCGCGGCGGCCGAGCAGCTCAAGCGGGTCACGCTCGAGCTGGGCGGCTCCGACCCGATGATCATCTGCGACGACGCCGACCTCGACCGCGCGGTGAGCGCCGCCAGCGTGGGGCGCTTCTTCAACTGCGGGCAGGCGTGCCTCGCCACCAAGCGCCTGTTCGTCTTCGAGCGCGTCGCCGACGAGGTGGTCGAGAAGCTGGTCGCCAAGGCGGCCAGGCTGCGCATCGGCCCGGGGACGGCCGAGCGGGTGGCGCTCGGCCCGCTCCACACCGAGAGGCAGCGGGCGCGCATCGAGGAGCAGGTCGCCGACGCGGTCGACCGTGGAGCCAAGGTGCTGCACGGTGCCGACCGCCCGCACGGGGAGCCGTACGAGCGCGGCTGGTTCTACCAGCCGACCCTGCTGCTGGAGCCGCCCGACGACGCGCGCGTGGCGACCGAGGAGACCTTCGGCCCGGCGCTGCCGATCTGGCGCGTCGCCGGCCTCGACGAGGCGATCGAGCGCGCCAACGCCTCGCCGTACGGGCTCGGCTCCGCGATCTGGACGCGTGACCTGCACCGCGCGTCGCTGGCCGCCGAGCGGCTCGAGGCCGGCTACACCTGGGTCAACTCCGTCAACAAGGTCTACGACGAGCTCCCCTTCGGGGGGCTGAAGCAGAGCGGCTACGGCAAGGAGCACGGCGCCGAGGCGCTCGACTACTACCAGGAGACCAAGTCGGTGGTGGTGAGGCACTGACCGGGGGTGCGGAAGATGACAGTCCCAACGGTCCCAGCGGTTCCCGTAACCGTCCCTGAGCTGCCGGTGCGCTACAACGTCTCGACCGTGCTGGACCGCAACCTGGAGGCGGGGCGGGGCGGCAACGTCGCCGTGCGCAGCGGCGACGCGCAGCTCACCTACGAGCGGCTGCTGGCCGACGCCTGCGCCGCCGGCCGCGCCCTGCGCGCCCTCGGCCTGCAGCGCGAGCAGCGCGTGCTGCTGGTGCTCGACGACACCCCGGCGTTCCCGGCCGTGTTCCTCGGGGCGATCCGCGCCGGCCTCGTCCCGGTGCCGCTCAACCCGCTGTTCAAGCCGGACGACTACGCCTACCTGCTGGCCGACTCGGACGCCCGCGCCGTGGTCGTCGACCTCGACCTGCTCGGCAAGGTGCGCGAGGCGTTGGCCACCCACCCCGAGCCGGTCGAGCTGGTCACCGTCGGCGGCGCCGCCGACGGTGCGCGCGACTTCGGCGAGCTGCTCGCCGAGCACGCCGGCGAGCTCTCCCCGGCGCCCACCCACCGTGACGACCCGGCGTTCTGGCTCTACAGCTCGGGCTCCACCGGCCGCCCCAAGGGCGTGGTCCACCTGCAGCACGACCTGCCCTACACCTGCGAGACCTACGCCAGGGGGGTGCTCGGCATCCGCGCGGGCGACGTGTGCCTGTCGACCACCAAGCAGTTCCACGCCTACGGGCTGGGCAACGGCCTCTCGTTCCCCTACTGGGTCGGCGCCACCGCGGTGCTGCTGCGCGGGCGGCCGGCGCCCGACCGGGTGCTCGACGAGGTCGAGCGCCACCGGCCGACGCTGTTCTTCTCGGTGCCGACCCTGTTCAACGCCATGCTCGCCACCCAAGGGGCGGAGCGGCGCGACCTGTCCTCGGTGCGGCTGTGCGTCTCCGCCGCCGAGGCCCTGCCCGCGGAGCTGTGGCGGCGCTGGCACGACGCCTATGGCGTGGCGATCCTCGACGGCATCGGCTCCACCGAGATGCTGCACATCTTCTGCTCGAATTCTCCCGGCGACCTGCGGCCCGGCTCCAGCGGCAGGCCGGTGCCCGGCTACGAGCTGAAGCTGCTCGACGAGGAGCTGGACCGCACCCCGCCGGGCGAGACCGGCAACCTGTACGTGCGCGGCGACAGCGCGCTGGCCTGCTACTGGCGCCAGCACGAGAAGACCAAGCAGACGGTGATCGGCGACTGGGTCTACACCGGCGACCGCTACCGCCAGGACACCGAGGGCTACTGGTGGTACCAGGGCAGGGTCGACGACATGCTCAAGGTGGGCGGCCTGTGGGTCTCGCCGGTCGAGATCGAGGCGGTCCTGGTCGAGCACCCGGCGGTCTTCGAGTGCGCCGTCGTCCAGGTCCTGGTCGAGGGCCTGACCAGGATCAAGGCGGTGGTGGTCGCCAAGGGCGCCGAGGAGGCGCGGCTCACCCCCGAGCTGCAGGAGTGGTGCAAGCAGCGCCTGCGGCGCTACGAGTACCCGCACGTGGTCGAGTACGTGGACGAGCTGCCCAAGACCACCACCGGCAAGATCCAGCGCTACAAGCTGCGCGACAGCGCTCCCGGCGCCCCGGTGGGCCCCAGCCCGAAGGAGGACGTGCTCTGATCGACGGCATCCCGCTGGTCGACGTCCACCTGCACACGGCCCGGCTGCCCACCCTGAAGCTGCCGCGACACCTCTGGGCGCCGTTCGGCCCGAGCATCCCCTTCGGCGACCTCTACGACGACGCCGGCGCGGTCCGCCCCGCCGCCTTCGACGCCTACCTCGAGGAGGAGGGCGTCGACGTGGCGCTGCTGATGAGCGAGTACAGCCCGCGGGTGACCGGCGTCCAGCCGGTGGAGGACCTGCTGCCGCTGGTGGAGCACAACCCGCGGCGCTTCCGCCTGATCGCCAACCTCAACCCGCACCTGCACCACCCGATCTCCGCCGAGCTGGAACGCCAGCTCGCGCTCGGCGCCGCGGCCGTCAAGCTGCACCCGGTCCACGGGCGCTTCTCCCCCACCGAGGGCGTGCTCTACCTGGTCTACCAGCGCTGCGCCGAGCTCGGCGTGCCGGTGGTGTTCCACAGCGGCACCAGCACCTTCCCCGGCGCGGTCAACCGCTACGGCGACCCGGGCCCGATCGACGAGGTGCTCAACGAGGTCCCCGGCCTCAAGGTGGTGCTCGCCCACGGCGGCCGCGGCTGGTGGTACGACGCGGCCGCGTTCCTCGCGCTGGCGCACGAGAACGTCTGGATCGACCTGTCCGGCCTGCCGCCGCAGCGGCTGCCGGCCTACTACGCCCGCCACGACCTGCGCCGCCTGGCGCGGAAGTTCATCTTCGGCAGCGACTGGCCCGGCACCCCCGGCATCGCGGCCAACGCGCGGGCGGTCGCCAAGCTCGACATCGACGAGGCCGACCTGCCTGGCGTGCTGGCGGGCAACGCGCGCAAGGTCTACCGCGGTCTCGACGCCCCGGACGGTTGACTGACCGGTCAGACGGAGCCACCATGGGGGTCCGGGGGGGTCGACGCCAGCAGGCCGGTCGGAGGAGCAGGCATGCTGAAGACCGAAGCCGAGCTGCTCGAGCGGCTGCGCGCGGGCAAGCTGATCGAGGGGCTGGACAGCGCCACGGACGCCTACGTCGAGGGGCTCAAGCGGACCCTGATCGTGTCGGCCGACACCGAGCTGATCAGCGCCCCCGCCTACCTGCGGGCGGCCAGGGACGCGCCCTCGATCAACTCCTACATGTCGGCGACGGCGATCATCCAGGACGAGCTCGGCCACGCCCACATCGCCTACCGCATGCTGCGCGGCCTCGGGGTCGACACCGACGAGCTGGTCTACGAGCGCGAGCCCAAGGCGTTCAAGCACCCCTACGCCTTCGACGTGCCGCTGGACACCTGGTCGGAGCTGGTGGTGGCGAACGCTTTCTACGACCGCGCCGGCTACGTGCTGCTCAGCGACATCTACCGCAACACCAGCTACGGCCCCTGGAAGCGGGCGCTGCTCAAGGTGGACCGCGAGGAGACCTTCCACCTGCGCCACGGCGAGCGCTGGATGACCATCCTGTCAGACGACCCGGACGCCAAGGCCGAGGTGCAGCAGGCGGTCGACTGGATGTTCGTGCTCACCCTGGAGTGGTTCGGGCTGCCCGACGAGCTCAAGCGCCACGGCGAGCAGGTCGGCTACCAGCTCAAGGGCCTCACCAACGACCAGCTCCGCCAGGCGTGGATGGCGGCGACGGTGCCGCTGTGCGAGCGGCTCGGCTTCTCGGTCCCCGCCCACCGCGACGAGCAGAGCGGCAGCTACCTGATCGACTGCCCCTTCCCCATGCGCTTCGACGCCGAGCGCAAGCGCTGGGACCTCGAGGGTGGCGCCGTCTCCTGGGACGACGTGCTGCTGCGCTGGAAGCGGCGCGGACCGTGCAACGAGGAGTTCGTCACCATGCTGCAGCGCGGCTACCGCCAGCTGCGGCGCCGCGAGGTGGGATGACATGCCCAGCGCCGACGACGTCCGCGCCGCCCTCGCCGAGGTCGAGGACCCGGAGCTGGGCGTCGGCATCGTCGACCTCGGGCTGGTCCGCTCCGTGGCGGTCGACGGCGACCAGGTCACCGTCGGGCTCACCTTCACCTCGATCGCCTGCCCCTGCACCGACGTGCTGCGCGAGGACGTCGAGGCGCGGCTGCTGCGGCTCGACGGCGTCGCCCGCGTGCGGGTCGAGGACGTCTTCGAGCCCTGGAGCATGGACGACGTGACCGAGGAGGGGCGCCTCGCCCTGCTCGCCATCGGGGTCACCTAGGTGGACGCCGTGCAGCCGGACGGCACGGTGGTGTGGGAGGTGTTCGCGCGCCACGACGACGAGGCCAGGGCGCACCACGTCGGCGCGGTCAGGGCCGCCGGGCCGGCCGACGCCCGCGTGTTCGCGTTCATGATGTACGACGAGCGCAAGTGGCGGGAGCTGTTCGTGATCAGGCGCAGCGACGTCGTCCAGCTGGTCAGCCCGGAGTAGGTGGGGCCGGTGCAGCGCTACCGCGTCTTCGGCCGCAGCGAGTACGCCGAGCCGCTCGAGTTCAGGGGGACGGTGAGCGCGGCCGGACGCGACGACGCCGCCGCCGACGCGCTGCGGCGCTTCGGTAACCGCTGGGTGGAGCTGGTGCTGCTGCCGGAGGGCGCCATCCACTGGATCCTGCGCGAGCAGGTCGCGGAGGCCGGCGATGGCTGAGCGGCGGCCAGGCGCCTGGGCGGACGACCGGGACACCGTCGCCGCCGTGGTGAACCTGCTGCTGGTGCTCGCGGACAACAAGTACTGGCTGGGCAGGCAGCTCTCGGAGTGGGCGGTCGGCGCGCCGAGCCTGGAGGTCTCGGTGGCCTGCGCGGCGGTCGCCCAGGGCGAGCTCGGCCAGGCGAGGGTGCTGTACCCGCTGCTGGAGGGGCTCGGCTTCGCCGGGCCGGTCGACCCGCGCGAGCGCGCCCGCGCCTACAACGTGGCGGCGCTCGACCGGCCGTTCGCGACCTGGCCCCACGCGGTGGCCGCGCTGCTGCTGGTCGACGGCGCCCTCACCACCATGCTGCAGGCGCTGGCCGGCGGCTCCTACCAGGCGCTCGCCCGGCGGGTGCCGCGCATGCTCGAGGAGGAGGCGTTCCACGCCGAGTTCGCCGAGGGCCGGGTGCAGGAGCTGGTGCGCCTGCGCGACGGCCGGCGCCAGCTCCAGGAGCGCGTGGACGATGCCTTCCCCGAGATGCTCTGCTGGTTCGGCAGGGCCGGCGAGCGCGGCGTGGAGACCCTGCGCGGCCAGGGACTGCTCGGGCAAGGCAGCCAGGAGCTGCGCCAGGCCTACCTCGACCGGGTCGGCCCGCCGCTCGAGCAGGCCGGCGTCGAGCTGGGACCCCGGCGCGACCGGACCACGCGACGATGGGACGACGGGAACCTGCCATGGCAGCGATGGAACCCCCTGCAACGCCGTCTGGAGCCGGCCGGCCGCTGACCTGCCCCTGGTGCGGCTCCGACCGGGTCGAGCGCGTCGGCGAGGTGGGGCCGACCCCGGCCACCTCGCAGTGGATCTGCGACGCCTGCGGCAGCCCCTTCGAGCGCATCCGCCGCCGCGGCCGCTCCTGACGCTCCTAGGCGTCAACGTGCCAGCCCGCGGCCGGTCGCTCGCAGCGGCGGCCCCGCGTCACTGCCCGCCCAGCCCGGGCGACGACGCGCGCAGTCAATTACAGGAGCTTCCTCGCGGTCCTGGTCCGTGCCATCGTTGCTGAGCGAGCTGGCAACCGGATGCGGCCTGGCCGGTGTGTGTATCCCGTGAGCGTTCCGTCGAGCTTCCAAGCCTTCTACGCCGCGGCCTGGCCTCGGCTGGTCGGCCAGGTCTTCGCGCTCACGGGCGACCTGGCGGCGGCCGAGGACGCCGTCCAGGAGGCCATGATCCGGGCGGCCAGCCACTGGGGCCGGATCGAGCGGTACCACGCGCCGGAGGTGTGGGTGCGCCGGGTCGCCGTGCGCCTGGCCCTCAATGGGTTCCGGCGCGCCCGCCGGCAGGCCGCCATGCTCGCCCGGCTCGGCCCTCCGCCCTCGGTCGTCTCGCTGGACCCGGAGGACCGCGCCCTGGTCGAGGCGCTCGCCAAGCTGCCGCGCAAGTACCGCGAGGTCCTGGTGCTGCACCACCTGGCCGACCTGACGGTCGAGCAGGTCTCCCGGCAGCTCGGCACGCCCACGGGCACGGTCAAGGGCCGCCTGGTCGAGGGCCGACGCCGGCTGGCGCTGCTGCTGCACGAGGAGGTGGCCCAGGATGCCAGGAACTGACCTCGACCGGCGCCTGCGGCGCCTCGGCGAGGCGGCCGCGGCGGCGTCCACCCCGCGCGACCCCGCCGCCACCGAGCGGGCCGGCCGCTGGCGCCGGCGCGCCCGCCGCCTCGGCGTGGCCCTCGCCCTCGCCGGCGTTGCCGCCGCGCTGGTGGTCCGGGACGCCGCGCCGCCCCGGCCCGAGCCGGCCCGGCCGCCCCGCCCGGCACCCGCCACCACGCAGGTCGCCCAGAACGGGCTGGTGGTCTCGGTCCCGGCGAGGTGGCGGGTCTGGATCTGGAACGGCTGCCCGGGCGCGGAGGGCCCGGACGCGGTCGTGGAGCTGCGGACCAACCCGCCACACTCGCTGGACTGGGTGCAGCCGGTCGATTTCATGTGCCACCCGGCCAGGTACCCGGTCGCGCTGCTGCGCAGCCTGCCCGACGCGAACCTGCCGGACGCCACCCGACGCACGGTCAACGGCCTGGAGGCGCGCGTGCGCCAGGTGCCGCCGCGCGAGGCAGCCCAGCACGGAAGGATCCCGCCGGACTGGTCGGTGTGGCAGGCGGTGCTCCCCACCCAGCAAGGCGGGCTGCTGCTGCAGGTGGCCGACAGGGCCGGCGCCGAGCTGTTCGAGCAGATCCTCGCGACGGTCCGGCCCGGCCGGGACGGCGGTGGCGCCCCGAGGACCCGCCGTGTCGCCTGGGGTGGGGTCTCCTTCGAGGTGCCGAGCTCGTGGCAGGTCGTGGACCAGGGCGAGAACCCCTGCACCGTCCGGTCCAACGCCGTGTTCCTCGGCATCGCCGTCGACCAGCAAGGCTGCCGCCGCTATCCTGAGCACCTCTTGGAGGTCACGCGCCTGAGGTCGGCTCCCCGGCCCTCCCTCCCCACGCTGAACGGGTTCGGCATCCCCAACGGGCGGGGGGGACATCCGTACGGGCTCGGCGAGTTTGCGTACACGTATAGCGAGATCCGGCTCCCCGGCCCCCTCATCCGCTTCAGGTTGCTGGACCAGGGCAAGTCCGAAGGCTTCCACCTCGACGACGTGCTGGTCAGCCTTCGGCCCAGCCCATGACGTTGCGACCAGGCCCGTCTACCGCGCCTCACCAGCCGTACTGGGTCCACCGGTCCAGCGGAATCACCCGGACCCGGGTGGCGTGACGCGCAGCTCACCCTCCGCCTCGAAGTCGGCGACGAAGCCGCCCCAGCCGCCGTCCGCGTCGTCCTGGGCGGGTGCCGTCACCACCAGCAGGCGGCTGTCGCTGTGAATGGTGTAGCCGTGCTGGATGCCGCGGGGCAGGAACACGAACCCGCCCTCGTCCACCTCGAAGGTCTCGTCCCCGCAGCGGAAGGTGAGGGCGCCCTGCAGCACGTAGAAGTGCTCGTCCTCGGTCGTGTGGGTGTGGTCCGGCGGCTCCTCACCTGGTCGGGTGGCGTACTCGACGATCGCCACCCGCTGGCCCCGGCCGAGCTCCCCCGCCTTGATGGTGAAGTCGATGCCGTAGCTGTAGGTCCTGCCCTCTCCCGACTTCAGCACGTACGGGCGCCTGCCCCCGTTGTCCACCGGTTCCTCCCCCGTTGTCCGCGTGCCCGTTGGTCGAACGGTATCCGTACACCTCGACAAGAGCCTCGGGCAGAGGGACCTGGAGCGGCAGGGTCAAGAGGCGACCTCGCCGGCCGCGGCCTGCTCGCGCGACGGGGCGGCACCGGCGAGGAAGCCGACGACCTCGGCGACCACGCCAGGGTCGCGCAGGATGCGGCGGTGCCCGAGCCGGTTGGTGGTGAGCAGCCGGGCGTCGGGCCAGGCGTTGGCGATGTCGCGCCCGCCGGACCAGCTCGTCTCGCGGTCGCCCTGGTCGTGCACGACCAACAGCGGCGGCATGGCCGCCTGCCCGGCCATGGCGGGCACGTCCAGGTACGCCATCGGCACGCCGACGCGCCGCTCGATGCGGGCCAGCAGGCGCACCCTGGTGCGCTCCCCGAAGCCGAGCCGCGCGGCGAACCAGTCCGCGTAGGGTCGGGGGTCGGCCATCGGCGCAAGGAACACGGCCCTGGTCGCCGGCAGGCCGTCGCGCAGGGCGACCGCCGCCGCGGTGGCGCCGGCCGAGTGCCCCACCACGCCGGCTGGGTCACCGTGGCGCGCCGCGACCGCGCGCAGCGCCTCGGCGGCCTCGAGGATGGTGCTGCTGCGTGGGCCGCTCGGGCCGGGGTCCGAGGCGCCGTGGCTGGGGGTGTCGAAGCTGACCACCGAGAACCCCGCCTGGACCAGCGGGGGGACGAAGGCGTCGAGCTGGGAGGCGGAGCCGCCCCAGCCGTGCACCAGGTAGACCGGGTCGCCCTCGCCCCAGCGACGACCGCGCACCCGGTGGCCGTCGACGGCCACCTCGAAGGCGCTGCCTCCGTCGGGCGCGGCGATGCGCGGCGTGGCCGCGGGCGGGATGGTGAACCAGATGCGCTCGGCCCACCGGGCCCCGAGCGCCGGCGCGACGCGTTCGAGCAGCCGGAACGAGCCGCGGACGGTAGCATAGGAGGCTCCTTTGTAAGCACGAACGATCGTGCTGTTTCGAGTCGCCATCGGCCTCACGGGCTCCCTTCGCTGCGGTGTTCGGTCAGTCCGGTGCGCGGGCCGCGTCGAGCAGGCGCTCGAGCGCGCGGCGGGCTCGCTGCTCCGCCTTGGGGTCGCGCAGCAGGCGGTTGGCGTGGTGGTAGGCGAGCATGACCCCGTAGAGGTCCTGCGCGAACTGCTCCGGGTCGGCGTCGGCGCGGAACTGGTCCTCCGCGATCCCGCCACGGAGGACCGTTGCCACGGTCTCGAGCCAGTCGCGCTGGTTGGCGGCGAGCTGGTCGCGCACCGGCCCCGGCCGGTCGTCGAGCTCGCTGGCGGCGGCCACGAAGACGCAGCCTCCCGGCAGGTCGCCGCACCACGCGAGCCAGTGCTCGAACAGCGCGCGCACCCGTGGCTCCCCCCTCGGCGCCTTCAGCGCCGGGCGCACCACCTGGTCGACAAAGCGCGACCTGGCGTGCTCCAGCACCTGGAGCTGCAACGACTCCTTGGAGTTGAAGTGCGCGAACAGGCCGCTCTTGGAGAGGCCGGTGTCGGCCGCGAGCGAGCCGATGGTCAGCCCGCCGAGGCCCACGCGGCTGGCCACGCGGGTCGCCTCGTCCACGATCACCTGGCGGGTCAGCTCACCCTTGCTCATGCAGCAAGGAATAGCACGATCGTTCGGTCTACGGCAAGGGCCAATCTGTCCCGTCCCTGCGAGACAGCCCTGGTTGACAGATGATTCAGGTTTCATCTAGGTCCGGCCAGGCGGGGCATGGCGGCAGAGGCCGGTGAGGCCGAGGTGGTGTTCACCCAGAGCTGCCGCTCCACCGCCGGGCTCGGCGCGGTCGGTGGGAACACGCTGCTCGCCGGCGACAACCACCTGCAGCTCGGCTGGGAGCCGAGCGCCATGGTGCAGGTGGCGAGCTGGCTCGGGTAGCGGCCCGACGGGAGGACGATGAGCAAGGCGGCGAGCCCCACCCTGCCGACCACCGCGCGGGGGCAGGCGACCAGGCAGCGGCTGCTGGACGCGGCCGAGGAGGTGTTCGGGGCCAAGGGCTACGAGCGCGCCTCGATCGTGGAGATCACCGGGCTGGCGGGCGTGGCGCAGGGAACCTTCTACGTCTACTTCAGCGACAAGCGGGCGATCTTCGGCGAGCTGGTCACCGAGCTCGGGCACGAGCTGCGCGGCCACGTCGCCCGCTCGGTCGCGGGCGCCGGCGACCGCATGGCGGTCGAGCGCGCCGGCTTCAAGGCCTTCTTCACCTTCATCGCCGCACACCGCAACCTCTACCGGATCGTGCGCCAGGCGGAGTTCGTCGACGAGCAGCTGTACCGCTCCTACTACCGGCGGCTCGCCGAGGGCTACACCGCCGGCCTGGCGCGGGCCATCGAGGCCGGCGAGGTGGCGCGGCTCGACCCGGAGACGCTCGCCTGGTGCCTGATGGGCATCGGCGACTTCCTCGGCATGCGCTGGGTGCTGTGGGAGGAGCGCGACCTGCCCGACCACGTCCTCGACACGATGACCGCCCTGATCCACCACGGCATGGCAGGGGAGGCGGGATGAAAACACTGACGGTGACGACCAAGCGACTGGCCACGCACCTGCGCACCGCGGGACCGGCGGACGGCGAGCCGGTGGTCTTTCTCCATGGCAACTTGTCGACATCGCGCTTCTGGGAGGAGACCCTGGCGGCGCTGCCGCCTGGCACGCGCGGGCTCGCGCCGGACTTTCGCGGCTTCGGCGGCACCGAGCCGCTGCCGATCGACGCCACCCGCGGCCTCGGCGACTTCGCCGACGACCTGCGCGCCCTGCTGGAGGCGCCCGAGCTCGACCTCGGCGAGCGGCCGGTGCACCTGGTCGGCTGGTCCGCCGGGGCCACGGTGGCGCAGCGCTACGCCATCGACCACCCGGGGACGGTCGCCTCGCTGGTGCTGCTCTCCCCCATGTCCCCCTACGGCTTCGGCGGCACCCGCGACCAGCACGGCGTGCCGTGCTGGCCCGACTACGCCGGCTCCGGCGCCGGCACCGCCAACCCTGAGTTCGTGCGACTGCTCGCCGCGCGGGACCGTGCCGCCGAGGGCGACTTCGCGCCCCGCCAGGTGATGAACGGCTTCTACTTCCGGGCGCCGTTCCGGGTCGAGCCCGAGCGCGAGGAGGCCTACCTGGACGCGATCCTGTCCAGCGTGGTCGGCGACGACCACTACCCGGGCGACGTGCAGAGCTCGCCCAACTGGCCGGGGATCGCGCCGGGCACCCGCGGGATCAACAACGCCATCTCCCCCAAGCACTGCGACCTCGGCGGCTTCGCCGCCGCCGAGCCCAAGCCGCCGGTGCTGTGGATCCGCGGCGACGCCGACACGATCGTCTCCGACACCTCCCTGTTCGACCCCGGCTACCTCGGCAAGCTCGGCGCCGTGCCCGGCTGGCCCGGCGACGAGGTGTACCCGCCGCAGCCGATGGTGGCGCAGATCCGGGCGCTGCTGGACGCCTACCGGGAGGGCGGAGGCGGCTACCGCGAGGCGGTGGTCGCCGACTGCGGCCACTCCCCCCACATCGAGCGGCCCGAGGAGTTCAGGCGGCTCCTCGGGGAGTTCCTGCGTCAGACGTGAGTCCGCCCCAGCCGAGGCACGCCAGGATCGCCGCGACCGGCCGCTACGTGCCCGACCGGGTGGTCACCAACGCCGAGCTGGAGGAGCTGCTCGGCGAGCCGGTCGACCAGTGGCTGGTGGCCAACGTCGGCATCCGCGAGCGGCACGTGATGGCCGCCGACCAGACCACCTCGGACCTGGCGGTCGGCGCCGCCCGCGCCTGCCTGCGGCAGGCCGGCCGCTCCCCCGCCGAGCTGGACCTGGTGATCGTCGCCACCGACACGCCCGACTACCTGAGCCCGGCGACCGCCTCGGTGGTGCAGGCCAAGCTCGGCGCGCGCCGGGCGGCCACCTTCGACGTCAACTGCGCCTGCGCCGCCTGGGTGACCGCGCTCGACGTCGCCTCGCGGCGCATCGCCACCGACCCGGCCTGCGGGCTGGCGCTGGTGGTCGGGGCGTACGGGATGACCCGCTTCCTCGACTGGTCCGACAAGCACACCGCGACGCTGTTCGCCGACGGCGCCGGCGCGGCGCTGCTCGAGGCCGGGCCGGAGCCCGGCTTCCTCGCCGGCCGCCTCGGCGCGGACGGCTCCTGGCACGACGCCCTCGGCGTCTACACCGGCGGCGCCGCCCGCCCCGCCACCGAGGAGGCGGTGCGCCGCGGCGGCCCGCCGCACGTCGAGTTCGCCCGCAGGATCCCGGCCGGGTTCAACAGCGAGCACTGGCCGCCGCTGGTGCGCCAGGTGGTCGCCGACGCCGGCCTGCGGCTCGGCGACGTCGACCTGTTCGTGTTCACCCAGCTCAACCTGCGCACCATCGAGGTGGTCATGGCCGAGCTGGGCGAGCTCGCCGCCCGCACGCGCCCGTCGGCGCTGCTGTACGAGCAGGAGTTCGCCGCCGGAGCGCGGGCGGTTGCCGCGGCCGGGCCGGCGCCGGCGTTGGCGCACCTGGACGGCGCCGGCCTGGACGGGAGCCGGCCCTACGCCGACGCGCTCGCCGCCGCGCCGCTGGCGGCCCCCGCCGACCTCGACCCCGAGGACGTCGCCTGCCTGCTGTTCACCGGCGGGACCACCGGGGTCGCCAAGGCGGCGATGGTGAGCTACCGGATGATCGCCTGGAACACGCTCAACACCGCCGTCCACGAGCTCGACCGCGACGACGTCACCATCACCCACACGCCGCTGTTCCACACCGGCGGCCTGCTGGTCTACACCCTGCCGCTGCTGGTCCTCGGCGGCACCGTGGTGCTGCTGCGCGCCTGGGACCCGGAAGGCATGCTCGACCTGGTCGAACGTGAGCGGGTCACGCTGTTCTTCTGCGTGCCGACCCAGTACCAGACGCTGCTGGCCTCGGAGCGCTTCGCCAGCGCCGACCTGTCGAGCCTGCGCTTCGTCACCAGCGGCGGCGCGCCACTGCCGGTCAGCGTGATCGAGCGCTGGCGCGCGGTCCACGACACCCCGTTCAAGCAGGGCTTCGGCATGACCGAGTTCGGGCCGGGCGGCTTCAGCATGGGCCCGGAGCACGCCGTCGCCAAGGCCGGCTCGATCGGCCGCCCCAACTGGTTCGTGAGCGCCGCCGTGGTCGACCAGTCCGGCGCCGCGCTCCCACCGGGCGGGGTCGGCGAGCTGGTCCTCAAGGGCCCGTCGATGTTCTCCGGCTACTTCGAGGACCCGCGGGCCAGCGCCGACGCGGTCGACGCCGGCGGCTGGTTCCACAGCGGCGACCTCGCCTACGCCGACGGCGACGGCTTCTACTTCATCGTCGACCGCAAGAAGGACATGTTCGTCTCCGGCGGGGAGAACGTGAACCCCGCCGAGGTCGAGCGGGTGCTCTGCGAGCACCCGGCGGTGCTGATGTGCGCGGTGGTCGGCGTGCCCGACGAGCGCTGGGGCGAGGTCGGCCGCGCGTTCGTGGTGCGCCGCGACGGCGCGACCGCCGACGAGGAGGAGCTGCTCGCCTTCCTGCGCACGCGGCTGGCCCGCTACAAGCTGCCCCGCAGCGTGCGCTTCGTGCCGGAGCTGCCGATCTCCCCGCAGGGCAAGGTGCTCAAGCGGCTGCTGCGCACGCCGTGAGGCTCAGGGGCGGACGTGCGCCGGGTCCTTCTTGTCGTTCTTGGCTTCCTGGATGTTCTGGATCAGGTCGTGGAGCGGCTTGGTGCCGCCGCCGACCGCCAGCCCGGTGACCAGCAGGTCGAGCGCGTGCCGCAGGCCGGCCGGGCTGCCAAGGCCTGCGGTGATCCTGCCGTCGATGCCGACCAGGTCGTCCTGCAGCCCGACGACGTGCAGCAGGTACAGGCCGAGGACGCCGCTGAGCAGCATGCCGAGCACGCTGGCGACCGCCCACAGCACGATCGTCCGGTTGGCCCGCCTGCGGTCGACGTCCGCCTGCTTCTCCGCCACGGTGTCGAGCTTCGCGACCGCGGCCGCCATCTCGCCGGCGGCCTTGTGCTGCTCCGCCTCGACCGCGGCGGCGTCGCGCTGCCCGGCGGGCTCCCTGGTGCCGTCCCAGAGCCTGGCGAAGGGTTCCAGGAGCCGCTCGATGCCCTGGGTGACGACGTAGAACAGCGCGAACACGCTGATGCCGGCCGGGATCTTCAGCGCCTGCGGGTCGGCGGCCCGGTTGAGCAGGATGCTGGCTCCCCACCCGAGCAGGATCACCACCACGCCGCCGAGGACGGCCCGCCCGGCGATGCCCTGCGGCGGCGCGGCGGCGACCGGGGCGATCGCCGCCGGCTGCTCGCCCTGCTCCGGGGCCGCCGGCGGCGCCGCGGTGATGGTCGTCGCGATCGGCACGGTTCCCTCCTGTCCGGTTGCGGCCGAGGACCGCGCAACTCTTGCCCGTTTCGGGGGTCCCTGGCAAGCGCGCCGGCCGCAGCCGCATGCCCGAGCCAAAGCGAGGCGCTCAGGTCAGCTCGCCGAGGTAGGCCTCATCAGCGGATTCTCGAGCAGCCGCCTGCGGCAGGTTCGTGGAATCTCGCTTGAACGGCTGAGCGCCGGTGGCGGCCCCCGTGGGTCCCCTCGGTGGAGAACTGGCGGCGGCCGGCTGGTTGGTGCGCTGGTGGCGGCTACTATGCGGCGGGCGGGTCGTGGCCGCAGCGGGCGGGCGGCGCGAGGGTGACCTGGCCGCTGGCCGGGTCGCGGTTGAGTTGCCAGCCGTGCTCGTGGACGGCCATGTGGTGGGTGCGGCACAGCAGCACGAGGTTGTCGAGCGAGGTCGCCCCACCGTCGACCCAGTGGTCGAGGTGGTGGGCGTCCGTCCATTGCGGTGGCCGGTCGCAGCCGGGGGCGGCGCAGCCGCCGTCGCGCACCGCCAGCGCGCGGCGCAGCGCCGGCGAGATGGTGCGGGTGGCGCGGCCCAGGTCCAGCAGCTCGACCGGCGCGCCCAGCGGCGACGGCAGCAGGGCGACGGCGTCGCGCAGCTTGGCGGCCAGAGCGCCATCGGCGGTGCTGCGGCCGCCTGGGTCGTTGCCGTCCAGGCCAGGGTGGTCGGGGTGGGTGGTGGGAAGGTCGGGGTGCGGGTGGCGGCGGACGATGGCGCGGGTGACGACCGCGTCGCAGGCAAGCCGCCGGACCGTCTCGCCGGGCAGGACCCCACTCCAAGCCCCGGTCCCGCCGACGCCGTGAGGGGCTTGGAGGGTGGCGAGGTCCGCGGTCACGTTCACCTGGGGCCGCAAGCCACCCTCCTGAGGCAGGTCGCCGGCCTGCAGCCGCCACCGGGCCAGCTCGCCGAAGGCGTCGGCGCGCCGCTGCGGCGCGGAGCGCTCGTCGTCGGGGCCGGCAGGCCGGGCCAGCGGTGCCAGCGCGGCCACGGCGGCCTCGCCGGCCTCCGGGTCGAGGAGGCCCTTGACGTCGACCAGGCCGTCGAAGGTGACCGACAGCCACAGGCCGCGCTTCTCCAGGCGTGCCCGGCCGCGTTCCTCGGCCTGGTCGGGGTCGACGAGCTCGCGGAGGTGCTCGGCCACGCGGCGCAACCTGGGCGGGTCCAGCCGCGCCGCGGCGTCGAGGAAGACCGGCTCGGCCTCGGCGACCCTGGCCGGGGGCAGGTCGCTGGTGGCGTCGGCCAGCACGGCGGCGTGGGCGTAGGACACCTCCCCAGCGGCCAGCGCCCGGGCGGTCCCGGCCAGGGGGCCGCGGTGCAGCGCGCGGGCGGTGCGGACCCACTGGGCGGCGGCGTGGGGGCTGAGGCGGCGGTTGGCGCGCAGCCAGCCGGCGGTCGGGGCGAGGGTGCCGTGCTCGGCGCCGGCGGCGCCGCGGGCGTCGACCGCGGCGAGCAGCCGCAGCCGGGCGGCGTCGAACCGGTCGCCGAGGCGTTCGGCGGCCAGCATGCCGGTGGCCAGGGCCGCGTCGGGCTCCTGGCCGGGGTCGAGGGTGGCGAGGTTGGCGACCGCGGCGTCCAGCCAGTCCAACGCCGCGGGCAGGCCTGGCCCTGTGGGCGCCCTGGCGGGGTAGGCCTCGGGGCTGCTCGGCGAACTGGTGTACGTTTCCATGGCCCGGAGGCTACCCGGCCAGGTGGGCACTGCCCAGGCCTGTTGCCGAATCTGGGGACAAGTCCCCCACTTCCTACCCGCAGATCGCCGCGACAGCGGCCCCCACGACTGTGGACGACCAGACCGCCCCAAGCGGGGCCCGAAGCCGCCAAAGGCGGGCAGCAACCCGCCACCGCGGCACCTCGAAGGGTGAAGGCCAAGGCGGGTCGGCGCTGCGTACGCTGGGATCGCGCGCGCAAGACAAGGTCTGCCCGTCCGAGGAGGTACCCGGATGCACACCGACATGGCGACTTCCTCCCCGCGTCGTGTCCAGCTGCGACGGACCAGGGGATGGCGCAAGCCGCCCGGTGCGGTGGTGATCTCCCGCCCCGGCAAGTGGGGCAACCCCTACCGCGTCAGCGAGCACGGCCTCGCCGGGGCACTGGCGCGCTACCGTCGCCACCTCCGCGAGCACCCGGAGCTGGTCGAGGCCGCCCGCCGCGAGCTGGCCGGCAGGACGCTGGCCTGCTGGTGCCCGCCCGAGCGGCCCTGCCACGGCGACATCCTCCTCGAGGTCGTCGACGGCCGCGCACCGTGACCTGCCGCGATGCGGCGCTCGCGGCGTGGGCGGCGGAGCTCGGCTCCACGGCGCGTGTGCTGCAGTCTCCCGGTACGACGGTGGTGCGCCATGGCCCGGCGTTCGTGGGCCAGCGCGTCGCGTTCGCGTTGGCGACCGAGACCGCCTGCGTGGTCACGGTGCCGGACGACTGGTACGCACCGGCCGAGGCCGCCCTGGGCCACCTGGGTGCCGCCGAGGCGTTCGACCCCACCCGCCTGGCGGGGCTGTTCGGCCCGGCGGCGCAGCGGATGGTGGGGCCTGCCTGGCAGGGCGACGTCGACGCCGGCGGCTTCGCCCCGGCCGACCCTCGGGGGACGCGGCCGCTGTCGAACACCGACCGGGCAGCCCTGGACGCGCTCGCGGCGGCCTGCCCGCCGGGCGAGTGGGAGGCCAGCTCGATCGACCCCGAGCGGCCGCCGGTGTTCGGCCGCTTGGTCGGCGGCGCACTGGTGGCCGCCGGCACGCTGGCACCGTGGCGGGAGCGCTTCTGGAACGTCGGCATCGTCACCCACCCCGAGCACCGCGGGCGGGGCCACGGCCGGGCGGTGGTCAGCGCGATGACCCGCCACGGGCTCGACCAGGGCTGGCTGTTGCACTACCAGACACTGCTCGCCAACGTCCCCTCGGTCGCGGTCGCCCGCTCGCTGGGCTACCGGCGGCACGCCCGCACCCTCGCCATCCGGCTCACCCCTGCGTGAGCCCTCCGTCGTCCACCTAGGAACGATCGGTGGACCGTGCGACTCGGGACAGGGTGCGGGTCCGCTCCCTCCAGGACCCTGTTTTCCGCGAAGGACGCCGGCTTGGGTATGGTCGAAGCGACCCGTCGGGACGGACGTCGAGCTGGGACCGGGACGTGGAAGCACAGCAGGCGGACGCGCCGACCGTGGTGGTCACCGGGGCGTCGAAGGGGATCGGCGCGGCCGTCGTGCGGCGGCTCGCCGCCGACGGCTACCGGGTGGTCGCCGGGGTGCGGCGCACGGAGGACGCCGAGGCGCTGCGCGGCGAGCTCGGCGATCGGGTGGTGCCCGCGCTGCTGGACGTCACCGACCCCGAGGCGGTCGCGGCCACCGCCGCGCTGGTCGGCCGCGAGGTCGGCGAGCGCGGCCTCGCGGGGCTGGTCAACAACGCCGGCATCGCCGTGGCCGCGCCGCTCGAGTTCCTGCCCCCCGAGAGGCTGCGCCGCCAGCTCGAGGTGAACGTCGTCGGCCAGCACGCGGTCACCAAGGCGCTGCTGCCGCTGCTGCGCCGCGGCCACGGCCGCATCGTCAACCTCGGCTCCATCGGCGGCCGCATCGCCAGCCCGCTGACCGGCGCGTACGCCGCCTCGAAGTTCGCCCTGCGGGGGCTGACCGACTCGCTGCGGCTGGAGCTCTCCCCGTGGGGCATCGCGGTGGTGCTGGTCGAGCCCGGCTCGACCGCGACCCCGATCTGGGAGACGTCGCTCGCGGCGGCCGAGAAGCTGCAGCAGACCCTGCCGCCCGAGGCGGTGGAGCTGTACGGGCGGGGCGGCGCGCGCCCGCGCCGGCGCCAGGTACAACGCCACCCACGGCATGCCGGCCGACAAGGTCGCCGCGGTGGTGGCGCGGGCGCTGACGGTCCAGCGGCCGCGCGCCCGCTACCTGGTGGGACGCGACGCGCACATCGCCGCCATGGTCGCCCGCCTCCCCGACCGGCTGCGCGACCGGCTGGTCCTCAGCCGCCTGGGCTGAGCCGCGGCCTCAGACGTTCGAGTCGGGGAAGGACGCCTTGCGCCGCTCGATCCACTCGCGCAGCTCCGCCTCGACCGCCTCGTCGATCGGCGGAGGCTGGTAGTCGGCGAGCATCCGCTTCCAGACGGCGTTCGCCCGCGCCGCCGCGTCCAGCGAGCCGTCCAGCTCCCACTGCTCGAAGGAGTTGTTGTCGGCCACCGAGGAGCGGTAGAAGGCCGTCTCGAAGTTCGCCAGCGTGTGGGCCGAGCCGAGGAAGTGCTTGCCGGGGCCGTTGTCCCTGATCGCGTCGAGGGCCTGGCCGTTCGGGGACAGGTCGACGCCCTTGGCGAAGGCGTGCCAGGCGCCGGCCTGGTCGGCGTCCATGACGAACTTCTCGTAGCCCATCACCAGGCCGCCCTCCAGCCAGCCGGCGACGTGCAGCACGAAGTGCACGCCGGCGAGCAGGGTCGGCTGCATGGTGTTGGCCGACTCGTAGGCGGCCTGGGCGTCGGGGACCTTCGAGGCGGTCAGCGCGCCGCCGCTGCGGAACGGCACACCGAGCCGGCGCGCGCAGGCCGCCAACGCGTACAGCACCAGCGCCGGCTCCGGCGTGCCGAACGTCGGGGCGCCCGACTGCATCGACATCGAGGAGGCGAACGAGCCGAAGACCATCGGCGCGCCGGGCCGGACGAGCTGGACGTAGGCCATGCCGGCCAGCGCCTCGGCGAGCGTCTGGGTGGCGGTGCCGGCCACCGTCGTCGGGCTCATCGCGCCGGCGAGGATGAACGGGGTCATCAGCACGGCCTGGTTCGCCTCGGCGTAGACCCTCGCCGCGCCGAGCATGGTCGCGTCCCAGACCAGCGGGGAGTTCGCGTTGATCAGGCTGAGGATGACGCAGTCGCGCTCCAGCCGCTCGGCGCCGAACACGATCCGTGCCATCTCCACCGTGTCCCTGGCGCGGTCCGGGTGCGTGACCGAGCCCATGAACGGCTTGTCGGAGTGGCGCAGGTGGGCGTGGACCATGTCGAGGTGGCGCTTGTTCACCGGCAGGTCGACCGGCTCGCACACGGTGCCGCCGCTGTGGTGCAGGTAGGGCGAGAGGTAGGTGAGCTTCACGAAGTTGCGGAAGTCCTCGATGGTGCCGTAGCGCCGGCCCCCGTCGAGGTCGCGCACGAACGGCGAGCCGTAGGCCGGCGCGAACACCGTCGCGCTGCCGCCGAGCCGCACGTCGTTGGCGGGGTTGCGGGCGTGCTGGACGAACTCGCGCGGCGCGGTCGCCTGCACCAGCGTGCGGGCCATGCCGTGGGGGAAGCGCACCAGCTCGCCCTCGACCTCGGCGCCGGCCGCCCGCAGCGTCGCCAGCGCGTCCGGGTCGCGGAACTCGATGCCGACCTGCTCCAGGATGGTGTCGGCGTTGTGCTCGATGAGCTCGAGGCCCTCGGCGGAGAGCACCTCGAACGGGGTCATCGTGCGGGTGATGAACGGGACCTTCTCGGCGACCGCGTGCAGCCGCGCGCTGCGGCGCGCCTCGCGCCCGCCGCCACGCCTGCCCCGCGGTCCGGTCTGGGTGCTCATGTCGCGCCTCTCTCTATTCAAACGTCGGTGGGCCACCGCCGCCTTGTGCGCCGGCTTCCCTCGTCGCTCCTTCGTCGCTGGCGCTCCTCCGTCGCTCCTCAGTCCAGCCGGCGCGGCGGCGGCGGGCCACCTCCTGGTCAGTGGTCGGTGGCCCGCCGGCCGGCGGCGCGGGAGGCGTCCCCGGCCCCGCCGCCCGGGGCCCGGCCGGCTGCGGCGCGGCGGCGTGGCCGCTCCCGGCCTTGCGGGCGGTCGTGCTCCGGGAGGGCGACCGTGCGCGCCAGCCGCGCGTAGGGGTCGTGGGCGTGCGGGATCGCCATCGCGGCGACGAAGTGCTCCTGGAAGCGGGGCTCGATGGCCGTCTCGACCTTCTCGACGCGGCGCACCAGCGCCTCGACCTCGGCGCGCGAGGCGCGGTTCAGCAGCGCGATCCGTGCGCCGGTGCCGGCGGCGTTGCCGGCGCTGGTGACCGTGGCGGGGTCGCAGTCCGGGATCATGCCGAGCACCAGGGCGTGGACCGGGTCGATGTGGGCGCCGAAGGCGCCGGCGAGCCGCACGCGGTCGACCTCCTCGACGCCGAGCCGGTCCATCAGCAGGCGGCAGCCCGCGTGCAGCGCGGCCTTGGCGAGCTGGATCTGGCGGACGTCGTCCTGGGTGACCGTGAGCAGCGGACCGCCCGTGGCGGTGCCGTCGTGCAGCACGTAGGAGAAGGTCCGCCCGTCGGGAACGACCCGCGCCGACCGTGCGGCGGCCGACCCGTCGATGGTCCCGTCGGCGCCGACGACCCCGGCGAGGTACAGCTCGGCGACCGCCTCGACGATCCCCGAGCCGCAGATCCCGGTGACCGCCGTGCCGGCGAAGGCCGGCTCGTCCGACCAGGCGTCGCTGCCGATCACGCGCAGGCGGGGCTCGAGGGTGGCCTGCTCGACGCGGACGCGCTCGACCGCGCCGGGCGCGGCCCGCTGGCCGCCGGAGATCTGCGCTCCCTCGAACGCCGGGCCGGTCGGGCTCGACGCCGCCAGCAGCCGCTCGCCGCCGCCGAGCACGATCTCGGCGTTGGTGCCCACGTCCACCACCAGTGAAATATCGTCGCGCCGCTGCGGCGCCTCGGCCAGCAGGACCCCGGCGGTGTCCGCGCCGACGTGCCCGGCGACGCACGGCAGGACGTAGGCGCGCGCGCCTGGGTGCACGCCGAGCCCCAGCTCGTCGGCGGCGCGCAGGCGCAGCGCCCGGTCGGTGGCCAGGGCGAACGGGGCGCCGCCGAGCTCGCTGGGGTCGATGCCGAGCACCAGGTGGTGCATCACCGGGTTGCCGACCAGCGTCACCTCGAGCACGTCGGTCGGCTCGAAGCCGGCCTCGGCGGTCAGCTCCCCGACCAGGCCGTCGAGGCAGCCACGGGCGGCGCCGGTCAGCGCGCCGAGCGAGCCGGGGTTCAGCATCAGGTAGCTGACCCGGCTCATCAGGTCCTCGCCGAAGCGGATCTGCGGGTTCATCGCGCCGGCGCTGGCGAGCACCTCGCCGCTGGCGAGGTCGCAGAGGTGCCCGGCGACGGTGGTGGAGCCGAGGTCGAAGGCGATCCCGAGGGCGAGGTCGCGGAAGCCCGGCCAGACCGCGGTGACGGTCCGCCCGTCGTGCACCGCCACGGTCACCGCCCACTCCCCCGCCCTGAGCGCGGCCTGCAACCCGTTCACCACCTGCAGGTCGACCTCCAGGCCGCTCAGGCCCCACTCGCGCGCCAGCGCGTCGAGCAGCCGTGCCAGGTCGCTGGCCTGCGACCCGAGCGAGGGCCGCTCGACCTCGACGTGGTGCAGCCGCACCACCGGGTCGAGCTCGATCGCCCGCGCCTCGGCGTCCTTGCGCACCACCTGGCGGTGGAGCTGGCTCTCCGGGGGCACGTCGACCACCACGTCGCCGCGCAGGCGCGCGTGGCAGCCGAGCCGCCGGCCGGGCGCGAGCCCGCGGCGGGCACGGTAGCGCTCCTCCGGCTCGGTGAACGGCTCCAGGTTGGCCGCGCGTGACTCCACCGCGAGCTTGGCGTGCGACCCTTCGCTGACCACCACCTGGCAGCGGCCGCAGATGCCGCGGCCGCCGCAGATCGAGTCGAGGTCGACGCCGAGCGCCCGCGCGGCCTCGAGCAGGCTGGTGCCGGCGGGGAACGAGCCGCGCCGGCCGGACGGCGTGAAGACGGCGCGCGCGTCGGCCTGCTCGCTCACGGCTCCCGATCCTCCGGGGCACCCGTCCCGGGCTCCTCGGACCCCTCCGCCACCGCCGCGGGCCGACGGGCACCCTCACGGCCGGCCCGGCGGCCCTCGCGGCCGCCGCGACGGCGCCCGGCCACGGCGCCGTCGGCCGGCGGCGCCGCGCCCTCGCGGGCGCGGCCGATCCAGGTCGTGCAGTCGGGGTCGTGGCCGAGCAGCACGTCGGCCGCCAGCACCGCCCGCCGGATCTCCTCGCTGAGGGGGTTGGTGATCGCCGAGGTCATCCCCGACGCGGCGGCCATGGTCAGGAACGCGGCCGAGAGCGCGTGGCGGTTCGGCAGGCCGAAGGCGACGTTGGAGGCGCCGCAGGTGGTGTTGACGCCGAGCTCCTCCCTGAGGCGGCGCACCAGCCGGAACACCTGCCGCCCGGCGCTGGCCATGGCGCCGACCGGCATCAGCAGCGGGTCGACCACCACGTCGGCGCGGGCGATGCCGTGGTCGGCGGCGCGCCGGACGATCCTGCGGGCGACCTCGAAGCGCACGTCGGGGTCCTCGGAGATGCCCGTCTCGTCGTTGGAGATCGCGACCACCGCGGCACCGTGCCGCGCCACCAGCGGCAGCACCCGTTCGAGCTGCGCCTCCTCGCCGGTCACGGAGTTGACCAGCGGCTTGCCCCTGGCGACGGCCAGCGCCGCCTCGAGCGCGTCGGGGATCGAGGAGTCGATGCACAGCGGCACCTCGGTGACCGACTGCACCAGCTCGACCGCCTGCGCCAGGATCGCCGGCTCGTCCGCCAGGGGGATGCCCGCGTTCACGTCGAGCACGTGGGCGCCGGCCTCGACCTGCGCGAGCGCGTCGGCGACCACGGTCGAGAAGTCGCCGGCCGCCATCTGCGCCGCCAGCTTGGTTCTCCCAGTCGGGTTGATGCGCTCGCCGATCATCACGAAGGGACGCTCGAAGCCGATCACCACCTCCCTGGTGGCGGAGGCGAGCACGGTGTCGGTCATCGCTCCTCCATGACCCGTTCGAGCGCCGGCCGCAGGTCGCCGAGGCCGTCACGGCGGACCTCCAGCGCCAGGCCGAGGTAGGCGGCGGCCTCGCGCGCCTTGCGCGCCAGCGCCGGGTCGTCGCGCTGGGCCAGGTAGACGACCCGCAGGTAGTTGCCGAAGTAGTCGGGCAGCAGCTCGGGGTGCCGGTCGAGCCCGAGCCCCTCGACCACCAGGCGCTCGAAGTGCCGGCAGAGGAAGTCGGTCAGGTAGAAGGTGCGCGGCTCCGCCTCGTGCAGCGCCAGCCAGGTGTCGACCCCGGCGAGGAAGGCGTAGCAGTGGTCGCCCGGGAGGCGCCCGACCCCGTGCGCCGCCACCACCCGGTCGAGCGCGCCGCCGGTGCCGCAGTCGCCGTAGGCGACGAACACGCGGTCCCAGCCGCCCTCCGCCTCGGCCTGGCGCAGCTTGGCGTCCACGCGCTCGGCGATCCGCGCCGGCGTGTTGTGGAGCTTGCCCGGCAGGCACCGCAGCGTCACGTTCGACCAGCCGTTCAGCCGGACCACGTCGAGCACCTCGCGCGCGATCGCCCCGCACGCCACCACCAGGACGCGAGGCCCACGGCCGGCCCCTGGCTCGTAGGCGACCTCGCCGTCGACCAGCCTCGGCGCGGCACTCACGCCGAGCCCCCGGCGGCGGCGCGGCGCGAGCGCACCAGCGCCTGCGCCATCTCGGCCGCGACGGCGGCGTCGCGGCAGTAGCCGTCGGCGCCGATCGCCTTGCCGAACTCCTCGTTCAGCGGCGCGCCGCCGACCAGCACGATGTAGTCGTCGCGGATGCCCTTGGCGACCAGCTCGTCGATCACCACCTTCATGTAGGGCATGGTGGTGGTCAGCAGGGCGGACATCCCCAGGATGTCGGGCCGATGCTGGTCGAGCGCCGCCAGGTAGCTCTCCACCGGGTTGTTGATGCCGAGGTCGACCACGTCGAAGCCGGCGCCCTCGAGCATCATCGCCACCAGGTTCTTGCCGATGTCGTGGATGTCGCCCTTGACCGTGCCGATGACCACCTTGCCGACGCGCTCGGCGCCGGTCTCGGCCAGCAGCGGGCGCAGCACCGCCATGCCGGCCTTCATCGCGTTCGCGGCCAGCAGCACCTCGGGGACGAACAGGATGCCGTCGCGGAAGTCGATCCCCACGATCCGCATGCCCTCGACCAGCGCCTTGTTCAGCACCGCCCCGGCCGTCCAGCCGCGCTCGAGCAGGATCCCGGTGCCCTCGACGATCTCGTCGGCCAGGCCGTCGTAGAGGTCGTCGTGCATCTGCCTGACGAGGTCGTCGTCGCCGAGCTCCGACAGGACGATCTCTTCCTGTTCTTCCCGGTCTTCCGGCATCGGCGCTATCCCTTCAGCCGCTCTCCCTTGGGATCGACCAGCGGCTCGGTGGCGACCGTCGCCGGCTGGCGCTCGTCGAAGTACTCGATCGCCACCTTGGTTCCTTCCTCGGCGAGCTCGACCGGCAGGTAGCCGTAGGCGATGCAGCGGCCGATCGAGTAGCCGTAGCCGGCCGAGGTGACGTACCCGACCACCGCGCCGTCCACGCGGACCGGCTCGAGGCCGAGCACCACCGCGGCCGGGTCGTCCAGCAGCATCGGCACCAGCCGGCGGGCCACGCCGCGCTCGCGGATCGCCTCGAGCGCCGCCCTGCCCTGGAACTCCTTCGCCCAGCGCAGCGCGAAGCCCAGCCCCGCCGAGAGCGGGTCGTACTCGACGTGGATGTCCTGGCCCCAGAGCCGGTAGCCCTTCTCCAGCCGCAGGGTGTCGAAGGCGCCGAGGCCGGCCGCGACCAGGCCGTGCTCACGCCCGGCCCGCCACAGCAGCTCCCAGGCGCGCCCGCCCATGGCGAAGTCCCCGTACAGCTCCCAGCCGAGCTCGCCGACGTAGCTGATGCGCTGCGCCCAGACTGGCACCTCGCCGACCTCGAGGTGCCTGGCGGTGAGGTAGGGGAACGCCTGGTTGGAGACGTCGGCGTCGGTGACCGCCGCGAGGATCGCGCGCGCCTTCGGGCCCCAGAGGCCCAGCACGAACGTCTCCCCGGTGCGCTCGGTGACCGTGACGCGCTCGCCGTCGCGGCGCTGCGCGCGCAGCCAGGCGAGGTCGTGCCGGCCGCTGACCCCGGCGGTGACGATGCGGAAGCGCTCGGCGGCCTCGCGGGTCACGGTGAGGTCGCAGCGGATCCCGCCGCGCGGCGTCAGCATCGCGGTGTAGACCACCGCGCCGAGCGCCCGCGCCACCCGGTTGGCGCAGACCCGTTCCAGGAAGGCCTCGGCGTCGGGGCCGGCCACCTCGAACTTGGCGAACGGGGTGAGGTCGTAGAGGGCCGCATCGGAGCGGGTGGCGAGGTGCTCGGCGCCCTCGACCGGCGACCACAGCCGCGCCGCCCAGCCGTCGCGCTTCTCCCATGACGCGCCGGCGAGCAGGGGGCGGTTGGCCTCGAACCACTGCGGCCGCTCCCAGCCGGCGCCGACCACGAAACTGGCGCCGAGCGCCCGCTGCCGCGCGTGGAACGGGGTGAGGCGCAGGTCGCGCGGGCGTGCCATCTGCTGGCGCGGGTGCAGGATGTCGTAGACCTCGCGGTACTGCTGCTTGCCGCGCTCCAACACGTAGGGCGCGGTGGTCTGGTACGGGTAGAACCTGTTCGCGTCGGCCTCGGCGAGGTCGTAGCCGGGCTCGCCCAGCGCCATCCACTCGGCCACCTGCCTGCCCATGCCGCCGGCGTGGGTGATCCAGACGGCCTCGCAGACCCAGACGCCGCCGACGGCGGCGCTCTCGCCGACGATCGAGCTGCCGTCGGGCGTGAACGAGAACATGCCGTTGAGCGCGCGCGCCGGGTCGGCCGGGCGCGTCCTGCCGGCGAGGGCTGGCAGGACCCGGACGGCCTCGGCCTCGGCGACCGCGAAGTCCTCCGGGGTGAACGGCATCACCGCCGGCGGCAGGGCGGCGCCTGGCCGGCGCAGCTCGCGCTGCGGCGTGGCGATCGGCTCGTGCCGGTAGCTGCCGACCGCGTAGTGGTCGGCGCGCTGGCGGAAGTACATCGCCATGTCCTGGTGGCGCAGGATCGGGTGGACCACCTCGCGGGTCTCGCCGGCGAGCTGCTCGACCGGGTCGGTCCAGACGAGCTGGTGCTGCACCGCGACCAGCGGCACCGGCACCCCGGCCAGCGCGCCCACCGTCGGGCCCCAGATGCCGGCGCAGAGCAGCACGCGCTCGCACTCGACCTCGCCGTGGTCGGTGCGGACCCCGCGCACGCGCCCACCGGCGACCTCGAAGCCGGTCACGGTGACGCCGCCCTCGAACGCCACCCCTCGCGCCGCGGCCCTGCGCGCGAGCACCTCCACGATGCGCAGCGCCTTGGCGATGCCGTCGCTCGGCACGTGGTAGGCGCCGAGGACCGTGTCCGGGTCGAGCAGCGGCACCCGCTCCGCCGCCTCGGCCGGGGTGAGCAGCTCGCCGCCCTCGATCCCGTAGGCGCGCGCCCAGCCGAGCCGGCGCCGCAGCTCCCACATCCGCTCGGGCGTGGTGGCGATCTCCAGCGACCCGACGCCGTACCAGCACGGCTGGCCGTCGAGCTCCAGTGCCTGGTACAGCGCCACGGTGTCCTGGGCGACGCGGCAGGTGGTGCGCGAGCGGTTGGTCTGGAACACCAGGCCGGGCGCGTGCGAGCTGGAGCCGCCGGTCTCGAACAGCGGCCCCTGGTCGAGCACCAGCACGTCCGGCTGGCCGAGCTCGGCCAGGTGGTAGGCGGCGCTCGCGCCGACGATGCCGCAGCCGACGACCACCGTGTGGGCACGGTCGAGCACTGCGCCTCCTTCCAGCTTCCGCACCCTCCTGTCCATCCGGGGCCACCGCTCCGCCACGTGAGCCCCGGACAGCTTGATACATCCAGGGCTACCGCTCCGCTACATGAGCCCCGGACCCTCTCATCCTCGCAGCCCTGGTTGCGCGATCAAGCGCTGGTTGCGATCACCGCAACGCTCAGCCGAGGTCGATCACGACCGTCTTCAGCTCGGTGAGGCGCTCCATGGAGAAGCGGCCGTTGACCCGGCCGACGCCGCTGCTCGACCCCGCGCGCCCGCCGAAGGGCAGGTGCGACTCCCAGTAGTTGGTGCCCTCGTTGACGTTCACCCACCCCGTCCGCACCGCCTCGGCGAACGCCAGGCCGCGCCCCAGGTCCCTGGTGAAGATCGCCGCGAGCAGCCCGTACTCCGAGGCGTTCACCAGCTCGACCGCCTCCCGCTCGTCGCGGATCGTCGCGATTGGCGCCACCGGGCCGAAGGTCTCCTCGCGGGCGATCGCCATCTCGTGGCCGACGCCGTCGAGCACGGTCGGCTCGAAGAACAGCTCGCTGCCGTGCTGCGGGGCGCGCTTGCCGCCGGTGACCAGGATGGCGCCGCGCTCCAGTGCGTCGCTCACGTGGCGCTCGGTCTTGGCCGCGGTGGGCTCGTTGTTCAGCGGGCCCATGGTGGTGGCGTCGTCGAAGGGGTCACCGAGGCGGACCCGATCGGCGACCGCCACGGTGAGGCGGGCGAGGTACTCGTCCTTGACGCCCTCCTGCACCAGGATCCGCTCCCCGGCGGTGCAGCTCTGGCCGGCGTTGAGGAAGCAGGCCTCCAAGGTGGCCCCGACCGCCTTGTCCAGGTCGGCGTCGTCCATCACCACCAGCGGACCGTTGCCGCCCATCTCGAGCAGCAGCTCCTTGCCGGCCGCGCGCCGCGCCACCTGGTGCCCGGTGGCGGTCGAGCCGATGAACCCGACCGCCTGCGTGCC